>Ga0081455_10001173_pt1 | contig 32775 bp, 25 predicted proteins | sample TabmetS3T2R1_FD_70207 | JGI IMG/M metagenome (GOLD analysis project Ga0081455, IMG submission 70207) | Tabebuia heterophylla rhizosphere microbial communities from the University of Puerto Rico - S3T2R1 | ecosystem: Host-associated > Plants > Roots > Rhizosphere ...
TGGCACCGCCATCCTCCCCCGCCTGACAGCCCGCATCCCCCTGCTACGCCGGCCGATCGAGCGGTTGTCCAGCTCCCGCCTCGTCACCGCGGCGGCCGCCCACTTCGACGTGCCCGCCGGCCGGCTACTGGGCGTCGCCGCCGCTCTTGTGGCCGCCGCCACCGCCGCGGTGATCGCCCTACTGCCCTCGCACGGAAGCGACCGCCACCCCGATCCCACCAGGCCGCCACCGACCGCACTGGACACGACCAACCCCGCCAATCTCCCGAACAGATCCGCCACGCCCACCACGACCGGTCAACCCACTGTCGCCGCGCAGCAGACGTCCGCCCCGCCCACGACCCCTCAAACCGCCGCGCCAACCACCTCGATCGCCACAAGCGCCACAAGCGCCACGACCGCCGTCACAACAACCCCGACCACCGGCCGCCCACCACCGCCGCCCCCGTGCGCCCCTGACCCCGACGCCGGTTGCCCCATCACCGTCGCGCTCGACCAACTGCCCTACGCCTCGTTCCAGATCTTCAGCGCATCCAACGAGGCCGAGACCGCACGCCTGAACGCACGCGACGTTCAGTTGGTTCGCCTGCATCCCGGCGAGCACCGAATTCATGTCTTCAACACCTCCGTCACCTCCGAGGTCCCATTCCGCACGAACGACGACGGCACGGTCGACTACCCAGTCCAGTGGGACCAGTTCCTATCCGGCCGGCACACCGACACGCTCACCGTCCCCGGCCGACCGGTCACCTTCGACGCCCAAGGCGTCTCCAACAACAGCTACGGCGTGTCCACCGTCATCGGATGGTCAACCAACACCGCACCCCGCCAAGCCCACCTACTCCCCGGCAACTACACCCTCGTCTTCCCCAGCGCCACAACAGCACCCGTCTTCACCCTCACCGAAAACGGCACCATCCAATTCGAACCCAAATGGAACCCCTACCTGTCACTATCCAACACCGGAACCCTCACCATCACCGGAAAACCCGTCACACTCGACGCCCAAGGCGTCTCCAACAACAGCTACGGCCTGTCCAGCGTCACCGCATGGTCAACCAACACCGCACCCCGCCAAGCCCACCTACTCCCCGGCAACTACACCCTCGTCTTCCCCAGCGCCACAACAGCACCCGTCTTCACCCTCACCGAAAACGGCACCATCCAATTCGAACCCAAATGGGACCCCTACCTATCACTATCCGGCTCTGGAACCCTCATCATCACCGGCCGACCATTGCGAATAGATGCCAGCGCAGTTCCCGTCAACGTCTACGGCCTCTCCAGCGTCACCAACATACGCAATGACGGAGCCCAAACCGTACGACTGATGCCCGGCAGGTACACACTCATCTTTCCCAGCATTACAACCGCGGGCACCCTGGTCTTCACCGTCACAACGGAAGGGGCATTCGACTTCGACCCAGCACTCAACGCGTTCCTGGCCGGCCGCGGCGACACCGCCCTGACCATAAAAGGCGTACCCACACGAATCCGAGGCCTAACCGACCGAGCCGGCGCCGGTGTCCGGATCAGGTCACCGTCCTAGGGATCGCCCGACGACATTGCGGAGGCTAACCGGCTTTATCAGCTCGTCTACTGGTGTGTCTGGCCGGTGTGCGGGTCGTCGGGGGCGGTGAGCTTGGCGCGGAGCGAGTCCGCATCGGGATGGTCGAGGTTGGTGAGGATGTCCAGGGCCTGGGTCCAGGCGGCGCGGCCTGCCTGTCGGTCACCGGCAGCGTGGCGGCTGTCGCCGAGGCTGGTCAAAGCAGTGGCTTGATAGAAGCGGTTGCCGAGGTCGCGGGTGAGTTCAACGGCGCGTTCGAAGCATCGGGCGGCGTCCTCGAATTGCCCGAGGTCGTGCCGGGCCTGTCCGAGGCTGTGCCAGGCTGCGGCCTGCCCATCGCGGTCGCCGCTCCCGGTGTGGAGTTTGAGTGCCTGTTCGCAGTACGGGAGTGCGCGGGCGGGCTCGCCGAGCAGTGCGTAGTCCAGGCCGACGTTGTTGAGGGCGTTCGCTTCGCCGTGGCGGTTGCCGGCCACTCGGAACAGGTCGAGGGCCTGCCGGTCGTGGTCGAGGCTACGGTCTCGTCGGCGCTGCTGTTCCCACAGCCAGGCGAAGGTGATGTGGGTACGGGCCTGGCCGTTGTGGTCATCCATTCCGCGGTACAGGTCCAGCGCGTGCTGCAGCGCGGAGTGAGCCTGTCCGTAGTCACCCAGCCGCCCGGCGGCTCTGGCCAGGCCGCGGTAGGCGTGGGCGGCGAGGGCCGCGGGGTGGTCGAGGCGTTCGGCGGCGGCCAGCGCGGCCTGCCAGGCGGCCGCCTGGTCGTTCCAGTGTCCGCGTCGGTGCAGAAAGGTGGTCAGGGCCCACGCCAGCTGCCAGGTGTGGCTGTCGAATCCGGCGGCGGCCGCGTGGTGGAGTGCGGCCAGCAGCGCTGAGTGCTCGGCGGTCAGCCATGCCAGGGCGGCCGCGTGGTCGGCAGGTCGCTGGAGGGTCACGCCGGCGGCGGGCGGGGCGAGGGGTAGGACCGGACTGTGGAACGGGTCCAGCAGCCGGTCGGCGTCGTGGGCGCTGTGGGTGTAGTGGTCGAGCAGCCGCGTGGTGGCCAACCGGGCCTCGGCGGCGGACTCGACGGAGCCGGCGAGGTCGGCTGCGTAGGCGGCGAGCAGGTCATGAAAGCCGTACCGACCCGGGCTCTGTTCGGCCAGCAGCCCGGCGTGGCCCAGTTCGGCGAGCAGTGCCCGGGCCGCGGGCAGCGCTATCCCAGCGAGGCTGGCCGCGGCGGCGACCGAGATGTCGGGGCCTGGTTGGAGTCCGAGCAGCCGGAACAACCGGGCTGCCGGCGGGGTGAGTGCGGTGTAGGACCAGGAGAACACGGTTCGAACCTGGGTGGCGACCTCTCCCGCGTCCAGCTGTCCTGTCCGCGCACCGGCCTGGCCCACCTCAGTGGCGATCGCGGTGAGGGTGAAGGCTCGCTGCGAGGCAACCCGGGCGGCGACCAGCGCCAACGCCAACGGGACCCGCGCGCAGGCGGCGACGATGTCGCGGGCCGCCTCCGGCTCGGCCTCGACCCGGTCCGCACCGACCCGGTGGGCCAGCAGTTCACCGGCGTCGTCGTCGGTGAGCAGGTCGAGCGGAATCGGGTGCGCGCCGGCGGCGACCAGGCTGATGAGCTGGCTGCGGCTGGTCACGACCACCATCGCGGTCGGCGTGCCGGGCAACAGCGGGCGGACATGGTCGGCGTCGCGGGCATTGTCCAGCACGACCAGTATCCGCTTGCCTGCCAGGAGGCTGCGGTAAAGGCCGATCTGGGCATCTGGATCGGCGGGGATCCGCTCAGGTCGTACCCCCAATGCCTCGAGGAACCCGCGAACAGCCGCCGCCGGTTCGGCCGGCCCACCCGGGCCGTATCCGCGGAGGTCCACATACAACTGGCCGGCCGGGAACTGGTTGGCCACCCGGTGCGCCCAGTGCACCGCCAGCGCAGTCTTGCCCATCCCGGCAATCCCAGACACCACCGCGACAACCACCGCAGCAGATGCCTGCGGCCCGGCACCGCCGAGCAGCGCGTCCAACCGGTCCAGGTGCGCGGCCCGCCCTGCGAAGCCATACACATCGGCAGGCAGCTGAGCAGGCACCACCGGCGGACGGGGCTGGCCGGTCCGGTGGACCGCGGCCGCCAGGTGGCGGTCCGCGGCGACCAGGTCAGCGCGCAGCCGGCCGAGGTCGGTGATCACCTCGCGATACCGCAACCGTCGGTACTGGCAGCGGGCCAGTCGCGCGATCTCGACAGGCAACTCGGCCTCGGATGGCAGGTCGGCGTCGTCGGTGAGCACCGGAACCACGGTCACCCCCGCGGTGAACGCCTCGGCCAGCTCCCGACGGATCCAGTCCTGGGGATCCGCCAAGCGGCGCCGACCATGGGCATCGGTGACGGTCAGCCACCGCGGCCCGATGACCGCCAGCAACACCCGGCATCCTCGGACCTGACCGAGCAACTGCTCCACGAAGTCCGCCCCGGGCGGAATCGACGCACTGTCCAGGAACACCAGCTCAGACCCGAACACCCGGCTCAACTCGGTATACAGCAGGGCCCCGTAGCTTTGGCTGTCGCCGCCGCGGTAGTTGATAAATACCCCACCAGTCATCACAATCCCTTGACGCAATTACGTCAACTATGCAACACGCGAACCAATCCGGCAGGCCAGGGCGCCGCGGTCATTGGTACGGACCATCACTCCTGATGGCGCTGACGCGTCGATCAATCCGGGACGGTTCAGGTCGAGGGCGTGGCGCGGAATTGTCTATGATTTGACTAGATGGGTTGTCGGCGTTCGACCGCCGCCGGCTGCGGGGTCGCCTCCGCCCTGCTGGTCGCCGCGGGTCAGCCCGTCCAAAGGGCATGGTAATTGTTCTGCAATAGTGCTGACGAGATATTTGATTCACTGCATCGTGGTATGGCTACCCGGACGGCGGGCGAGGAAACTCGGGCGTGGGCCGCACGCCGCGCGGTCCTCTCGCCGCCTTCCACCGACCATTTTGCGCCCGTGTTGGGCCGCCGGCGCCCCACGGTGGGCCGGCAGGTTTCGTTGTCTAGGGGTTATTTGTCATGCGTGGATTACGCAGAAGAGCCACTGTAATAGGCGTGCTGGTGAGTGCCGTGGCATTGGCCGCCGCACCGGCCGCCACCGCCGCCCCGGGCGCCGCCACTGCGCCGCGCGCCCTCGCACCGGCAACCTTCTTCGGCGGCTACCACACAGTCGCCGAGCAGTACCAGCACATTGACGATGTCGCGACCGCGTTCCCGAACCTCGCAACGTCGTTCACCTACGGCAGCAGTTGGCTGCGGACGCAGGGCCCGGGGGGCCGCCGGCTGCGGGCGCTGTGCCTGAGCGCGCCGAGCGGCGACCCAGCCCACCCGTCCTGTGCGGTCGCCCAGGACGGCAAGCCGAAGTTCATCCTGCTCAGCGCCATCCACGCCCGAGAGATCGTGACCGGTGAGATCACGTACCGGTTCATCGACTGGCTCACCACCAACTACGGCTTCGACCCGATGGCGACGGCCGTCCTCGACAACACCGCCGTGTGGATCGTGCCGCAGGCCAACCCGGACGGCTCCGAGGTGGTGGCCAGCAGGAACCCGCCGATCCTCCAGCGCAAGAACCTCAACAACACCGCGCCCGGGTCGAACGCGTGCCTCAACCCGACCGACGGCCTCAACGGGTACGGGGTCGACCTCAACCGCAACTTCCCCAACCACTGGGCCGCGGGCGCTGACGTCTGCGGGCAGACATTCCCCGGGCAGGGCCCGGCATCCGAACCGGAGACCCAGGGACTGATCACCTTGATGTCGTCGCTGGCGGCGAACTTCTGGTCACCGGTCACCGACCACCCGCTGTTCAACGACGCCAACGCGGTGGTCCTGTCGCTGCACAGCTTCGGCAACGTCACGCTCTACCCGTGGGAGTTCACCAACGCCCAGCCCGATCCACAGGAGTTGACGCGACTGTCCTACGTCGCGCTGCGGATGGCGAAGTTCACCGATTGGACCGCCGGTCAGCCGGCCAGCGTCCTGGGCGCCAACGCGTCTGGCGGGCTGGAGGACTGGGCGTTCAACGGCCGCGGGCTGCCCGCCTTCGCCTGGGAGATCGGCGGCAACATCGGCACCACCTGCGGCGGCTTCACACCAGCGTTCAGTTGCGTCACCGGATTCTTCAACCAGGCCCTGCCCGCGCTGCTCTACACCGCCTCGATCGCCCCGCGTCCCTGGCACTTCGGGGTCGGGCCGCGGGTCACCGGCATCCAGGTCACCGCCGTTGCGGGTCAGCCGACCATGAGGACGCTGAGGATCACGGCCAACGACAGACTGTTCGGGCCGGGCGGGGTCAACGCCCCAGCCACACCCGTACCCCCGGTCAAGACCATCGACCGGGTCCAGTACCTCATCGACGCGCCACCCGGCGACGGTCACGCCCACCCGGTCACGATCACCTCCATCGCCTCCGACGGCACCACGACGGCGCAGGCCACCATCAGCGTCGCCGGCCTCGCACCAGGCCGGCACCTGATGTACGCCCGCTCCCACACCGACCAGAACGGCCCGTACACCGCGGTGTTCTTCACCGTATGAACCGACACCGGTGAGGTGCCTCGCCCGACGCGACGCACCTCACCACTCACCCCCAGGCGCGCTCCGGACGGCGCCCACGATCTCTCGGACCGGCGCTCGGCGAGTGCGGACATCTTGTCTCAGTAGACATCGGCCGATGCGGGCCAGCCGAGAACGGAGCAGCGCGGTCGGTCACATCGCAGCGACGTCACCGGTGTAGGTCGTGAACGTCGTGCCGCAGCCCTCCGCGTGGTCGCGGATCTCGACCCTCTCGGGCGTCGCGGTCCACGCCTTGAAGGCGTCCTCACTGTGCCAGAACAGCTCGGCGACGAGGTACGGTGTGCCGCCCTGCGGGTGACTGAGCTGGAAGCTGACCAGCCCGGGCGAGGCCTTGACGAGGGGGATGTGTTCGTCGGTGTAGCGGCGGTCAAAGGCCTCTTTGTCAGCAGGCTCGTCATAGACCACGGTCAGTCGGTACATCGGGCAGTTGCCTCCTCAGCGGTTGTCGAATCTCTCGGCGGCCGTGTATGACCTGCCCGGCAGGGCGGGGGTGCCCGGCTCGGCTGGCAGCCGTAGCGCGTTCACGGCGAAAGAGATCCCGTGGTACCAGCCGCAGAGCAGAAGCAGGTCGACCGCGGCGTCCTCGCCAACCGCGTCCAGCAGCGGCTGCCACTCGGCGTCGTCGAGGTCGGCGCGCCGGTGCAGAGCGTCTACGGTCGCGAGGACGGCACGGTCTGCAGGGTCGGTCCAGCAGGCGTCTGCTGAGTCCCCAGTGGCCAGCGAGGCGACCTGTTCGTCGGTCAGGCCGGCTTTCCCGGCGTAGACGGCGATGTGGATGCCCCACTCGTATCCGGCGCCGCAGAGTGCGGTCGTGCGGTCGATCACCAGCTCGCGGTGCCGCAGCGACAGCGCGCCGCGCCGGGACAGGTAGTAACGCCCCCAGCCTGCGATTGCGTGCGCGCGGTCGGGACGGCGGGCGAACACACCGAACAGCGCGATCGGCGGCCCGAGGATGTCGAGCGCCGCGCGGGTGTCGTCATCGAAAGGCGGAGCCGCCGGGGCAACCCTCGGATGCTTCGGAATCAGAGGCACACCTCAAGATGGCATGCTTTGCTTTCAGAAGCAATACTTCTCGCATGGCCAGCACCCCGGTCCCCGGTCGCCCGGTACGCGGCTCGACCACCGGACGTCCGATCATGGCGCTGTTCGACCTCGTCGGACGCCGGTGGGCGCTGCGCATCGTCTGGGAACTCCGCGAGAGCGAGGCCACGTTCCGCGACCTCGCGCACCGCTGCGACGACGTGTCGTCGAGCGTGTTGCGCGATCGGCTGCGCGACCTCACGGTGGCCGGGATCGTCGAGCGGGGGGACGGGGGCTACCGCCTCACCGCCGACGGCCGCGAGCTCAGGGAGTTGCTCCATCCACTCGGGCAGTGGTCACAGCGGTGGGCTGCGCGCACATACGCAGCCGACAACGGACACAGGTCCGATGAGCGCAGAGAGCCGCGCGCGCCAGCAGGAAACAACAACCGACATCCAGGCGGAGGCACGACCGACCCGCGGTAGATGCGGACGTTGGATCCTCTCGCGCGGGCGTACTCACGTGACGTTGTCTACGGCGGGTTTGGTGAGGTGTTCGTGATGGATTCGGTTGCGTCGTTCCAGCGCCAGGGCACGTGGTGCCCGTGCAGGTGCACTCCGCCAATCCACCGATTGACGCCGTTGAGCCTCAGATGGTCCGCCGCGCCGGAGAGCACCTGTTCTCCCATGTCGGTCAGGCGCAGGGTGGTTTCGCGGTCAACCGGACGCTCCGGTTGCCCGGTGTGAAGGAGCGGGACCTGGGCGTGCGCCATCCGCTCCATTATGGCGAAGGACCAGGTGTCCCCCAGGTACGGGCGCGTTTCCCGTGCGGCGGCGCGGACGAACGCCGTGCCTGCGGTGGCTGCGCCGGCAGCGACCGCGGCCAGGATGCGCCGCTCGGTCAGCGACAGCCCGTCGCGGGTCGACGGGTATTCCCTGCTGAGCCGGTCGAACGCCTCGCCCAGGAACCGCAGCTCACTGGAACGACTACCGGCTATGGCGGGTAGCTGCTGTGGCGTCGGTGCCCGGAAGGCGGCCCACGCCTCGGTGGCGAGTTGCAGTGCGTCGGAGGTCAGCCGGGCGCAGGCGTTCGTGGCGGGCAGTTCGCGTAGTTGCTCGGCGGTCAGTTCGCCCAGACCGCCGAAGTGGGCGATGCCGGGGTGTTCACCGATACAGATCAGGGTGATGCGCTGCGCCGGCACCCCGAGGTCGGCCAGGCCGGCGAGGATCTGGATGATCTGGAGCTGGTCGTACAGGTCCGCCTCGAACCACAGTACGTACTCGCCGTCGCGGTTGGCTATCAAGGTCCGGTCCCGCTCGGCGAACATGGCCGACCCCTCCGCGCGGTCGTCCGCGTGCGCCCGGACCAGAAACTCGGCTCTGATCTGGCGGAGCTCCTCGGGGTCCACTGCCGGCACCGGCCCCTCGTGCAACGAGTCGCGCCAGTACAACACCCGGGACGCGAGTCCGGTCCCGGGCAGATCCGTGGAATCGCCGTTACTCACATGCAGGGCCGCCTGCATCGCCCCGTCGGCGGGGACCGGTAAACCGGGCTGCTCGCCGAGAACGTGACTGCGGGCGGTCACGTAGGACTCGCCAGTCCTGACCATCCGGGCACGCACGCGCTGTGTGAAGTCGGCATTCTTCGTCATCGCTGGTCTCCCGCCCCCGTCCTCAAGGTTGGAGCCAGCGGTCGAACCAGGCGCGGGTGCGGCGCAGGATGTCGAGTTGGTGGTGGCGTTCCCGGATCGAGTGGCCCTCTCTGGGGTAGATCACGAACTCGTGCTCGGCGCCGAAGTGGCGTAGTGCCCGGTGGAAGTACACGGCCTGCCCGAGCGGAACGTTGGTGTCCTCGGCGCCGTGCAGGATGAGCACCGGGGTGCGGACGCGGCTGGCGTAGGAGACTGGGCTGACCGCGTCATGCGGGTGTGGGCCGATTCCATCCCACCCGGTGCTGCCGCCGAGCGCGGCCTCGAACTGGCCGTTCTCCCCGGTCGCGGCGAGCATTCCCCAGTCGATGACACCCGCGCTGACCAGCGCGGCGCGGAACCGGTCGGTCTGCCCGATCGCCCAGGCGGCCATGAACCCGCCGTGGCTCCCGCCGGCGATACCCAGCTGATCCGGGTTGGCGATTCCCTCGGCGATGAGCAGGTCGATGCCGGTCAGAATGTCGGTCCACTCCTCCCGGCCGACCCTGCCCGCGACGCTGGCCGCGAACTGGTGACCGCGGCCCTGGCCGCCGCGCGGATTGGGCAGGAACACCGCGTATCCAGCGGTGGCCAGCCACTGTGCGCTGGGGAACCAGAACAACTGGAGGCGATCGGCGTAACGGTCGTAGGGGCCTCCGTGCACGATCGTGACGAGTGGGAACGGGCCATCCGAGGTGGATTTCCCGGCTGGCAGTACGAGCAGGCCGTCCAGATCCAGGCCGTCGGCGGCACGGTAGGCCAGCGGTCGCTGGGTGCCGAATGTGATGCCGTCCAGTTCGGGGCGGGTGTCCGTGATCTTCCGCAGCGGCCCGGTTGGTGGCCCGAGGTGAACGTTCGTGGGTTGGTAGCGGGCGCCGGTCAGTGCCGCGATCGCCGTACCCGCAGGGGTGGAGGTAAGGGCCTCGAGGCGGCCGGGGTGCTGCGACAGTGGCGTGGGACCGTCGGGGTCGAGCCGGGCCAGGGTCGTGTTCAGGCCGTCGGCGAACACCACCAGCGGGGCGGTGTCGGTCTGACACAGTTCGGTGGGGCACATCGGGAGGTCGGCGGTGCGGTTGTGTCGGACGCGGCTACCCACGGCCAGGTCGAACACGGCGGTGCCGGCGTGGAGGGCCGGTGGGGTGAGGGCGAGGTAACCGAGGTGCCAACCGTCCTCGCCCGGCCACCAGGTCACCGAGTGTGCGTCGGCCTCGACCGGTCCAAGGTCCTCCGCGGTCCCCGTGGTGAGGTCGAACAGGTGCAGCCGGCCGGTGCGGGGCCCGTAGTCCTGGTCGGCGCTGGCCTGGGTGAGTACGGCGAGCGGGCCACCGTCGGGTCGCTGCCGCAGTTCCACGACGTGCCGGTCGCCGAACACGCTCGGGGTGGTGACCTGGCCGGTGCGCAGGTCGAGCAGGCGCAGCCGGGCACGCGGTTCGCGCTCACCGACGACGATGGCGTCGTCTCGGTCCTGGGCGCGGCGCATGTCCTGCTCGGTGGGCTCGTCCTCGGCGAGCAGAGCGACCAGGTTGGGATCGACCAGCGGCAGGTGATCGATGATGCCAGCGCGCCAGTCGGTCAACGCGATCACCACGCCATCGGTGCGAGTAAGCCGGTGCTGCTGCGCGGTACCACGATCGGCGCGGTCGGACAGGAAGTACAGCGTGCGCGAGTCGGCGGACCAGCGAGGCAGGGACTCCGTCGCGGTGTCGGCGGTCACCCGACGCCACACACCGTCGCCTTCGAGGTCGGCCAGCCACAGCGCGGTGTCGAGGTGGTCACCGATTCGGCTGGTGGGGGCAAGAACGTAGCAGAGCAGATGCCCGTTCGGAGCCAGAGCCGGAGTCTGCGGGACACGACCCTCCACCACGTGTCCGGCGGTCAACCCAGTCATACGATCAGTGTGGCGAAGTTGCAGCGAGCCTCGACGCCGGTGTCCATCAACGCAGCGACGATGTCGAGGCCAAGGCCGACCTGGTCCGGCAGGGAGCAATGCACACCGAACCGCGGCCGACCCCTCGGGGTCAGTTGGCTGCGGCCGCGCAGTAGGGCCAATCGCGGAAGTCCCGGTGTTGTGCCCACACGCGGTGCGCGGTGGCGATGTTCCAGTCCGGGTCGAGGGCCCGCCTCTGGGTGCCGCCGTAACGTTCGCGTTCTCGCACCCCACCTGCGTCCCGCGCCGCACGCACTGTCGATTTCGAACGGCACCTGGGCCGACTGCGCCTCGTCGATCGCCAACAACGGTCGGCATTGCACGGCCCGGTTGTGGACATTCACCGGATTCGGCGCGCCTTCCATCGACGTGGTCCGGGGTAGCACGGTATCGAACCTCACCTCGCGAAATTTCAACGACAACATCGAATCCAACAGTTGGGTCAACTGCGACTAGTCGCGGCGCCCGGGCGGAGTTCCACGATGAGTTCACGACGGATCGGTAAATGGTTTCTCTGCCTGGTGTTCGCACTCGCCGGCTGCGGTTCGCCGCGGCCGGCGAGCCCGCCACTGTCGCCGGCCGCGACCCAGTTGATCACCCGGACGGGTACGTACTACGCCGATCAGTACCGACTCGACTCGGCAGAGGCGGCGCGGGTGGACGCCTGCATGGCAGCGCACGGCTACCCGGCCAGGGCGCCGGCCACTCCCCTGTCGGCCGTGAGCCGGGACGAGGAGTGGCGCCCGGATCTGCCCGAGCGGCGCCAGCACGGGTACGGCTTGAACGCTCGCGGTGTGGACAGCACGGGCAGCGAGCCACCCGGCTACGACGCCGCCCTGTTCGGGCCACCGCAGGCGCGGTACGCCATCACCCTGCGCAGCGGGCGGGAGTTCAGCTTCCCCACCGAGGGTTGCCTGGCGCAGGCCCGGTCTGCGCTCTACGGCAATCCGGTCGAGGCAGCCACCGTGACCTTCTTCCCGCAGGACCTGTACGCGACGCTGTACCACCAGGTGCAGGCCGACCCGGCGTACGACCGGGTGATGCGCGCCTGGAGCGCGTGCCTGGGCTCGCGCGGCTACCGGTACGCCTCGCCCGCGCAGGCCAAGCAGCAGCTCGTCGCCGAGCACGCCAACCGGGAACGGGAGATCTCCGTCGCGATGGCAGACGCGGAATGCGCCACCCAGGTACGCCTGCCGGCCACCGTGGAGCAACTGCTGGCAACGTATGCGGTCCGGCAACCGGCCGACGTACGCGCCGAACTCGACCGCGTTGCCGGCGTACGGGACGCCGCCCTCCGCCAGGCAGGTTGACCCGGCCCGCGCCCACTTCCGCCGCTGCGGCTCGACCCAGAACCCACCAACACCCCGGCGCCGGTAGAGGCATCCCGCGAGCGTCCTGGTTGGGCCGGCGGGGTGCGATCCTGGGCGCATGCACCGGTGTGGTGTGGTCGTGGCGATCCTGTTGCTGACCGGCTGTACCAGCACCGTGCGCGGCCACAGCACGCCGCCGGCCGGCCCGACACTGCCGAGTCCCACGCCGGCCGCATCCGGCTCAGCGCTGCCGCACTCACCCTGCGAGGTGCTGGGCGATGCGCCCGACCTGATCACGCTGCTGGGCGGCCAGGCCACGAGCGAGCAGGAGGACTACTGCCGCATCGACGCTACCCACGGCAGCAGCGCGGTCATGCTGCATCACAACCGGTTCGTGTCGCTCGAGGCGGTGCGCGCCGGTTCGGCGGGGACGCCGCGCGCGGCCACGGTCGGGCACCGGCCCGCCTTCTTCATCCAGGACCCGGATCGGGTACGGGTGACCGTCGGCCGGTTCCCCGATCCGGCGCGGCCCGGAGTGCTGGAGTGCACCGTCCTGCTGGACAACCAGGACAACGTGAGCGAGCTGGCCCTCGCCATCGAACTGCTGACCCGCGTGCTGCCCCGGTACGAAGGTTGAGCCGGGCCTACCCGACGAGCGAGTCCAGGAGCGGGTTGAGTGCCCGCCACGCCTGCCACGCGCGGGTCAGCCCGAACTGGCTGAGGAAGCGCAGTGCGGCCCGTACGTCCGCCGGCCCCGCGCCGCCGCCCAGCGCCCGCCGTACGTGGATGCCGAAGGTGTCGCCGAGGGTCTGGTAGTGCACATCCACGCTCATCGCGACGAACGCGCGCTCCCGTACGCTCAGCGTGCCCTCGCCCTGCGGGGAGTTCATCCGCGACTGGAGCAGCAGGTAGTCGTGGAACCACGGATCCAGCTCGCGCAGCGGGGCGCGCACCCATTCCGGCAGCGGGCTCTCACCAGGGCGTACCAACTCCTCGGCCAGCGGCGCCGCCTCACCCGGCCCGCCGATCTGGGCCAGCCGCGCCATCGCCGCCTCCGCCGCGGGGTAGCCGGTGTCGAAGGCCAGCAGCCGCAGCAGCGCCCGGATGTCCGCCGCGCACACACCCCGCTTCGCCGCGTCCGCCACATGCTCCTCGTACGGCGTCCCCAGCGTCGCGTTGCAGACGTCCGCGGTGAGCGTCAGGAACACCTTCTCCCGCTCGCTGAGCTCGGGCACTGCCCAGCACCACGCCAGCGTGGCATCCCGCATCTGCGCCAGCACCACATCCATGTCGCACCCTCCACCTTATGACTACATACGTAGCGCTATGACTGTAGCCTTACGGACGTTCGCTAAGGTAGTCCTGCCATGGAGACCGCCGCCGCGTCCCGCCGCCGCAACCCGCGCGGCCAGGGCGACGCGCTGCGTACGGAGATGATCGAGGCCGCCGCGGCGCTCCTGGACGAGCTGGCCGACGACGAAGCCCTCTCCCTGCGCGCCGTCGCCCGGGCGGTGCACATCGCGGCCACCTCGGTCTACCTGCACTTCGCCGACCGCGACGCCCTCGTCCTGGCCGTCATGCACCGCTGCCAGCAGGAACTGCTGTCCCTGGGCGCAGCGGCCGAAGCAGCCGACCCGGACCCGGCGACGCAACTGCGCGCCCAACTGCGGGCGCAGATCGGCTGGGCCCTGGACCACCCGGGGCTGTACAAGGTCCTGCACGAGAGCGCCGTCAACCGCCGCGACCGGCAAGCCTCCAAGCGGGCGCTCCTGGACCAGACCACCGCCGCGATCCGCCGCTGCATCGACACCGGCGCCGCCCCACCCGACGACGACCCGGCCACGATCGCCATCGACCTGCGCACCGCGGTCAACGGCATGCTCTCCGCCCGCATCAACGCCCCCGACGATCCCTGGCCCCCCGCCGAGGACCAACTGGACCGCTACCTCACCAAGCTGGTTGGCCTGACGCCCCGGCCCGGAGCGCGTCGGCAGGCCGCGGAATAGGATCGCCCGGCGCGGGACCCGGCAGTACGTGTCGAGGTGGCCGGCGAGCTGGATCAGGCGCAGGTGTTGAGGAGCGGCCGGGCGCCTTCGGTACGACGAAAACGCCTGGCGCATGGCCTATCTGCGCGGGCCAGAAGGACTCATCGTCCCCCTGACCTGACGCAATAGCGATGTTTCAGTGGGGTTTCAGCAGGGCTGGTTAGCGTCCGCGGGCTGCGACTCAGTGACCCGGAGTGGCCGGCGTCGGTCGGGGCCCGAAAGGACGTACACCTTGCGACTCACACGATGCGTCAGGCTGGTGGCGGCGGCTGCCGGCGCTGCGGCGCTCGGCTCGCTGACGCTGCCCGCCGCGCCGGCATCGGCCGCCGTACCAGGGTTGTTGTACCTCAGCGCCGAGACCAACTTCGACTCCACGGTGTACAAGTCGGTGCGGGTGTTCTGCCCGTCCGGCACGCAGGTCATCGGCGGCGGATACCAACTGGTCGGCGCCGAGGGAGCCGTCGTCCTGGACGATTTCATCCCCTCCGCCGACAACCTGCTGGTCGGCGCCGGCGAAATTGTCGGGGCCGGCGAGCCGTCGGATGGCACCACCGCCAGTTGGAAGGTCGTCGCCAACGTGGTGTGCGCGAACGCGCTGTCCGGCTATTCGATCCAGGTTGCCTCCTCCGGCTTCGTCAACCGCCATGACAACTTCGCCCGGGTCGGTTGCCCGCCGGGCCGGATGCTGATCGGCGGCGGCGAATCGCTGTCCAACGGCTTCGGTCAGGTCTCCACCTACCAGCTGGACATGAGCGGCTCGCAGGTCACCGCCGCGGCGATCACCGACAACGACGGCTACTCCGGCAGCTGGTCGGTGACCGCGTACGCGATCTGCGCGGCCAGCGCACCACCGGGCTGGCACCTGGTCACCCAGACCAGCGCCAACAACACCCAACTGTCCAAGGCCGTCACCGCGTTCTGCGGACCCGGCCAGGTCTCCCTCGGCGCCGGCTGGAACGTCTTCGTCGTCAACAACGCCGACCGGTACGTGACCCGCGCCAGCGTCTCCGCCAGCCCCGACCCCGGCGTCACCGCCGCCGCCACCGCGACCCGCGACACCGGCGTCATCTGGCCGGTCCAGGCAACCGCCGCCTGCGCCAACCAAACCTGACCCGAAGCTTCCCGCCCTGCCTGACCGTCCCAGCGCTCAGGCAGGGCGCGAAGCCCGCGAGGCGGTCCGGCATCATCGGGTCCTTTCCTTGTGATCCCCACTCTGTTGGTCACCCTCGAGTGGCTGACCACCCGGTCCGGTCCGGCCCGCCCAGACCATGGTGTGGAAGTGGATGTGGTTGGTGGCTGCCGATGCCAGGGTGGTGGCCGCTGCGATGGTTTCTGCGACGGTCAGGACGTGGCCGGCCCGGTCGCGGGAGCTTTGCACGGTGGGGATCGGGTCACCGGGGGTGAGGGCCAGCTGTACGTCGACCACGCCCTCCCAGGTACGTACCTCATCCGCGCCGGTGATGGTGGTGAGCAGTCCGGGCGGTGGGGTGAGGAACCGGATCGCGGCGGCGCCGCGGGCGGGCGGCGGGGCGGCCCACTCGGCTGCCTGTCCGGTGGCCCAGGCCAGCATCAGCGCGATCAGGTCCACTCCGTGCACGAGTTCCACGAGGTCGGTGATCCGGTCCCCGCCCTGGCGGTTGTGCGATTCGATGATGCGCGGGCCGGCCGCGGTGAGTTTGACCTCGGTGTGCGAGGGTCCGTCCCGGTGACCGACCGCGTTCAGCAGGGCGGTCACCAGCCCGGCGACCAGTCGGGCGTCGCCGGCGCTGAGCTCCGCCGGCACCACGTGGCCGATTTCGACGAAGTTGGGGAGCGTGGTCTTCGCGGTGAAGGCCACCACGTGATGCCGACCGGGCCCGTAGCTGAACGCCTCGACGCTGATCTCGGGTCCGGTCAGGTACTCCTCGACCAGGACCCGGTGCCCGCCGCTGCCGGTTGCCCGCCGCCATGCCGCCTCGACGCCGGCCGGGCCGTCCACTTTGGACACGCCCACGCTCGCCGACGCGTCCGGCGGCTTGACGATGACCGGATAGCCGTACTCGGCGCCGAACCGGGCGATGCCGGCCGCGTCGCGGGTCTCCGCGGCGGCGACCGGGCTCAGCCCGATGCCGTTCAGGAGCCGGCGCATGCTGGCCTTGTCCTTGAGCCGCTCCACGGCGCTGACCGGGTTCCCGCCCAAGCCAAGTGCCTGGTTGACGCGGGCGGCCGGCAACATTCCGGCCTCGGTCACCGAGACCGCGCGCAGGAACGGGCGCGAGTTGTACAGGTCCCGCGCCAGCGCGAGCACGCCTGCCTCGTCGCCGTAGTCCACGGCCGCGAGGTCGCCGACCAGCGGCAGGTACTTCTCGTCGTACTCCTCCGGCGGTTGCAGCAGCAGTGGTTCGATGCCCAGCGCGAGCGCCCGCCGCATCGTCTGCTGCGACCCGCCGAACATCAGCACCCGGCGCGCCATGTCAGGCCACCGCCGGTGCTGGGGTGCTGACCGTGAGGGTGAACGCCCGCTCCAGCCGGTCCAGTGCGGCGGCGAAGCCTGGCTCGTCAGCGGCCCGCAGGAACACGGTGCCGGCGAAGGCGGAGGAGTTCACCTCACCGCCGATCACCTCGCCGGGCCGGACCAGGCCGTGTACGCCGGTCACGCCCGGCAGCGCCGCGATCTCGGCGGCCGTGCTGACCTGCTCGACCCGGCCGGGCATCGTCGGCAGGTGGCACACCGCGGCGACACCGCCGGTATCCACCGGTTCGCACACCGGTTCGCGGCCGAGGGAGATGTCGACGAATGCGCGCCACAGGTCGACCCCGTACCGGTGGCGGACCACGTCGGCGACGCCGCAGCCGCCTGGCCGGGCGGCGATCTCCCCGACCAGGTACTCGCCGCCGCTGCGCAGCACCTCCAGGTGCGTGATCCCGTCGCGCAGCCCGAGCGCGGCCACCACCGCCCGGTGCAGGTCGGTGATCGGCCGGTTGTGCGGGCTACCGGCCGGCAGTGTGTACGTGCCGCCCAGCCGGCCGTACTGCCGTACCAGCGGCACCACGTACCGCGACACCGAGGCGAACCGGACCTCGCCGCCGCTGACCACACCGTCGCAGTGGAACTCGGCCTCCACCTCCACGAACCGCTCCACGATCAGCGGGTACGGGCTGCCGCGCAGGCCGGCCGAACGCGGCGAGGCGAGCAGTTCGGCGAACTCGGCCGCACCAGCGATCACGTGGGTGTCGCGGGAGGCGTTGCCGATCGCCGGCTTGACCACGACCGGCCACCCCAGCGTTGCGGCGCGGGCGGGCAGGTCGGCCAGCGCGCCGAGGCCGGCGAACGGCGCCACGGGCAGCCCGCAGGCCACCAGCCGGCGCTTCATGGCCAGCTTGTTGGAGCACAGGTTCGCTGTCTCGTAACCGGTACCGGGCAGGCCGAGGAACGACCGCAGATACCCGCCCGGCTGCACGCTGCGCTCGGACGGCGACACCACCCGGTCGATCGGTCCGGCCCGCAGCAGCGCCACCGCCGCGTCGCGGACCGCCCGCAGGTCGGTCACGTCCTCGATGAGGATCACCGGCGTCCCGGGCCGGTAGTACGGCGCGTACTCGGGGTGGGTGAGCACGGTGAGCCGGACCGAGGGGTCGGTCTCCAGCGCGTCGATGGGATCGGTGCTGATGGTGTTCACCAGCAGCGCGTGTACGGACATCGGTACGTCACCACCTCACGCCACGGTCTGCGCAGGTGCCCGCGCCTCGTCGAAATGCACCGCCTTGCCGGACACGCTCGCCCAGCCGACCGCGCCGCCGGTGATCGCGGCGCTGGCCCGCACCGTGCCGCCCGGCGTGTCGAGCACCAGTTCGCCCGGCGCCATCCGGGCGCGGGCCCGCAGCGCGGCGGGCACCGTACCCGCCAGCTCGGCGGCGACGGCCAGGCAGAACGCGCCGGTCAGGCCGAGGCTCGGGTGCCAGCTCGGCACCGACACCGCCCGGACCAGCAGCTCGCCGTCGCGGCACTGGCACAGCGCGGCGACCTTGGGGAACGCCCCGCCGGCCGGCCAGCCCAGCTGCCGCGCCGCCGCGGCCCGTACCGTACGCAGCCGCGCCAGCAGGTCCGGGTCGTCGGCGAACAGGCTGGCCCGGTCGGGCGCGCCCAGGTCCGCGGCGTCCACCAGCACGTACGGGTTGCCCCAGTCGACGACCGACACCGGCAGCCGGCCGAGCGGGGTGGGCAGCATCGTGACCGCGGCGCCGGTGGGCAGCACCCGGGCCACCGGACGCGGCGGGTTACTCAGGATGTGCACGGTGAACACGGCGCCGCGCTGGCTCAGCTCGTCCACCTCGCCGACCAGCAGGTCGCCGTTGTTGACGACGTTCACCCGGACCCGGGCCCCGGGGAACAGCGGCACCCAGCCCATCCGGGCCGCGGCGGTGACCGCCACCAGCATCGAGTGGCCGCAGTTGCCGCCCAGGTCCAGCCGCGACCAGTCGGCGTCGAGGCACTGCGCGAACCGGTAGTCCAGGTCGTACAGCGGGTTGGCGGACGGCGCGATCAGGGCGATCTTCAGCACGCCCGCCCAGCGCTCCGACCGCAGTTCCTCCCGGACCCCGGTCAGCGCCTGGGTGAGCCCGGTCGCGTCCGCCGGCAGCCGCCGGCTGTCCAGCACCGCGGTCGGGCACGGAGCGCCGACCGCCTGGCCGACGTACGGGATCATGTCGTTCCTCCCCGGCCGCGGACCAGTGCGGCGGTCAGCGCGGACGCCACAGCGAGTACGCCCGCCAGGCCGATCAGCCCCCAGGTGCCCGCGGCGACGGCGGCCGTGACCAGCACCGGGCCGACCATGCTCTGCGCGTTGTTGCCCAGCCCGAGCACGGCCAGGTAGCTGCCGCGCAGCCGTTCCGGGGCGAGGGCGTAGCCGGCGCTCCAGGCGGCGGCGGACTGCAGCATCTCCCCGAACGTCAGCGCCACCACGGCCACCACCAGCAGGGCGATCGCCACCGGACCGGTGCGGTACCAGCCGGCTCCGACCAGCAGCAGGCAGGTGGCGACCAGGGCCAACCCGGCCCACCGGTACGCCCGGACACTGCCGGCCAGCGTGCTGGCGGTGCCGCTGACCGGGACCTGCAGCGCCACCGCCAGCACCGTGTTCAGCACGAACACCGCGGCGACGACGAACCGCGGTACGCCGGTGTGCAGCAGGATCCACAGCGGGATGCCGACCGCGAGCATCGTGGTGTGCAGCAGCAGCACGCCGTTGCCGGCCGCGACGCCGAGGAACAGCCGGTCCCGCAGCGCGTCGAGCACTCGCGCGCCGGCGGGCCGCGGGGCCGGCGCGGTCGCCGCGATGCGGCTCACCAGCACCGCGGACACGGCGAACCCGGCCGCGTTGGCCAGGATCAGCGCGACGTACGCCGCCCGGGTGTCGAGCGCGATGACGCCGGCGGCCAGGACACCGCCGATGGCGAAGCCGGCGTTCTGCACCGCGCGCAGGTAACCCATCGTGGTGACCCGTTCCGCCGCCGGCACCGCCGCGCCGACCAACGCCTGCAGGACAGGCACCGTGCTGCCGGCCGCGACCGCGACCAGGCCCGACACCGCGACGAAACCGGCGAAGTTGGTGACCAGGAGGTAGGCCGCCAGCGCGAGTGCCCGGTAGGAGTGCAGCGCCATGAGGACCCGCCGGCCGCCGAACCGGTCGGCCGCCAGCCCCACCGGGAACGCCGCCACCAGGCCGACGACCCCGCCGAGGGCGAGCCCGGCACCGACCTGGCCCGGGGACAGGCCGAGCTGCCGGGTGAAGAACACCACCGAGCCGGCCAGGAACAGGCCACGCCCGACAGCGTCGACCGCGATGCTCGCCGCCAGCCGCCGACCCTCCGCGCCGCCCGGCGGGTGCAGCGCCTTCGCGGGAGCCGCCATCAGCCGAGGGGTAACCACTGTCCACCTCCAACTCCGCCGACGGCCGTCTCCACGGCCGCCGCGACCGCCAGGTCCGCGATCGCCATCCCGAACGGGTTGACCAGCACCACCTGCTCCGGTGCGGTCCGGCCGGGGTGGGCGCCGATGAGGATCTGGCCCAGCTCGGCGTCCACCCGCCGCGCGGCGCCGCCCGGGGGCGGCTCGTCGTCCGGCCCGTACACCTGGCCCGCGCGCAGCATCCGGCCGACCAGCCGCCGGTCGTCCGCGGCGACCAGTCCCCAGTCGTCGACGACGACCAGGTCGGCGCCGAGCACCACCTCGGGCAGTACGTCGTCCAGCGACACGTTGACCACGACCGCACCCGGGCGCAGCCACGCCAGCGGCAGGTAGCCCTCGGTGGTCGTGGTCGCGGGCACGATCACATCGGCGTCCCGGACCGCCTGCCGCACGCTCGCGGCGACGGTGACGGTGACGGCCGGCCCGACATTCTGCGCCTCGGCGTGCAGCGTCTGCGCCCGCGCGGGAGCCAGGTCGTACAGCCGTACCTCGGCCAGGTCGGGCAGGTGTGCCGCCATCAGCCTCAGGTGCGCCGCGGCGAGCGGGCCGCAGCCGATCAGCGCCAGCACCCGGGTGGCCGCGGCGAGTTGCTGGACCGCGCACACCGACACCGCCGCGGTCCGCAGCGCGCTGATCTGGGTGCCGTCCAGCAGGCAGCGCGGCCGCGCGGTGGCCAGGTCGAACAGCACGATCAACCCGCAGGCGCGGGGAAGGCCCCGGTCCAGGTTCGCCGGGCTGGCGTTGATGATCTTCGTACCGGCGACGTCGACGCCGCCCCTGATCAGGCCGGGCATGCTCAGGCTCCGGCAGGGGGCGCCGTCTTCGGCCTGCCACGGCAGGTACGCCTCGGCCGGCAGCACCGTCTCGCCGCGGGCGTGCAGCTCCAGCATCCGGCGGACCGCGGCCACCGGGTCGATCGCCGGCAGGACCCGGCTGACCTCGGTCGCATCGACGTAGCGCAGGGTGCTCAGCCCGCCCATGCCGGCTCCCTGGACATGCCCAGCTCGGCGAGGGCCGCGGTGGTGGCCTCGGCGAACAACTCCAGCCGGCGGACCGCGACGCTGGGGTGCTCGCCGACGTTGGCGCCGTTCATCTCGATCGGTACGGCCCGGCCGTCGTCGACCCGGATCAGGAAGTCCACGCTGCCGTAGCAGAACGGGACCGGCGTGCCGCGTTCGGCCTGCTCCGCCTCGACCGCGGCGGCCCAGATCAGGCTGGCCGCGCGGCCCAGGCGGACCAGCGCCTCCGGGGTTAGGCCGAGCTGCGCCAGCACGTCGGCGCGGGTCGCCGGGTACACCCGCGGCGGCGCGCCGTCGGTGGGCGGGCCCGAGACGTTCGTCAGGGCCGACGCGGCGGTCAGCGGCACGCCGGCCTGAAACGGGATCTCGGCGCGGCGCACCATGCCGGGCAGCGCACGCAGGCCGCCGGCGGGGTCCCGTACCACGAACATCCGTAGGTCGCTGACCGCACCGTCGACCTTCCGGCTCTCCGCGAACGGCGTGATCGTCACCGGGTACGCCGCCAGCTGCCCGGCGGCGCCGTACTTGCGGGCGACCGCGCCCTCCAGGCGGTCCAGCGCCGCGGCGGCCGCCTGCCGGGTCGAGCCCAGGTCGGTCAGCGGACCGACCAGCGACACCCCGGTGCCCTGCGAGGCGCCGAACGGCCGCACCACGACACCGCCGCGCGCACCGCACAGCGCCACCACCGCCTCGATCGCGTCGGCCCGGTCGATGCTGCTGGCGTACGGCAGGGAGGCGACCCCCAGCGGGGCCAGCCGGTCGGCCAGGTCCGCGATGTGGCGCATCTGCCGCGCCTTGAACAGGGTCAGCTGCGTCCCGTTCACCAGGTGCGTACGCGGCGCCGGCACGATCGGGCCGTAACCGGCGGCGGACAGCCCGGCCATGCCCGCGGCGGGCAGCACACCGTGCCGGACCAGGTGCGCCAGGGACAGCTCGTTGAGCAGCACGCTGACCCGGCGGCCGGCGAAGACCAGATAGCCGTCCGGGTCGAGCCGGACCGAGGCAATGATCGTGTCGAACGGCGCGAACAGCAGCACCGGCCCGGCGGGCAGCCGGGCCGGCTCGCCCAGGCCCGCCTCGGTGACCAGCTGGTAGGCCGGGTTCGCGCGCAGGAAATGGTCGGCGCAGTTCGCCCGGTCGATGATGTGCATCGTGCCGCGCGGGTAGGGCCAGACGATGAACGGTTCCGCCGGCGCGGCGGGGGCCTGCGCGGGCGGTAGCGCGACGAAGGATCCGGCGAGTACGCGGTCGGTCAGCTCCTGGTCCTGCCACCGGCCGACGGTTTCCTCATCGGTGAAGTACGCGCCCTGCTGCGCGGCCCGGAAGAGCGCTTCACGCACGGCCTGCTCCGTCCCGGCGCTCGGCGCGCCATACCTCGGTGACGTACGGCATGTCGTAGTGGTCGCGGCCGGCCAGCTGCGGGTGGGTGTCGAGGAGGTGCCCGACCTCGGCCAGCAGCGCCTGCCGCTCGGTCTCGGGCAGGGCGAGCACGTACCCGCGGGTACCGGCCAGGGCCAGCAGCCCGGCCCGGTCCAGCCGATGGGTGCAGGCGAAGGTGCGGCGGGTCGGCGCGTCGAGCAGCGCATCCGCGGCGAACGGCGCGGGCGACTCGTACCCGGTGCTGTCCTGCGCCCCCAACGCGATCAGCGCACCGAACGCGGCAACCCACGCGGTCGAGTCGTCCCGCAGGTTCCACAGCAGCGCCGCGGTGCCGCCCGGGCGCAGCACCCGCGCCATCTCCGCCAGCGCGCCGTCGCCGAACCAGTGGAAGGCATGCCCGACGAGTACGGCGTCCACGCTGGCCGAGGGCAGCGGGATCGCCTCGGCGGTGCCCTGCCGCGCATCCGCCGCCGGGGCCACCAGCCGCAGCTGCGCCAACATCCGCTCGTCCGGCTCGACCGCATGCACCGCAAGGCCCTGCGCGAGCAGCGCCTCGGTCACCTTCCCGGTGCCGGCGCCGAGGTCCAGCACCGTCCGGGCGCCCGGTGGCAGCGCCCACCGCACCGCCGCGGCGGGGTATCCCGGGCGTACGGCCGCGTACGTCGCCGCCACCGAACCGAACGCCCCGGCGGCCGCGCTCCGAACCGCGGCCGGGTTCACAGCTCCCCCCGCAGGAACAGCGGCGCGCCCGAGGGCCATGACTCCAGCGCCGCGGCGTGTCCCTTGGCGTGCAGCCAGCCGTCGTCGTAGATGCTGTCGCGGTAGTTGGCGCCGCCGTCGGCGCACACGCACACCGGATGCCGGATCTCCGGGTGCCCGGCCAGGTAGCGCAGGCACGCCGCGAGCACTGCACCGGCGGACCCGCCGACCTCGATGCCGGTCTGCGCGGCCAGCCGCCGGCACGCGGCCAGCGCCGAGCCGGTGTCCACCACGACGTGGTCGTCGTACATCCAGCGCCGCAGGAACTGCGATGGCCGGCTGGACCCGATACCGCTGAGCAGCCGGGGCCCGCCCGGACCGCCGAGCGCAACCGAGCCCGGCACATCCACACCCACCACCCGGCACGACGGGCGGTGCGTACGCAGGTACCGTCCGATGCCCGCCAGCGTGCCACCGGTGGAGACCGCAACGAAGACGGCATCCAGCGCCGCGCCGGCCTGCCGGTCGATCTCGACGGCGGTGCCCCACTCGTGCGCCCGCGGGTTGGCCACACCGCCGTACTGGTCGGTCCACACCCGGCCGGCGCGGCTGTCGACGAGCTGGCGCACCCGGCGCAACCGGGACAGCAGGAAGCCGCCGGCACCGTCCGGCTCGTCCACCACATCCAGCACGGCGCCGTACTCCACCATCCGGGCGGCCAACGCGGGCGGGGTCCGCGGATCCACCACGGCCAGGAAGCCGTACCCACGCTCGGCCGCAATGCCGGCCAGGGCGACGCCGAGGTTGCCCGAAGTCGACTCGACCACCTGCATCCCGGGACGCAGCCGGCCCTGCCGTTCCAGCTCGTCGACCAGCGCGACCGCCGTACGCGCCTTGATCGAACCGAACCTATTGTGGGCTTCCAGTTTGAGGTGAACAGTGAATACGCGGGTGCCCTGAACCGCTGTCACCGGCACCATCGGTGTTTCGACTAAGATTGAGGTATCGCTGGGCATCGAACCCCTCCGGCCGTTTGGAACCCCTCATCACGCTAGGCGCACGCTGGCCCAAGGGGTAGCGGTTCACCAGCCGTTACCCAGTACGGTCCGAGTACTACGTCAACTCCGCCAATACAGGTTGACAATTCCTGCAATTCGACCTGACCACACCTGCTGACGCCGTAATTGGCCAGCTCAGGATGTCTTCTCTGACGAATTGCTTACGATGAGTAAAATAGCCGTCACCCGAATCGCCCGCCCCCGGCGCCACCTCCGGCCAGGCCGCCGACGCCGAGCGTGTCACCGCGCCCAAGCACGGCGAGCCAGCAGACACCCCACAGCCAGGCCCGAGCGGCCACCCCCGCGTTGGCGCGAACCGTGCGAGCATGAGCGGTCTAGCCGAGCAGCGAGGAGTCGCATCATTAGCCGACCCAATGACCTGGATGAGATGGCGCGGCACGTCATCGACATGAACCGGTATCTCACCCTCGGTACGACCGAGCCCGACGGGAGACCGCGCCTGTCGCCCGTCTACTTCACCCACGTCGACTACCGCGATTTCTACTGGGTGTCCTCGCCCGCGGCCCACCACTCCATGAACATCGCCGCCCAACCGGACATCGCCATCGTCATCTTCGATTCCACCGCGCCGATCGGACAGGGCCAAGCGGTCTACGTTTCCGCCCAGGCGTCCGCCGTCGCTGACGATGAGTTGCCGCAGCGCTGCGCCGAGGCGTTTGCTCGCGTCGATCCGGGCGCCAAGCGGTTCGGGCCGCAGGAACTCAGCGGCGACGCCGTCCTGCGCCTGTACTGTGCTCGCGCGACCAGCCACGAGGTGCACATCCCCGGCCGCGACCCGGTCTACGGCGCCGGTGTCGACACCCGCCGCCTCGTCACGCCCTGAGCCTGACGCCCGAACCGTGCTCGAGCCAGGGGCCAAAGAGCATGCCGGTTTGGCGGCCGTGGGCACGCCAGCCGCCGCCGTCTGGGATCCGGCGCTGGACACGAACCCGCCCGCCGCGGTGGCCTCGGTTGGTTTACCGGAGCCCAGATCCGGACATTGGCCATCTTGTGATGGCGTTACTGCTCGACCTCGCCAATATCGTCGGGGGATTCCTGCTGGCCGCGGGCCTGTTGTGGCGCTCGCCCCGGATCGGCGACGACCTTGCCCGAGCCGCGGCGCGGATAGCGCCGTTCGGCTGGCTGGTGGGCGTGGTCGCCCTGGTGGCCGGCGGGTACTACCTCATCGTCCACCTGACCTCAGGGCCGCACGTCTTCCACTTCGAGGTGGTCGGCATCGGCGTCGGCGTCGCGCTGCTGTGGGACCGGCTGACCGGCCGGACCGCGCCGCAGCCCGGCAGGCGGGTCTGGGCGAGGCCCGGCTCGCGGTCGCCCGCAGCGACCGCCCCGGCGGATGCGACGACCGGCACCGGCCTGCTGCTGGCGATCTTCGGCATCATCGCGATCGTCGTCGGCATCCAGGGTCTGTTCACCCCGAACTGACCCACTTACCGCGCGCCCGTCAGGACGCGAACCTCCGGAACGGGTCCGGCATGCCGTAACACCTCACGCCACCCGCCATGACACACAACGGCGGCCGGACCATCGCTGCGGCGGGTACCCGGAGGCGATCGCCCGGGCGGAGCGGTACGCCGACCGCACCGGCCAGCACACACAGGCCCTCGACTACGCCAATCAGGAACTGGCCCTCTACCGCGAACTCGGACACACCTCCGAGGAAGCCAACACCCTCGAACGGATCGCCGAAACACAGGCGGCCCTCGGCCACGCACACCTCGCGCGCGCCACCCGGCAGCACGCCATCGAACCGTATCGCGCAGGGCCGCACCAACGAGGCCGAACAAGGCCAGCCGCAGCTAAACCCGCTCAACCACCCTCCACGCCCACCGAACTCCAGACCACGAACACCAAAGCCACCACCCCATAGTCAGGACGCGGCATGCTGCCGCGCCTCCAGCCCGACGGAGTTGGCCACGGGTGCACACGCCTCTAGGCGTGTGTTGAGCCAGTGTCCGCGCTACGGGGTCAAACTCACGCCACCCTTTGCGGCGTGCCCCGGACGCAGTGGCGCGCTGTGCCTACGGCGCCGGTCATGCCGGACGGCATCCGGGTTCGTAGGGTTGGTCTGATATGTATTGGGACCATTCTTCGTTGGTGAGGCTGGCGCCAACCGCTTGGCAGATGTGCTGGATTTGTCCGTCTGCCGAGGGCGGCGTCCGCCATATGTGGATCACGCTGTCGGCGGTTCTTGTCACTACGTTTGCGTCGTCTTTGCTGAACGCAGCGGTAAGTGCGGGGCTGGGTGTGGCGAAGGTGGCAACGTTCTTGGTTGTCGGTAGGTTCCAGAGACGTACCGTTCGGTCATCACTTGTTGTGACGAGAAGCGTGCTTCCAGCGTTGAAGGTCATGTTGCGTATGGGAGCTGTGTGTCTGGACAGGGTGGCGGTGAGCCCACCGGTGTGGGCGTCTAGAAGGCTTACGGTGTTGTCGGTATTAGCGACTGCGATTGTTCTTCCATCGGGGCTGTATTGTGCGAGGGCGGCAGTGCCGTCTGCGGCGAGAGTTGCTATGAGGTTGCCTGTCTCGCCGTCCCATAGCTGGGCGCCCATAGCCGTGGTAACTCCGCCATCAACTTGGATCGGAGTGTTGGTGTATGTCGTGGTCGTGAAATTGCCATCGCGACTGAAGTCGATGTGGGCAAAGTGAATGTCTAGTTCATGTTTCTGCGTGTGGACGGAGATCTGTCTCTTGGTGACTGTGTTCCAAAGATCAACCGTTGTGCCGGTGGCGACGGCCAGGGTCTTTCCATTGGGACTGTAAGATATGTCGCACAAAAGGCCTATCGGAGCCTTGGCGGGGCCAAGGTCGGTCAGATGTTTCCCCGTATCCACGTCCCATAGCCGCACCGTGCGGGAGCCGCTGCTCACAGCGAGCGTCTTGCCGTCTGGACTGAACGTCAGCGCGCTGACGCCAGCCAATGTCATGATACGCCTTCCGGTCTTGACATCCCAAAGGGCGGCGCCTGAGTCAGCGAAATTTGCCGCGAACGCCTTGCCGTCACTGCTGAATGCGAAGCCGGACAGATCCGTCACCAGCCCGGACAGGGTGGCAAGCGCATTCCCGCTGCGTGCATCCCAAAGGCGTATTCGCGTACCATGGCGATAGGTCATCAGTGTCGCCCGGTCAGGACTAAGTCCGATCGATTCGACGCCTGAAGCGACATTGGCGATTAGCCTGTCCCCGGTAGCGTCCCAGATTTGAACGGTACCGTCCCGGCTTTGGGTTATTAGTGTGCCGTAGCGGCTGACGGTCATGTCGCTGTAGTTGCCTTGGACGGTCAGTGGAGTGAGCTTCTCAGGGCCGTCTGGATCCCACAGTCGAACGGTTCCGTCGGCGGACGCTGTGGCGATCGTACCTCCGTCAGGGCTAAAGGCAACGTCGTGCAGATAGCCGGCGTGCCCGGAGAACGCCGCAATGGGCTTCCAAGTACGTGGATTCCACAACTGCAGGCCGTTGCCAACTACGGCCATGCTCGTTCCGGCAGGGGCGAACGCTATTGCGGCTATCCCTCGGGTCCCCGCGAGATCGCGAAGGTGCTTCCCGTTGCGGCTGTCCCAGATCTGAACGCCGCCGTTGCCGGCGACCGTTGTCGCTATGACGCCTCCGGCCGGGTCGAAGGCCATCGCAGTGACGGCGCCGAGAGAACTACGGAGTATCGCGGTGGGCTTACCTGTCCGCGTATTCCAAAGTTGAACGGTCCGGTCTCCACTAATCGTGGCCATGGTCTCACCGCTGCGATCAAACGCCACCCCCGTTACGGTGTCTAATACCGGCCGACTGTTTGAACTGGCTACTATCGCTATGGGTCGACCGGTGCGGGCGCTCCACAGTTGCGCCGAACGTTCATCTCCCGCAGTGCCCAGGAGGCTGCCGTCAGGACTGAACGCCGTAGCGCTGACATCATGGTTGGGACTTTGAAAGGTTGCGAGGCGAGCGCCATTATGGGCGTTGAGCAGACGCACCGTACGATGGAGGGACACGGCAAGGAGGCTACCGTCGGGGCTGAAAGCCAACTCTGCGCTCCCCTGGACGGTTCTGCCTTCTGGAAGTGTTGCGATGGGCTTTCCCGTGCGGGCATCGGAAAGGCTGACCGAGATCATTCCTGTGTTCGAGTCATAACTACTTACGGCGACAGTGCTACCGTCCGGATTGAACCGTGGTGTTCCAACGTCGAGCAGCGGGACTCCTCCGTTGTTCTGTACGCCACCAGTCAGCGTGGCGACGAGCTGTCCGGAGCGGGCGCTCCATAGATTGTCGACGCCGTCGGAGCCGGCGGTGGCTAGGGTGGAGCCGTCAGGACTGAAGGCCACCTTCAGTACTTCACCGGAGCGGCCCACGATTCGTTTCTTCAGCGGCAGACGGAACGCCGCGCCGAGCGCCTCGGTGGCCTCAGCTGTGGGTGCTGTTCTGTATGCCTGTACTGCGAGGAGCGAAGCGAGGTCTGGATTGGTCTGGATCGCCGCGGTAGCCTGCGCCGACAGCTGACGTGACAACGCGACCTTCCTGGACGCCTCGGCGTTGTGCTGCTGCCTCACCGCCACACTTCGCTGTTGCCACGCCACAACTCCGGCGATCAGCGCGCATACCAGCAAACTGGAAACTATCCGTAGTTGGCGTTGCCTGGTGCGATGCTGTCGTTCAGTGGCGAGCAACCTTGCTTTCTCCTGCGCAATGCTTGCCCGATAGAACGCGTTCTCGGTCACGCTCAGGTTGTCTTCGTGACCAGCGGCCCAGCGGCGCGCTAGTTCGAGTTCGGTGCCGGCGTAGAGGGAGCCGGGGTCGCGGTGGTGTCGGTCCCAGGTGTGGGCGCGGTCGCGAAGTTCGCGGTGTATGCGGAGTCCGTCGCGGTCGGTGGTGAGCCAGTCGTGTAGGCGGGGCCAGCTGGTGATGAGTGCTTCGTGAGCCAGTTCGACGGTTGACTCATCGAGGACGAGTAGCCGGCAGGCGGCCAGGGTGTCGAGTACGTGGATGGTGTCGGGGTTGTCAGTGTCCAGTTCGGCGCGACTGAGGCGGCGTTTGCTGGCAAGTTCGAGATCCTCGCCGGGGGTGGTCAGCCGGAGGAACAGTTGCCGGGCGATGGCCTGCTGAGCGGAGGTGTAGGTGTGGTAGGTGTCTTCGGCGGTGCGGGCGATGGCGTGGTCCAGGCCGCCTGCGGCGTCGTAGCCGGCCACGGTGAGGGTGGCGCCGCGGCGGCGTTTCCAGGTTTCCTGCAGCGCGTGGGAGATCAGCGGCAGCACCGAACTCTGCCCACCAGCGTCGGCGATCAGTCGGGCAACCAGGTTGGTTTCCACGATGTGGCCGGTGGCGCGGGCGGGGCGGGTGATTGCTTGGATAAGTTCTTCGGTGGTCATGGGGCCGACCAGCAGTTGGCCGTTGTTCAGTGCCTGAACCAGGTCCGAGTGCCGCCCGCAGTGGCCGTAGAAGTCCGCGCGGAGCCCGATGACGACGCGGGTTCGGTTGGTCGACGCGGTCGCGATCTGTAGGAGGGTGGCGATAAATTCGGCACGTTCGTCGGTGTCCTGGCAGAGGGTGAAGACCTCTTCGAACTGGTCAACGACCAGTAGCTCCTCCCCACCTGTGGTCTCCGTCCGCGCTCCCAACGCTCGCATCGGGCATGCGCCGGGCGTCACTATTGCCACGTGCATCGGGGTGCTGCCGGCGAGCCCGTCGGTCGCGGCCCTGGCCGCCAGGCCCGCGCGGAGTACCGATGACTTTCCCGAACCCGAGGCACCGACAACAGCGACGAACCGGCGATCGGCAACCATCGCAGTCAGCTGGTCGACAAGCTCCGCGCGGCCGAAGAACAGTGCCCCATCGGTTGCCTGGAACGCCGCCAGCCCCTTGTACGGACACGGGCCGCCAGCAGCCTGGTCCACCTCGGTCTCACCGCTGCTCCCGGGCGCGGGCGCCGTCTCCGCGGCGACCGCCCGCCACCGCTCCTCCCATTTATCCACATTGCCACCGCACGCCCGTACATAGGCCAACGCGACCGGCAACGACGGCAACTGGTCTCCGCCGGCAGCCTCTGACAACGCCGTGACCGAATAGCCGGCCACCTTGCTCATCTGCCGATAACTGGGTCGGCCCGCATTGTTCCGCAGCGCCCGCAATTCGACCGCGAACCGCTGAACCGGCCCAGCGGTCGCATCCAACTCGCGCTCGGGTCTACCCACAACAGCCCCCAGAAACAATCATGGACACCTCGCCAGGCTAACTCGCCGCTGTCCCGTCCGGACCGCCTACCGGCCATCTCACCCGTCCGAGCGCACAAATGTCTCAGGATCGCACCACCACTATTGTTCAGTATCGACAAGCCTCTTGCTGGACAACATCGCGGCCCGTAGACAGGCGGCATGGAAACACATCACAGCCACGACCTCATGTGGCCACGGAAAGCGGCCACACCGGACGGGAGGAAAGCAATGCGTCGACACTGGGTGATCACCCTGGCTGCTGGCCTATTGATCGGCGGAATGGCGACCGCCGCATCGGCGGCGTCGGCGCCATCAGGCCCGGTCACCGGAGCCCACTCCGCGGCTACCGCCAATCGTTCTACAACCAACGCAACAGCCATCAGCCACGCATCGGTGCGACTGAAGCCGGCTGCGAACGGCGTGCTGCCGGCCGCAACTCATCCCTGCAACCTGGTGTTCCAAACCCGTAACGGGCGCACCGGCTGGTATGCCAACTACGACAACACGTGGAGCACCCTGACCCGCCGGGGCCAGACCGGCAACCGTGTCATCGAAGTCCAATGCCTGGTCCTCAGCCTCGGCATCAGCGTAGGACCCACAGGCGCCGACGGCGACTTCGGACCCAACACCGAAGCCGGCGTCCTCAAGGCTCAACACCTGTGCTTCCCGAACACTCCCTCCGAATGGGACGGCATAGTCGGGCCACACACCTGGGTCTGCCTGCGTACCTTCTAGCACCCATCCCAACCCGGCCATGCCGGTCGCAGCACATGCGGCCGGCATGGCCGATCGAGATGCAGCGGGTCCACGGGCAACGCCACGCAATCGCCCGCAGAGCGCACCGCCGGACCACGGCGAAGCGATGTCCGGCTCATTGGGCCACACACTGGCCCCAGTCCATGGGGGAACGAATACTCTCCGACAATCTCGTGGTGTTGTATGTGGCGCAACACGTGGCAGATCGAGCGCAGGCCCGGCGCACTGGATCACAGCGACCACCATCCACCACGACGATAGGTGCCTGACGCCACTGGCCCGGGCCGTACAGGAGGGGACGGGTCGGTCGGCCGCATGCGTCAGTGTCGACGATCCGGCATAGCCTCAGCTGGAATCATGAGAGGGGCACATGTGACTGACAGCACCTTCGTTCGGATGTGCGGCCCACACGCTCCGGGCAGCCGCGTAAATCGCGGATCTACGGCGCCGCTGTCGCCTGCAGGAAGCACGTCACGTCCGAGGAAAACGCCTGCGCCGAGGCATACCAGCGCGGCTGGCGTGAGGGCCATGATCGAGGCCAGACACCGGCCCATAGCGGCAACGAGCTGCAAGTGCAACATCTCGGGAAGCGCATCAGAGATCTGCTCACTGAACGAGCAGATGCCGTGGCTCCGGATTGGCGTACCAGATGGCGCAACCAGGTCATCCGCAGGGCAACGATGCCAACCACGTCCCCGCGCACCTGCAAGCGGCGGCCGACGTTATGATTGATCGTCTCCAAGTGTCACATCCAGCCGACGACGACAATCTCCGGTTCATCACTTTCCGCGGCAGGTCCATCGAGGCCCAGATCGAGACCCGCACCGACGGCCCGCCACTATTCCTGATCGAAGGCCCCGGGACCAGACAGCGACGTCCGACCCCACCAAGCCGCCGACACGATCTTGGCGTGTCTGGGCCTGTAAGCCACACGTTGGCTCAGCGAGCTCACGTGCTAAGGACCATGGGCAGCAGCATTCTCTGCGGCATGGGCGGATGACCGTGTCGCAGATCCCTACGCCGGCATCGTCGTTGACGCCGAGGGTTATGGTGTTTGGATGCTGAAGGGCGAGCGGATGTGGACAGGCGTGGTGATGCATCCCCCTTAGGGTCGCGCGGTGCGGTCCCGGAAGGGGATTGCTATGTCACGGACGGACAAGGACACACCGACCAGCCGTCGTTCCGGTTCTCGCCGATGTGGTTCTGGGCCAACGCGAGAGTTCATTGGCTGGGTCTGGACGGCTCGGCAACGACAGGCTGTGCGCGTCGAGTGCCTGAACGCCGCGAAGGAGTACCGGGCCGATCGCGAGGTCGACACGATGCCGGTTACATGTCCCCACACCAGCGCCGCGAACAGGGTTACCGACACTTCCCCGAACCCACCCGCCCGTCGGGCGGTGTCAAACGACCGCCGCGGTAGAGGACGTGGTGGTGATCTCGACGCCGAGCGGCTGAGGTCCGGCGCTGTTGCCGCTGGTCGCTGAACAGGAGGTGACCGCGACCAGAACGTCCCGCTCGGCAAGGAATGTCAGTCCCTGCCCAGCC
>Ga0081455_10001174_pt1 | contig 32737 bp, 35 predicted proteins | sample TabmetS3T2R1_FD_70207 | JGI IMG/M metagenome (GOLD analysis project Ga0081455, IMG submission 70207) | Tabebuia heterophylla rhizosphere microbial communities from the University of Puerto Rico - S3T2R1 | ecosystem: Host-associated > Plants > Roots > Rhizosphere ...
CCCCTGATTGGGAGCGCAATGCGCGTGTGCCCAAGGACAACTATCGAATGCAGCTGCCGTAGGCGAGCGTGCTTCTCATCGTCGCCCTTATCGCGCGCTGCCGTGTAACGGAACGGTGATGATTGTTACCCACGATGAGATGCCTTCATCCAATTGAGTGCACCATCGCAATTGACGAAAAGTTTGGTGCCCCTGGCCGGAATCGAACCAGCACTCCTTGCGGAACTCGATTTTGAGTCCACATGGCGCTCACGTAAGCATTTGAGATTATTACAAGAAATCGGCTCTGATCTGTGTATGTGTAAGAGACTGTGTAAAAACCGACCGATTCTAGTCTTTTGAGCATACAGCAATATGCGGCGGGCTCTACCTGAATTCGAGCCCGCTCATCTGACCTATTAATATAGGTGCAGTAGAGTGCGGCAGAGCCGCTGTATTTGTGCCTCCTCAACACTGCAAAAGCCCTCATTTCTCGCCTCGTTCGTCAAAAGAAGCCCCGCCAACCGGGCGGGGCAAACTCCAGCACCTTGCGGGTCATCAGCTCTCAACGGGCTTTACGAATCCCATCGCCACGCCAGCGTGCCTCGCCGCTGCCCCTGGGAAAGGTTCGCACTGGAGCTATTTTCATTCGCTTTGCTTCCCTGTCTTTTGGCCTGCGGGTTGCCATGCAACCCGACTAGGCCAGCGCCAATGAGCGGGGTAGCAAGTGGATGGGCGACGGACGGGAGGGGGATCACCCGCCCGTAGGGCCGCGAGGCACGAGCGGGTCTGCACAAGCGAAGCGCGGAAGACCGGGGAAACCCGGCCGTCGGCGAACGGAGTGAGCGCACCCTTCCGCGCGCGAGGGCAAGGCCCTTAGCGAACAAGGAAAGAAGGGAGCGCGCGGCGCTCTCGATGTTTCTTGCGCGAGGCTGATCGTCACCCGAAGGGCCGAAACGCTCCTGAGCGGTTCGGGGAGCGCCGTTCGCGGCGCGAGTAGAGCCCGGTCCGGCTAGCCGGACGCGCCCGCCACATGGTAATGGCTGTCGCTAACACTCACCTGCGCATTCCAAAAAAGGAGCGCAACCCGATGGCAGCCCAAGTAGAAAAAATCGTTTGCAAATTTATTGGTGACTTCAAGGTTGGCGACAACCTCGTCCGTAATGCGGATGCTCTTTGCAAGCTCAGCACGAATAATGAAAAAGGCGTCTTCAACAAACTGATGGTGATTCAAGCAGGCTCTATTGCCGAAGCCGCGCTCTGGGAAATCATCTATCGCGCGAAAGAATTCACCAAAGAAGGCGTGCCGAACATTTCAAAGGAAGATCGTGAAGCCATCCAAGGCACCAAGGTTGAACGCTTCCATAAGATCATCGAAGTGATGAAGAAGCACGGCATTCTCGATGGCCTGGGTGCTGACATCTACGAGGAGCTTCACAAGCTAAGGAAATATCGCAACAAGGTGCATATCCAGGCGGATGTCGACATCACCGGCGTGTCGCGGGATGAGAATGTGGCCTTCTCGGCGACAATCGTCGCTTGGTCACTGAAGCTCACGATCAGCGTACTCAAGCATTTGAACGAGAAATATCCGCGACCGAAGGATATGGAGCAATACGCCCACGAGTTGTCCATCCCGCTCGGCTAAGAATAGTCAGGTCTCTTCAAGCTTGAGATCCGTCACTGCATCGGAATCTTCTGGTGACGGCGTCATCACGAGTTCAGTAACCTGTCGGAACGCGGAAAAATCATTGGCGCGGTACTTGTCGTACCGAGGCTTTGGGTACTCGACTTTTTTCCCCGTCGAGGCGTCGGTTCGCGTTCCGTTGAACCAGATCGATCGCTTCCCCGCGTTCTTTCCGCTCTTATTTTGCACAGACTCCGCGATGAATTGTTCCGACGACATGATCCACATCATGTCGAGGCGTTCGGAGTAAAAAACGAAATAGTAGTCCTTGCGTGGTGTGGGATGAACAATGGCGGCGAACAGCGCCGAATCGCCTTCTTTGACATTGTGTGATCGCGCCTTGATCTGAACCTCGACGAAATCATTGTCCTTCTTGCGGATGACGGCATCGATGCCAAAGTCGTCAACGAGCGGAACATATACGTCAAGACCATCACGAAGCATTTGTCCAATGAGCCAATATTCCATGCGGCGGCCAAAACCTGCCGAGTGTCTGAATTTTGTGGCCATGGCCGAACAAACCTCGCGTCAATACAAATGAGCCAAACAAGGCAGAACTATCGCTTCACAGGACCGGACGTTGGCGTAGGCCCGTAAGTGCCGTCTGCACGGTATTCGTACGTGGCGAAGTCGCGCGCGAAGTCGTGAAAAAGGGTGATCGCTCTGCTAAGCCAATCGACAGGAAGCGCGCTCTTGGCAACGGAAATGGTGTCACAAGTTGGGTTCAAAGCGGGCACTATTGGCTCCCCGAAGGTGACGACTGAGCCGCTGATATCCTTGTCCATGTGAACGATGGAATCGCGTACCCTCATGACGGTATCATTCAGGGCGTCGATCCTCTTCTTCACGAGGCGATCGATCGGAAAGCTTGTCGCGTCGCTCCTGATTCGGTCGAAGTAATCGAAGAGCCTGCGTACCGTTACAATACAGTCCTCAAGCTTGTTTGTGACGGTGTTCATGAGTGCGCGGCCGTCCGGAATGCCAAGAGAGTTGCTCTTCTGCTTATCGATGATCGATAGCGTGGCGGTCCTCGCATCGGAATAATCCCGGACGGCCTTGTCGGCCAGACGGAGAAAGTTGCGGCGATAGATGAGCATCTTCTCCGGAAAGCGATTTTCCGAACCGACGAGCTGGTTCACCAAAAACGAGCGGTCTATCGGTACCGCCAAGAGATTTGCTAGGTCGGGCATCTTGCATTCGGAAAACAGCATGACAGTCAATTTCTCTCGGCGTTATTCTTGATCCAAGAATGTCCCATGCGCGCGCAGCGCCGGAAGAAGTTCGTTATCGGCATAGATGCAGCCCGTCGTATCAATTATTCGCTGGCGCTCCTTGCCACTTTCAGCGGGAGAATGCCCGTCGCCCGCTTTTAGACGCGCAAGCATTGGATCGTAGCCGGGTCTCCAAGCCTGAGCGGACGGAAAGATGGTTCGGAGGGACGCCAAGATTGCCATTCCGGCGTAGTCGAGATCGCCCCAAAAGAAGACCGGAATATCTGCGGTCGAAAACAGCATCTGCTCAAATGCGGCCACGGCCTCCGCGCCACTTGATCGCGAATAATAAGCGCTACATCCGTTAAGTCGGCGCAGGCGGGCTGCTGCTCCCCGAAATCCGCTTGAGAAGATCAGTGCCGTTTCACCGATGTCGTTCCCGCTCCTTAATCGTTCAAATGCCACATGGTTCTCGATGAAGAGAAATGCTTTGGGTTCAACGGGGGCATGAACGTTGAGGACGATAGGCTGTTCAGCAAAGGGGCATTCGTCGCCATCAAGCAGAGCCGCTACGACATCTGCACGGCCATCGAGAACCTTTGAAAGTCCCCAGAAGACACGCGAGGAAACTTCGCGCAGGAGCAGAGGCTCGCCTGCCAGGTCCCGGATCGAGAGAAAGCGGGCAAGCACATCGTCGAGTGAACGGGTAGGAATTTCGATGGGCGTCGTGACAAGTTTGGCCAACGAAGCTGCCGAAACGGAAAGATTCTTCTCAGTAAGGCGGATGCACCATTGCGATGCATAAGAGGCTGCCTTGCGCGGCCTGTTCAAGCGCTCGCGCATGAGTTCTTCGACGGCATCGGGCCATCGGAAGTCCAAATAGGGCTCGCGCTCCTCGCGTGCTCCGTGGCGGCGATGCCTGCGGTAGTCAATGGTTGCCCACCCGGCGGCAACGATACCATCGATGGACGCCCACGCCACGGCGCGCGCCGAAAGGGATTCGGCCTTGTGAATTTCAGGGGCGGTCCGGGCATCAAGGTTGACGCGGATCGAATTCGTGCGCTCTGCTGCCGGTTGTGTGTCGAGCCGATCGAGTACGCGCGCCAGGACGCGCTGGACAAGAGGCTCACCCAGAGCCGCGTGCGGCTCCATGACAGTTGTTGGCGCAGCTATCATGAGCCGCCTGTTTGCGCCGTTCGCAGGGTATCGGCTTCAATAATTAGGACCGGAGGCTCGTTCTTCTCAAAGGCGGCCGTGGCTTTGGACGACACGTTATCACGGTGGGTTTCATAAAGCGCGCGAACGCGTGTCTTATCAAGATCGATAACATTGACGTCGGAGCAGTCGCCGGCCGCGGTCTGATAGCGCGAGAAGTTGATGCGGGTGTCGAATTCGTCGAGAACGGCGGCCATGGAACGCGTTGGCGCGGCGCATACGATTTGCAAACCGAGTTCCTTCAAGAAGCCGATTACACGTCGCGTACGAGCTTCGTCCATGGTCGAGAAAACTTCGTCCATGAAGATCGAGCGGAAGTGCGCCTTCTTCTGCTGCGAAAATATCTTGAAGGCGGATGCCATGACTGCGACGCGGATAACATAGACCGGCGTTTCGGTCTCGCCGCCGGAACCCGTACCCCAGCGGGATAGTTCAACGCGATCTTCGCCACGTCGCCGCTCAAAATCGTAGGAACGGTAGTTGCGATAGTCCGCGATCCGTCGCAGCTCGATGAGGCTTTGCTCGGTGTCGCGCTCGTCCAGCAACAGAGTGCGGATACGCTGGAGGGTGTCCCGCTCTGTGGCGTTGAACTCGTCTGCGTTGAACAAGTCGAGATCGCCCTTTCGGACCTCGGCAAGACCACGAATCTTGCGGAACAACTCGATATAGTCGCCGTACTCAGGCTTCAGTGCTGTGATGAGAAAATAGCTGTCGCCGCCAAAATTAATGCGGCTCAGATTGGCGTTGAGTGCAAGTATGGTGTCGTCGCGACCTTCGACGTTGCTCAACACGGTAGAGCAAAAGTCGGTCGTGAAAGAGGACGTAAAACTGCGCTCGGCGATGTCGCAATCGCGCCTGCGCTCGGGCAATCCGGTATCCCTTTGCGCGCGAATTTGTTCACGAATCTGCCGCCACGTGTCTTCCATCCAGAACAGCGCCGTGTCGGCGGCAAAGCTCTGGTGATAGACAAACGCCTGGACGTTGAGCTGCTGATAGTCGAGCGCGTCGCGCTTATAGGCGTCGAGCTTGAGCCTGATTTCGTTGACCAAATTCGTGGCATTGGTGGCTTGGTCGTTTCGGCGGCCAGTGTAGGTGTCGACCGACCACGGCTCCTTGAACTCCTTATCGAAGCGTTTCTCCCATTCGTCACGATCGATGAAAGCGTGGCTCATCAACGAACGATAGGTTGCGGTCTCGGCGTCTGCCTTCGGCTGAAGGTCGGCAAGCTGTTTCTGGAGCTCGGCGATCTGGCTATTGAGGCCGTCGATGATGGTTTGCACGCCGCCTTTATGAATACCCAAGTCGAAGACATCCGTTCGCAACGTGCGGAGCGCTATTTCAATTTCCTGTGCTTGCTTGATCAGGCTGGCAATGGTGGAGAGATCGAGGCCAGCGAGTTCTTCGGCGGCCATGCGGCGAAGCGCGGCGGCTTCGTCAAAAAGACGTGGATCATCGACCTGTAGAAGAGTTGCGGGCGGCCCGACGATCTCGATAGCTCTTGAAAGTAAGGTCTTGCGAAGCGTAAGCGCGTCGACTTCCTTCTTCAACTCTTCACCACGGCGGAGCAGCGTATCGCGCTGCTTGCGGCGGATTTCTGCACCAAAGACGAGGTCTTCTTCGGAGCAAAGGCGCTGTTGATAGCGGTATCCTTGTGTAGACCAGCCATCCTGCATGATGCCGCTGCGCGTTTTCTTGAGCGTTGCGGTGTCTCGGATCATCAGGGTGCGGCCGTAGCGCGCTTTGAGATAACCGCTCGCCTCCGGATCGTTGGAAACCGAGATCGCATGCACGATCGATGCGGCATCGACGTGCGGATGGTCGTCGATTGCAAGTGACAATTGGGGGACAGAGATATTGCCGCGCTTGCCTGGATTGTCGCGGCGGAAGGCCTTCGCAAGATCGACAACCTGGGTTTCGTAGTCCCGATCATAGAGGATCGTGTAGCGGTCCAAGCCCAAGTAACCTTCAATCGCCGGTTGCCACTCCGGTTTCGTGACTTCGACGACATCGCAAAGCACGCGGGCTTTGCATTGTGGGAAGCGGGCGCGCAGCAACGGAAGGAAATGTTCGACCGGCTCCGGATATTCAATCTCCCCAACCTTCAGCTTTTCGACGCGCCGCAGGATGTTTCGGGCCTCCTCGGATTTGGCCTGATGCTCACCCTCGGCCGCGCGGAACGAGCGGTTGAACGCACTGCGTAGGCCCGTCTCCCCGTTCACGGCTTGAGCCCATTTCTCAGTAAGCGCGCTTCGCATTGCGGTGCAGTGTTCACGCATGACACTGAGCGATTCTTCGCCGAGGCCGTCGCGCACGGCTTCGATCGCGGCCTTGAGAGCGGTAAGGGAAACGGAAGCAAGTCCAGCTCGCAAGCTGTCGAGAAGGGGGACGCTGTCGGAAAGATCGGCAACGGCCTTAAGCACGCCGTCCATGTAGACGACGTCGGCTTCCGCGGTCCTGAACGCCTTCTCGGCGCTCTCGACGCGGGTCAGGATCGAGGCCATCTCGCGGTCCTGTTCGGCGATCAATCGCTCAAGATTGGTTTTCGTGGCGTAGACATCTTCCTTCGCAATGCGTGCTTGGATATCGCCGTGCTTGCCTTCGAGCGCCTGAATCTCCTTGTTCTTTGCAAGGATGTTTTCTTCGGTCTTGCGAAGCTCATCGGCCTGTGTAGTGCGTTCCGCAATTTTGACGTCTGCCTGTCCCTGGACGTCCCGAGCCCGTCGTACCTCGATCAGGGCGCGCGCCATGCGCTCCTGCATGAACGCGGAAAAGGCATCACGAAGATACCGCTCGGCTGCCTCCAGCTTCTCGATGTTGTCTTCCATCCGCCCCGCTTCGTTCTTCAGGCGGGTTACCTCGCGGATGGTTTCCATGAGGCGCTGGATAAGCGCGTCATTATCGACCGGATCGAGAATTTCTTCGCGGATAAGTCCATCGATGTCATTCGGTTGCCGGTAGGCAATGGCGCTCACGAAGGCCTTGATGGCTGAATCGGCTTCTTCGCGGGATACGGGGGTCGTGTCTCCCTTGAGGAAGGCGTACAGCATCGCAAGATATTCACCGCCTGTCCTAAAGTCGCGGACGGCCGATGTGCCGTACTTCGTACGCAGCGCCACGACCAAATCATGACCCGGCAAAACGGTGCCGCTCGGGCTCATCAAGTCGCTATGTCCAACAACATGCCCGCGCACTAAAATGCGGACCAACTCGCCATTGAGGGACGGCGTACGGTCGACATCGCGATCGAGAGTCGCCTCACCGCCCAAAATGGCGGTAAAAGGCGTTCCATATGGGCCGTCGCCTTCGTCTTGCGCCCACGCGACACAGACATATCCGTGAGCACCATTGGCTCGCAAGAACCGGCCCATGCCGTTGCTGCCGGTAATGTAGGACGGAATGGTTCGTTTGCTCTTCTTGGCTGACGGCGTGCTTTGAGTTTGCGCGGTATTGAATTTCGATTTGCGGCTATCCCCGCCCGCCATGACAGCGACGATGGCATCGATCAGGGAGGTCTTTCCCGACCCGGTCTCGCCCGCGAGCAGAGTATGCGTGCCGAACGCATAATCCATGTTCGGCAGTCCACCCCAATGCATGGTCGTAGCTTGAGCAATACGCATGAATTACCGACTACCTCGATCAGGCGCGGCTCGGCGAGCTGCGCTCCGTTCGTTCAAGAGTTATGATTTGTGCGGAATGCGATTCATCTGGCGACTCGCCGGTAGCGTGAGAATTGTCTTCTAGAGAAGCGTCCGATGGAGGCTCGCATGCCGCCTGCGCGGCCCGGACGTTCTGCTCTAATACCAAGGTGAGAATTTCAGGACGGATTACAATAACGGCGTCCTCGTCGCCGAGCGCTTCAATTCGCATGTCGATGGCGCCATGCTTCTTGAGCTTCATGAACAAGGCTCTTTGATCAGTCTTCGTCGGGGGTAGCGCGACGCCAAAAGTGGTGTTCATAAATAGGACGAGTTCCGTCAACTTGACGCTGATACGCCCGGATACGTCGATTTTCTTTTCCAAGAGCTGCTCATCGTAAAGCATACGCAAGGCAAGCAGCGTCGCGGCGAGCGATTGCGCAACCGATTGTTTGATCTCGCGTCGCATTTCAAGGTCGTCGTCTGGCTCCACCAGCCCCATGTCACGATGATGCGAAGGAATGACCCGAAAGTGTGGCGGCCGGAGCGTGTTCACAAGCACAACGGGGAACGCGAAGGAAAGATATTCAGAAAGCTCGGCCTCACACCGCGCGGCAATGTCATAGAGTCGGGTCGAGTCTCCTCCGTCAGCGCGGCTAAGAAAGCCTTTACTCAAGAGGATGCTGCAAACGGCGCGGAAATCATCCGGGCGAATGCCCTTCGTTTTCAAGCGCGTTTCGATCTCCTGCATTCTACGTCCTCTGGCTGAAGTGATAATCGTTCGCTTCGAAGACACCGTTCGTGCGCCGCTCGTTGCGGCGGGTAACATCAAGGCGCGTCGCGTCACGATCTGATCGAATCGACTCGACGGCGCAGAGCGCGAGCAGGAGGGACCGTGCGTCGCTAACGGGCAGGTCGAGCAGGTCGACAGCGCCGGCGTTCTTCACCAATCCCTCAAGATGGTCGACGACGTCTTTGGATGAGACGGCAAAGGCTTCTTCCAGAGCACTGCGGATCGCGGATTGTAGGCGTTCGTCGCGGGTCGGGCTTGTTGTGTGTACATCGACGGGTGTTTCTCGACGTCCTGGCCGTTCGGAGAGGAAGACTCTGTTCGGATCGAGGAGATCAATGCGAAGCGGGAAGACGCTGCGGAGGATTTCGCGCGTCAATTTCTGTCGGCCTTCGTCTGAAAGGCTACGGAACAGTGTGGCGATCTCAAGAAACGAATTTCGTCCGACCGACTGCAACCGGATAATTCGCATGATCAGGTTGGTAAAACGGCTCGTAAACTGGCCGACGGCTTGCGTCAGCTCTTCATGCTTGGTGCGCCGCGTCGAGCGGACAATGTCGCGAATGCGCTCTACGATGAATACGTGCGGCGCGGCTCCGTGCGCGTCTTCTTCAATGCCCGGATTGTCAATGGCGATCTTCTTGTCGATGGCCTTGAGGTCGTCCGGGTGCATCGACTCGATTTCGTGCGTGACCCGGATGATCTCCGTTGCATGATTGTGAATGTTGTCGCTGGTTAAATATCGCTCGCCGCGCCGCTGGAAGTCGTCGACGCCTTGAAAGTAGTCCGTGATGGCGTCTTTCGAGCCACTATAGCTGCGCATCAAGAGCTGGCGTTGATGTTCGTGAAACAGGTCGGCGACTTGGCACACATCTTCAAAGATGGATGTAGAATACTCGTAAGCATCGACAAGATATTCGTGGTTCTTGTCCCGCAAAAATGATTCCAGCGCCGTGCGGCAGGCACGAATGCTGCGCTGGCGTCCGCTCGACGTGCGCCTCCGCGTCTCGGCAAACATCTTGGCGATGCGCTTGCCCTCGATTGTGAAGCGCCAGAGGATGGACAGGTGCGTTGAATCGGAGAAGGATTCGATGATCCCATAGCGCGTGAGCCGGGAAATCAGTTTGCGAGCATAGTCGTGGTCATCGATCGATTGATCGAGTTCTTCATCCTCGTCCGTGTCGGGCTGGGAGAGGACGATCAGATCGCGATTTTTAGAGATGGTTGTTGCGACGATGTCGGTCAGCCGCTCGCGATTAAGAATCAGATCATAGTCAGCCGTTGCTCCGAGCAGGCGATCGTAGAGATCGACCGTGACCTCGAAGGCAATACCGCGGTGCCGCCCGGTAAACGGGCGAAAGATGTCCTGCTGGACACGGGAAAAGAAGCGATCAACGGCCATAGCACGCCAGAGTAGACCAAGACCGCCAGCTTGCCATATTTAGAACGTTTCGAGAACAGTGAAGTTTTTCCTGATAGAGTGTGCTGAGGATTCGGGAACATCCCTCATGGGGGTACAATTCGACGTCTTATTTTCATGGAAAAGATGAATTATTGAATGTATAGTATACCTATGTCCGATGCCTCTACGTCTCCCAGCAGGGCGCGCCAGCGCCTTGCCTCAGTTCTTCGGAAGTCGGGCGATCTCGTCTCGATCGGGGACGTGAGCGAGGCGCTGTCGCTCAATCGCACGGAGGCGGCGAAGCTCCTTGCCCGCTGGAACGCACAAGGATGGGTGCGCCGTTTGCGCGCAGGCTTCTATGCGCCGGTTCCGATCACTGCCTCTGGCCAGGAACAGGTCATGGAGGACCCGTGGGTCGTGGTGCCCGAACTGTTCGGACCCGCATGCATCGGTGGGTGGAGTGCGGCCGAACATTGGGACCTGACTGAACAGCTCTTCCGCAGCACCTGTGTTCTAACGGCTCGGCCGGTGCGGCGAAAGGAAATCACGATTCAAGGTCTTCCGTTCACACTAAAACATGTAAAGGAAACCTCACTCTTCGGAACGCGCAACCTATGGCGCGGCAAAACGCGCGTGCCGGTGAGCACGCCTGCAAAGACCATCATCGACATGCTCGATGATCCGGTCATTGGCGGTGGCATTCGGCATGTCGCTGATTGCCTGCACAACTACCTCGCAAACAGCTCGTGGCGACCCGACGAGCTAATCGCCAATGCCGATCAGCTCGGCAGCGGGGCGGTTTTCAAACGGCTTGGGTATCTCGCCGAACGAGAGGGCAATGACAAACTAGTCGAAGCTGCGCGCTCGCGCCTTACGACTGGCAACGCAAAACTTGACCCTTCGATACCGTGCCCCAAGCTAGTGAAGCGTTGGCGGCTGTGGATTCCGCAAGGCTGGTCGCGGGAGGGCGTATCATGATCGACCGCGCCGAGATCATGCAGCTTGCGGGCGAGCTTGGTCTCCGGCCCGACGTCGTGGAAAAAGACTATGTCCTTGGCTGGCTGCTCGCTGCGATATCGCAGGACGAGGTGTTGGGTCCAGCCTGGGTCTTCAAGGGCGGCACGTGCCTGAAGAAATGCTTCTTTGAAACCTATCGGTTTTCAGAGGATCTGGATTTCACGGTTACCGATGCCGCGCAACTCGATCGCGATTTCCTTTTGGAGCGCTTTCGCGGAATCGCGGCATGGCTCTACGACGAGAGCGGCATCGAGCTTCCGGAAGAACTGCTGCGCTTCGATATCTACGACAACGCACGTGGCAAGCGCGCTGGTCAGGGCCGCATCGCTTATCGCGGCCCCATCGTCCGAGGCGGTGATCTGCCGCGCGTCAAGTTGGACTTAACCGCGGACGAAGTCCTCGTCATGCCCGCCGTCATGCGCCCGGTTGCACATCCCTATTCCGACGCTCGCGAGGCAGGAATCGAAGCCCGGTGTTACGCGTTCGAGGAAGTCTTCGGCGAGAAAGTCCGGGCGCTGGGTGAACGATCGCGTCCGCGCGATCTCTATGACGTCATCAATCTCTTTCGCAACGGCGAGTTTCCGGCGGCGGCCTCGGCGATCCGCCGTGTCGTCACCGAAAAATGCAGCTTCAAGTCTGTGCCGTTTCCTACGTTCGAAGCACTGAACCCATTCCGAGATGAACTCATCGGCGAATGGAGCAACATGCTCGCGCACCAGCTCCCAGCGTTGCCGCCCATTCAATCGTTTCTCGATGCGCTGCCGGAGTTTTTCACTTGGCTCAAAGGCCAGGGTGAGCCGGTCGTTCTTGCGCCACATCCCATGGCGCGCAATACCGAAGTGCTGCGCGGCCCCGCAGGCGCGTTCGGGGATATCGGCGGTCACCGGCCATTTATTGAAACGATCCGGTTCGCGGCGGCAAACCGCCTCTGCGTCGAATTGGATTACCGCGACGAACAGGGGCGCCGCGATACGCGCCTGATCGAAGCTTATTCCTTACGGCGTTCGCAAGCGGGTGATGTCCTGCTCATGGCCGCGCGGGCCGACAGCGGCGCGGCACGTAGCTATCGCCTTGACCGAATACTCGGCGCGCGCGCCTCGCAACAAGTGTTCGTGCCACGCTATCCGGTCGAGTTGACGCCAACCGGACCGCTTTCAATCCCCGACACGGAGCGTGGATCGCGCGACGGCGGATCATCCGCTTGGGGCTCCTCAACGTCGACGATCCGCAATCGCCGGGCTCCGACACGCAGGACGGCCATAACGGGCGGGCCAAAATATATCTTCCGTTGCACGGTGTGCGGCAAGGAATTCGAGCGCAGCACCTACGACGGAACGCTGCGTCCGCACAAGAATCGCGCCAAGATGGATTGTTACGGCACCGTAGGCGTGTATGTGCGTACCAAGTATTGAAGACCTGAATTATCAACGCAGCGGTTGCTCTCTTGCCTTAGCCGCTCGCTTCTGCCTTGACCTTCCATACTCAATCTTCTCCGGCATGGATCGGGCCGACTTTAGGAAGGACGCCAATCGCTGCGCCGTTCGTTTGTTGCGTGGCTTGCGGGCGTAGTCTTCCGGACGAATGATGCGAATGGGCATTTAGCCTCACTGAAATTGCCAGAACCTCGCCGCGAATGCGGCCTCGTCCGGTCCGCACGCGTCCGCGTAGATCGCGGTGGTGCTGATGCGGGCGTGTCCCATCCATTTTTGCGTAAGATTGAGCGGCACGCCAGCCTGTAGCGTCCCGATGCCGAAAGCATGGCGCAAGCCCTTGGGGCAAGCTTGTGGTCCTGCGATCTCGGCGAGCTGCATCACGCCCTTCAGGGTACGCCACGCCGTCATCCGGCAGAAGCGCCAGAGAGGACGCGTCGCGGCGCTGTCATCCATCTGGAGCCGCCGTAGCGAGAAGAACCGGTCAAGCGCGGCCATTAGGTCATCCGGAATCGGAACCTCGCGTACGGAGAGTTTTCGGCGTTTGAGCGTCACGATGGTCACGAGCCCGCAATCGATCTGGAACGAGCGCGGTGTCAGCGCCAGCACTTCCGAGACGCGCGCGCCGGTCCAGGCCAATACCTCAGCGAACAGACGGCGTTCTTCCGAGAGAAGGCGCATCGCGGCAAGCGCCCGGCCTCGTTCAGCCTTGTTGAGATATTTGCGCTGACCGTCCGATGCATGAAGTGACCAGTCGCGATCCGTCCATCCGTCGCGCCAATGCGCGGTGACGCTTTTCCTCATTCTGTAACAAGTCAAGTTGCCTTTGTTTTCAGCGGCTTCTCGGCCGTCTTGAGCGCTCATTAACTCATCTGACGCTAACGCGGGCCCTTCGATCAACCAAAAAACAAGGGCTGTTACAGAATGAGGAATACGGTCACGCGCGAAAGTAATGAAACAAAAGCAGGGTTCATTTGGCCGTGCTATACTCGCAGCCGCGACTTGGTTCGCACCACTACGACTTGACTACCTCTGCCTTTGGCAACACCGCCCAAAATCTGACGTCCGCGCGCATGCGCCGGGCGATCGCTGGTGCCGCGATGGGCGCGCTCGCAGTCCTGGCCGCGTTCCCGGTCAATGCTCAGCAACAGGTCGCCCTCACGTCGAAGCAATGCGAAGACGCAGTTTCGATCTCGACCGCCATCATGACCAAATATCGTGGTCAAATTAGCGAAAAGCTTGCCCGAAGCTTCGGACAGTTTCGCGATTCAAAATGTGATCTAGGAACCCCGTTCACGCGCGTCGAGGGAACCGCTGATGACAAGGCCTTCGGCGAGTTTCGGCTCAAGTTGATCGCGCTACGGACAGCCGACGTATCCCGGCCCGCCGTGCTTGCCCAGCAATAGGCTTAGAGGTCTAGCGCGCTCGTCTTCTCCTTAGGCGCTATCTTCGGCGGCAGTTTCGGTAACGCAGCCGATTGTGCAGCCAGTTTCTCCGCTTGCCGATTCTTCACTTCTTTCTGCTCGGCCTTTAGTCCCTTGTCGGCCCCGACATCGGCTTGCACTTCTTTCTTCACCGCCTCTAGCGCCTTCGGATTGTCTTTGAAGTACTTCTCCAGCGCTTTCGGGTCGGTCTTGGCGGGATCAATGCCCTTCTTCTCCATGTCTTCCATGATCTTCTGAACCGAAGGCGGCGCGTCTTCTTTCTTCATCTTGCCCGCTTTAATCGCACCGATGACCGCCTTTACGTCGTTCGGGTTCTGGATATGAGCATCGGTGACCTTGCCGCCATTCTGGATGTGGTCCTGGATGGCCTTGCGTGCCGTGTCCGACGATCCAACGAAGTAGCCGGTGTACTGCTGCGCGCTGATACCCACGCCGTGGAGGTAGTTACCGACACCCGCGACATGCGCAGCGCTGATGCCGTGCGCCGAGTCCACGTAGCTCTTCATTTCTCCCGAGAGGTTGCTTGCCGTGTATGGCCCGCCGTTGAAGGCGACATTGAACTCGGTCGAGCTCCGGCGGTTGTCACCACGCGTCGCGACCTCGCGGGCCGCTTCGGGCGAAAGATGGCCGAGCGCCGCAACGTTGACGCCGCGGGCAACCAAGCCCGCAAATTCGGCACCATAGCGATTGGCCGTTTCCAATGTATGCAGCGTCGCCTTACGGGTCTGCTCATCGAGAGCATTGCCCGCCGGAGATCCAAGGTGCTGGGCAAGGATGGTACGGAATGTGGAGAGTGAGACGAGTTCCGAGCCGGAGCCGATTTTGCCCGTCAGCGCCTTCTGAATGGCGGGCCGGATATCGCCGCCGATCTTTTCCGCGAGCGCGCGATCATAAGCCCCAACAGGACTGCTTGCGCGCATGACTTCCGCAACGGCCTCGACGACGACGGTCTGCGAGACGCGGGAATCATCGGCCATCGGAATGACGCCGGCGGACCCATTAGAGGCGGTATGCGACCCGAGACTCACGGCTCGCTCCGTTCTTCGTCCTGCCGATTCAGCGTGGCAATGATCGCGCGCAACTGCGCACTGGGAACGGCATAGCCTCGTACGGCAGCGACTGCGGCGGCGGCCGTGGCGCGGGCACTATTCATCTGCGCGTTTAGCGTCTCGCAGGTCTCATCGAGGCGGTAGTGTTTAGGAAAGGACAGGCCCGCGTCACGCATGGCAAGCCTCGCGAGCCGTTCGTTTTGCGGAGACCTTGCGCTTGCGGCTTTTCGCGGCGCGGCGAGCACGGCGATTAGGTGGGACCGCAGGATAGCGCGTCTCGATATGCTCGTTGTTGCTCCAGAACTCCTCGATGATTGTACCGTCAGCGTTCCATAGCGTGACAGCCGGTCCCGCTCGAGGATCGCGGTGGTAGTCGTTGCGGCGATACCATCGCTCGATGCTGCGGCATCCATCAAGATGATAGGCGATAACTGCCGGACCATCATCACGGTGGGTTTGACCGTCGCGGCAGTATTCCTCGTATGTGATCACACCGCTCTGAGGATTATGTTCAATGTAGGCGGGGCCATCGTCACGATGAAGCTGACCACGAGAGAAATATTCCTCGCTAAGAAGAACGCCGGTTTCGCGGTCGCGCGCAATAACGGCCGGACCATGCTCATGATGCAATTCGCCGTGATGGAAGTATTTCTCGCATATGATCACGCCAGTCGTAGGATCGCGGCCAGCAGCCGCGGGACCATCCTCACGATGAAGCTTGCCCGCTACGCAATACTCCCAGACATCCACGCCGTTCTCGATGCCGTGCCATGCGGGCCCTTCCTTCGGATCGCGATGGCGCAAGCCGTGTTCGACGTAGATTTCAAGCACGCGATTGCCCGATGCGTCGGTCTCGATTACGGCAGGGCCTTCGGATGACGGCCGATGTAACTGGCCTTCCCAGAAGTATTCCTCCCGTCGCGTACCACGGTCTTCGAAGTTGGTATCGATTAGAGCAGGACCTTTCACAGGATCGCGGTGCAGATGTCCCCGCACGATGTATTCGGTGCGTTCACGCGATGCGTCCTTGCGGTGCCAAGCCGGTCCCTCGTTAGGGTCGCGGTGGAATTTGCCGTTCACCGCATAGGCCCGTTGCTGAAAAACCTCCGTCTCGATCGATTGTGCCGGGCCGATAGCCGGGTCACGGTGCAGCTCCCCTTGCTCAACATAGAATTCGGCAATCACACGGCCCTGATGCGTCTGTAACAGCGCCGGGCCTTCGTTCGCCGGACGGTGCATGACTCCTTGCTCATAGTATTCCTGGTGCACCGTGCCGCTGATCTCGAACTCCGAATTGACAATCGCAGGACCGGCCTCGTGCGGACGATGCTTCTTTCCATCGACCCAATACTCCGAACATTCGCCAAGCTTGGAGGTCCGATGGAATGCGGGGCCTTCTTTGGGGGCGCGATGCAGAACGTCGTTGCACTTGTAGATGGTGAGCACGCTACCATCGTCGCCTTTGACCACAATGGGAGCCCATGGAACGTCCCTGTAATGGGAAAGGAATGTTTCCATCGGGCTCGGCCAGCGGAAGTACAGGACACCGCCCGTAAAACGATCCACGCTGCTTTTCGCTCGTTCGAAAACCTCTTCGGCGCTTGCCGAGCTGTTACCCTCGATGAGGGTGATGACATGCCGCATCACCTCGATCGTGGCGACGATATCAATGATGCGGTTCGCCACGTAGTTCGCGGGGTCGGTCACGCGTTGGATGCTGACAGGCCTGCTGTCGGCCTGCATCGCAGTCCATGTTTCGGCAGCCCAAGCAATCGCAATCGCCGTTTGCTCGGCGGTGACCGGGACGTTCTTCAGCTTCGCCAAATAGCGCAGCAGCGCGCTCCAATCGGGCGCGGGTGCCACAGCGAGTTTTGCGCCTAACGGCGCGTGCAAGTCGTCGGCAAAAATGGCCGTCTCCAAATCGATTCAGTCAAAACAATCTTGGCCTGCAAACGCAGGCGAATATGTGCACGATAATACGCGGAGAAACGTCAAAAAGACTCTAATTTGGCAAGGAGCTAATGGATGCCGCGACTTAGGTGGTTAAAATTCGTGAAGACGCGATCACAGCAAGCTTGAACGTCGCGCATAAAAAGACCGGAGCGTTTGCACGCCCCGGTATGAGTTCGGATAAATCGTCAAAGTGACGCCGTACGATAGCATGATCTCGCTGCTGCGAACGCATGCGCTTGTATGATTTTTGCATGCGATCGAATCAGACTAAGGCAGATGTCGAAAGCGACTTAGACGAGATCGCTGAAAGGGACGCTTTGCTTTCATTCTCTCATTCTTGCCGTCGGCCTTCCGAGCCTGACTTCGCGCCTTGATAGCCGCGTGCTCGGCGATGGTGCGCTCCCTAAGTGCCTCCAAATGCGCTCGTTGCTCTGCATTCAAGGCCCTTATGCGTGCATCAACTTCGTGCGGCGGACTGATGTGCCAGACGGCAGCTATTTTCTCGGCATAAAGGGAAAGGATGGCTGCTCGCTCCGTTTGGTGAGCTGCACGCAAAGCACGGTGATCCTGCGGAGCGTTGAGTTTCCATCCGATGGCGTATTGCATGGCGCGAGAAAGAGCAGCAAGCATCTCTAAGGATATCCTCGCCCGAACGTCGGTCGCACGTGTCCGACGCACAGGCGAAATACCGATCGTCGGAGGAGCTAACGGTCGGTCTGATAATGCATTCGCCGATGAATCAGCAGTTCGCAGACTGTCCTTTATTCGTGCCCGTGCCGACTTCACCGTGGGCAGCGCGTGAGGTTCGATGCCCACTAACTTGGTCTTTATGTCTTTCGAGCGCGCGCCAGCGATGCGCCGGGCAAGCGAATGCACTTGCCCGGTTTTATCGAGCACCACGAAGTCCCGCCGATCGCCACGTGCAAGCACATAGCCTGCCCTCGTAATCTGGGCCTGAAATTCGGTGCCGGAGTTGGAGGCATTCCATAGCGCCGTGAGTTCATCCGTTATCGCAGATCGCTTGATCCCCGAACGCTGTTCCTGCTGAAACTCGTAAACCCTCGGCGTACGCCTTGGCCTGCGAATACCGTGGCGACGAGAGAAGGCGCCCTCTACGCGCGAATGATCAAATCGAGTCTCTAGTTCGCGGGCAACTTCTTCGTGACGCGCATAGTTCCACGAGTCAGAAATGGCTCGCGCGCGTGCAAGATCAATCCGCGACCACACAATATGTGCGTGCTCACGACCGTGCTTCGTGTGGAGCACAACAACCCTTGGCTGACCATGGAAGCCGAGCTTTGCTTCTAATGCATCGACGGCAACGGCCAACTGCGCGGCGGTCAGTGGCGTTCCCGAGGCTGGACTTATGGAGGCGTGGTAGAGCGGCTTCCGGCAACGCGTGGCTGCCCCGAGTACTTCGATCTCTGCCAAAGCTCCTGCTACGTTTGTCGCGACGGTGCCACGGCAATCGTACAGTTGTATGCGCTCGTTCTGCTCTGCATTGAGGAGGTGCGCCGCCAGCTCGGCGCTGCGGCCCCGCGAGCGGCCTTTGATGATCATGGCTCGCCTGACTCTCGACCGAGAGCTTTGAGCACAAAGCGCCGGGCCTGCCGGAGCTCGACCAGCGCGCGGGCGAGGTCGCGTTCGACGAACGGCATGATCTCAATACCAAGAGCCTTTGCGTTAAGGGCATGGGCAATCTGATTGAGGTTGGAACCGATCTTGCCGAGTTCGCCAAGCGTCCGAGCCAACAGGGTGGTTTCGATCGTGGGTCGACGGGCAGCTCGAGGCGGTTTAACCCCCAAGAGTACAAGCCGGGCATACCCCGATATGCAGAGTCCTGCGCGTCGGGACGACGTGGTAAGCGCAGCCAATTCCTGCGCCGTAAGCCGGAAGGAGATGCGAAGGCGGCGTTGCGCTTCGCGGTCGATCGTCATGTTTCGTCCGAATTCGCAGGCGGGCGTGCTTGGGGATGCAACGGGGCCTCCGGCCCCTTGCCAAGCGGCGCGCCGACACCGTTCGTGTCGGACAGCGCATGGCTTGCCTGCGATCCTAAATTACCAAAGATCGGCTCGTAATCCGACAAGCCGCTTTATTATCCGGGCGAATTTAGCTACCGGGAGATCCCGCCGGGTGACTGCCGTTCTGCGCCTGACAGCACTTCACGCTCTCGGTCCTGCTCAGATCGCTGGCGGGGCTTGTCGAACGGGTTTGGCCGTTTTGCGGACGTGCGCTTTGCCCACTTGGTAGCCGACCATTGCTGGGCAACCATTCCGCCCCGGCTCGTCCACTCGGGCTCCTGCGCATTTACGCCACTGCGCTGCTTGGTCCGGCGACGGTCGGCGCGTTCCCGGTCAAAAGGATTGGCGCTGGTAGCGACTTCCACCGGGACTTCAGGTTTAGACCTTGGCCCCTTATGGACACCGGCTTGGCGGCCAATCCTTTGGGCTTCAAGCGTCCGGCGGTCGATCCTGATATCCAAACCGGCTCGTTCAAGTCCGTTGTTCGTAACCTCTTCCCACTGTTGGCGCAGGCGCTCGGTGCTGCCGCGCTCGGTGGTCATCATGACCCGTTTGCCGGTCTCAACATCCCGGTCCCGGAGCATGATATGCACATGGGGATTGTGAGCATCCTTGCCCCGGTCGTGAATAGCCGCAATCCAGCTCGCCCGTCCCTGCGTGGCTCGCTCGCAGAAGTCCTTGACCAGCCTTTCGCGCTGGGCGGGACTCAACTCAACCGGCAGCGCGATCATCAGCTTGTCGACGATACGGGCGTTCTTCCGGTCGGCTGCCTCTTCCCGGCTCAGCCAGGCCTTGATGGCGTGCCGGTCAACCGGAGCCCGCTTGGCGAGAACCTTGGTGCAGGCGGATTCACGCGTGATGTAGTTGGCATGCTGTTGCGCAACACCCGGCTTATACTTCTCGTGACTCTTCCCCAGGTAACTGTGGCGGAACGAAAAAATGGCCACCTAAGCCTCCGGCTTGCGCTGCCGCCTTCGGCAAGCGCCTTCCGGGTTTGGACCCCAAACCCATAAGTGCGCATTTCCCTTCGTGGCCATAACCTTCCTTGGTCTAGCCTAAGCCACGGCCATCATCCCGAGACCGGGTGGCGATTGTATTCACAAGCCGCTGGGCCCGTTCCGAGGCTTCACGGTCGAAGGGGTTCTTTTGCCTACTGTCGGTGACTTCCTTCGAAGCCTCCCGGTTCATGGCGGCTTGCTTTCCGTCGGTCATTTCGGCCGCGCGGGGCTTATTCCACGGATCATCCTTCCTGTGTTGGTCGGCCGATCGCGTGGTCTCGTTTGTATTGTTGGTCGGCTGCGGTACGCCGCGCGGCTGGTCAACCGGTGCTCCTGGCCGCGCCGGGACATAGGTCGTTCCGGCGGGAGTCGGCTGCATGCTGCCCTGTCTGGCGGGAGAGCCGGACCGCTGTGCGTCCGGTTTGCCGTAGTCCACGTCCAGCGAGACTCTCATCGGCGGGCTCCGATCCGGCTGGCCCGGAACGCCGCGGGTTACATGCTCGATGTTCTCGCCGATGGCATTTCCCGCCTTGTGTCGCTGTTCCTTTATGAAGCGCTCATCTGCGATGCGCTTGGCACTTGCTTCTAGCGCGTCAAAGCGTTGGGCGCTGGCTGGCGTTTCTCGCTCAGCGGCAAGCTTTTTGGCCTCCGCGTCCTTCTGTTGGGCGGCCTTGGCAAGCTCTTCCAGCTTGCGAAGCTCGTCATAGGGCTGCGACGTCATGCGCTCGCTCCTGCCAATCGCGACGGATGCCGCAGCATGCAGGATTTTGGCGCTCCCCGCTATCGGCCGAGCGATTAAATTTATTAAATGCCAGGCAGGATTATTTCCTCGGTCCCATGCCGCGCCAGCGAACGCACTCAACGCAGACGCAGAACTCCTCATGCTGGGGGGCTACGAGCGACCCCTTGGGCAGCGAGTTACTTGTGATGTATGGCCTGGGTGGATCAGAGAATGGATTTCTCTCAAGTGCTGCGGGGTCGATTTTCGGGGGTGGCTCGTCGGGATTATCACCGCGCGCGACCTTCTCCTCCCTTATCCGACGGTCAGATTCATCCAACCGCCTTTGCTTGCAAGGATCGCACATGCATGATTTCGGGTGCCCGGTCTTCGCAAGATGCTCGGCATGCTCGCGGGCGGTCTTCTCGTTGTCCCGCTTGATGCAATTCGGGCAGAAACACCATTTGTCATGCTTATACAGATCGTCGGGTGGGGCTGTCCGTTCGGACGGATCGACTTCCGGGTGACACTTGCCTTCCAAAATCCTATCCGCTTCTTTCCAGAAGCCCTGATGTTTTGGAAACAGCTTGAAAAACGCCGGGTAGAGGTGGTCGTTTATCTCGCGATGCTCGCCTGCATGCCTATCGAGCCAGCGTCCGGCAGAATCTGAAAAATACTCGAAATCGACGAGGTGTTGATCGACCTTGTCTTTGAGGCGGTTCAGTTCGGTTACAACCATCCGCTCGCTCAGAGAAAGGCCTTCCACCTTCTCTTCGAGCTCCCGAATTCGCTTTTTCATTTCTTCCAGTTTTGCATCGCTCATGCCGTCTCCAAGATGACGGTTCTATTTTACCACAGGGGTACGTTAATTTGTTCATTTTCTAGGCGGGCGCGAGGCTCCTTCATGATCGACCGCTGCGTGCAGGATGATTAACATTCCCGCTATGGCCGGGCTCAGGGGAGTGCCATGGGGTGGGAAGACGAGCTATTTGCCGCAACCCCCCGCGGGTTGCAGGGCGTCGAGGATAAGGTCCCTAACGCCCATTGGGCTGACCCGGCAGAGCTGGATGAAACGTGGCGCTACAAGAGAAACTCGCTTTTGTTGGGCTACCGGAGTTTCGGGGGTAGCTTTCAGGCGATCGGTTGCGGCGATGATCGACACGTCATGACGGTCGCCGGTTCACGGGCTGGCAAGGGTGTTTCGTTCGTCCTGCCAAACCTCTTCCTCTACGAGGGTTCGGTCCTTGCGATTGATCCAAAGGGCGAGCTTGCCCGTGAAACAGCGCAGCGCCGCGCTAGCATGGGCCAGAAGGTGGTCGTGCTCGATCCATTTGGAGCCAGCGAAGACGGCACGCTGCCCTTTCGCGGGACGTTCAACCCACTTGCCGAGATCGACCCTGATCCGAATTCGCTGACCGCCATCGACGACGCCGCTTTGCTTGCCGATGCGCTGATTGTTGATTCTGGCAGCAACGAGAAGCATTGGATTTATGCCGCGCGCGAGCTAGTGAAAGGGCTGATCCTCTTCGCGTTGCTGCAAGAGCCTGAACTACGAAATCTCAAAACAGTGCGATATTTTTTTCGCAATGAACAAGGGCCGCGCAACGCCCTGGGCCTTCTTGTAGACTGCGGCGATGCATTCCAGGGCCTCGTCAGCGGGATTGGCACATCATTCCTCGCGCGCGAGGAACGTGAGCTTTCGAGCATTATTTCGACCGCTGATTTTCAACTGTCGTTCCTTGACTCTCCGGCGCTAGCGGACTGCCTGGAATCCTCAAGTTTTGACCTTGCCGAACTAAAACGGGAAAAAATGACCGTCTACCTGTGCCTTCCAGCCGGGTTCATGGGCACGCATTCAAAGTGGCTTCGGACCATCATCGCGCTCACCCTCATCATGAGCGAGCGCATCAAGACCGTGCCCAAACCGCCGCTTCTACTTCTGCTGGAAGAATTTCCGATCCTCGGGCACATGCCGCAGATCGAAGTTGCGGCAGGACAAATCGCGGGCTTTGGCGTGAAGATTTGGACGGTCCTGCAAGACCTCACGCAGCTCCAGCGCCATTACGGAAAAAGCTGGGAAACGTTCATGGGCAATTCTGGGGCGCTGGTTTTTTTCGGGAACGCGGACAACACGACCCTTGAATACGTGTCTAAGAAGCTCGGGACGGTCGGCTTTGATGTGCGCCGCATGTCGGGCGCGAGTCCTTCATCTCGCCTTGGCGGAGCAAAGGTTATCGAAGAGCAACTTCAGCTCCACCGTCTGCTAGAGCCGCATGAAGTCGAACTCATGTTTGCGCGACAAACGAATAGAGCGCTTGTCTTGTTTCCAGGCAATGCACCGCTCGTCGTGCGCCGGACGCACTATGATGACGATCCGAATTTCAAGGAATTGCTGTCATGGACATAAAGGAAGGCACAACCGACGAAGGCCTTCCTTTCGTGGAGTGGACTGACAAGGAATTTCACCCCGAAGATGGAGTGATTTGGCTCGCTGCGGGTGGCGTTTTTCTCGTCGGGTACTCGCTCAGCTTCATTTATCCGGAACACAGTATTGCGCTCCCTCTCGGCTTCTTGCTGATCGGGAGCGTTGTTGGCCTAATAGCGCATATTGAGTTCTTGCGTGTCCGCGATCGGCGTCGCCGGTGCTATCTCGCGCAAGAAGGGCAGGGGTTTCTTTTGGTATTGCAGCCCAATACTAGGCAGCAGTACCGCAGCACGATGCCATACGAAGACCTTGCCGGTTTCGCCACTGGCCTAGCCTCAGAGTGGTTTGATCGTCAAAAGGACATGGACGGATCGGTCGCGTCAGATATCACCGACCCCCATGTTCTCTTTGCCGTCAGTAAAGACGGCCGCCAAACAGTCTTTGGCTCTCACGTTGGCGATCGAGATGAAGTCTCAAAAGTGCATGCAAAACTCATCGAGAAATTTATCACCACGCGGCCGTTGGCCACACGGCGGCGCGGCAGCGTTGCTTAGGGCTGCGGAGGCTGCCAAGTTGGGTTGTCCTCAACGCGATAAACAATGTCACCTAAAACTGGCGCGCCACTGTTTGGCATCGCTCTCCTTTGAAGGAAGTGAAAGGTTTGTGCTTCCATGACCGGTTGGGGAACTTGACCCATCAATTGGGTCAGCGCCTTTGCCCAGGCAACGTAGTCATTTTTCCGACGTGCGGCGAAGACGTCCTTTAGCTCATGGTCGGCAATATAGAACGCCATGGCCTGGCTAACTTTCTTGTTGCCGACGAGATATTTGTTTGGATCGGGAATCCATACCCCAATCTCGGCCCTCAGTTTATAATAATCTGGAACCAAGCCAGGCATCCGCGCGAAAGGTATGTTGCGCTCCTGTCGCGCCTGACTTGACTCTGGTTGGGTCGGAGGCGGCTCCTCTTTACGAGTTGCTATCTGCATGGCGTGTTCACCGAAACGCTGCTGGATTTTCTTCATGTCGCTTAACATGTCTTCCGACCGTTTCAGCGATCCGAGCAGCGTTTGAAGCTCTCGGTCATAAGGCTGCGGACCATCGGGATCGGTCGCCGCAACTTCTACTTGGTAGTACGAAAAGGTTCGGCTGCCATATCCCAATTTGGCTTCCGCGGCGTACAACGTATTTCTATTGCGGGTGTTTCGGTTTGATTCACGCTCTTCAGCAATCATGCGGCATTCTCGATCTGAAACGCACGCCGGTCTTGCTGCCGCCTTGGCCGCCCGGTACTCCAAGGCGGACGCATAGATTGCGTTGATCTGCCTTTGCGTGTCGCTTGGCGTGTCGCGCATGTCGTAGACCGCCTGTTGGGCCTTATCCAGAAGCGGATCTCCACTCGAAGGCTTCGCGGCCACTTTCGACGCGGCCTCGGGTGTTTTCGGATCGTGGGATAAGTCTGGCCAGAAAGGCTTAGCTACAAAGTAGATGCCGACAATTCCAATGACCGCGTAAAGCGGATACCGATGAAGCGCCCGCTGGAAAAGTCCCCGCGCGCCCGATCCCGCAGCCTCTTTGTCGGTTGACAAGGCAGCCCCCTCTGCTCACATCCCGGCAAACGGCATATATCATACCGGTTGCAGAAAACGTAGAGTGTGTCGACGGCGCGAAGGGGAAAAATTCCGTGCTCGACTATCTTATCAAGCTCACGAAAGCATTGGAGATGCTGCGCAACCGACGGCGTCTTGAATACCACCGGGCGGTTGGAGCGCGACCGGACTATGGAAGAAGGCCGCCGCTTGTTCAGTGGCCGCTTGTGGTCGATGGAATGCTTTCGAATGGGGTAGTGCTTATGCGGGTGCTGTCATTTGTTGGCGGAGCGCTGGTACTCGTTCCGCTAATCTTCTGTGTCGTACTTTTGTACTTGCTGGTACGGGGTTTCTTTTGAGGAAGCGCTAGTTGCCTAGCTGACAGAAGGATTGCAACGTTTGCTGATAGCGTCATGAGCCTTGAAGATCGTTTCAATCTTCTTTTCGAGTGCAGCTTCCTGCTTGGCTGGCGATGAGGCCGCGCCGTTCGGACCTGAAAGTTCAGCCTCGGCTTCTCGGTTAGCTTCCGCAAGCTTTGGGTCGGCCGCAATCATTGAGTCCACGGCACGGTCTGTCGCCTTCTCCCATAACTTCCAATAGCGATTTATCTTCGTGTCGTCCTTAGCCTGTCCGATCTGATGCAAAATATTCCAAGCTGAATCTTTCGCCTCGCACGCCTCTTGCAATTTCTCCTGATCAATTTTCTGCGGATTGTCGTCGTCCATAAAAGCTCCCGATGGCGAAAGCGCTAGTATGGCTTCTTAGCATTGAACAACGATTAATTTACGACAATGCGCGTAGTGCGTTGATTCTTATGACGTCGCTTGTGAAATTACGGAGCGGGTGGCGCGCGGTGGGCCCTCTTTCGCTTCGTCGGCGCTGGCTGTCGAACTGCATCCGGAGCCGGTGAGGGCCTTCGCGACCAGACCAATCTTGCTTGGTCTGAGCCATCGTCCCGGAAGAGCGCCGCGTTAATCGGTACTGGCAGCGAAGGATCATCGAGCGTTACAGAGAGGAATGGCTTGCCAGCGTCGCTCTGTCTCCTCCACGCTGCTCCGATCACGGCGCTTCCGCTCGGGTCGTTCTGAATGATCCGATAATCCGGGCTGCCGTCACGCGCCTTAGTGTTAGGACTAATCAACATGTAGGCGTGGCGGCAAAACAGCGTCCAAAGCTCTCCCGCATAAGTATCCGTCGTGGGATCGTACGTGAAGTTTCCGATGATCAAGTCTGGCTCCCCCCTGTGAGTTGATGGAGCGAACTTCAATCGAGCATCGCCCTTTGCTCAAGGGCCAAAATTTCTAAAAAGAAAGAAACACCGGCTGCCGAAGCAGCCGGTGTAGGAGTGGCCGACTACTCGGCCTTGCGCTTGGTTGGACGCGACCAGATCAGGATCGCGCTTGTGCCGTCCTCCGACGGCATCAAAGCCGCGTTGAGGGCTCGCGGGAGTGCCGGATCGTCAAGGTTGACGGAGAGAAATTCCCTTCCGGCTTCGCTTTTGCGTTTCCACGCGGCGCCGAGTTCGACCGAGCCAGGCGCGCCTTCCACGACGATGCGGTAGTGCGGACCTTTGTCGCTCTTGGACCCTGCCGGAGAGAAGGCGACCTTGCCGCGAAGCAGGGTGAGCGTTTTGATCTCGCCGAGATAGGTGTCCTTGGACTGATTGTAGGTAAAGTTGCCAATAATCATGATCGTTTCCTTTCGAGTTATGAGGCCGCCACGATGGGGCCTCGATGGCGACCGGAACGACGTGAGGCTTTGGCTGCGTAGGGTCGCGAATCGGGAGGGGGATCACCCGGCTGCACGGAGCGGAGCGAAGGAAGCTGGGGAAACCCGGTTCGCGGTCGTTAGACTTTAACCCGTAGCGACGGAGTACGTCGTAGGTCGTGCCAAATCGAGGTCTCTCTTGGCGGCTTTTTGAAAGGCATGCACCATGCTTGTTGGCAATTGAGCCCGGCTCACGAGGGGAACACCCGTCGCGATAAAGCGCATAAAGAATTGTGCTTGATGGTCGAAAGAGTGGAGGCGATGACGCAAGAAATTGGAATACTCGCGTTCGGTTCGTTGATCGGTGATCCGGGGCCAGAAATTGCGCAAGCGACAGTCCGGAAGATACCCGATGTCGTAACACCTTTCGGCGTCGAATTTGCTCGGCGTAGTGATGTGACGCGTGCCGGTGCGCCAACGGTCGTGCCTGTTTTGACCGGCGGAAGCCCAGTCAAGGCGCAGCTTATTGTGCTCAATATCACAGAGCAGGAAGCGAAGGACCGGCTTTGGAGGCGTGAAACGCGAAGGACAGAAGGAAAGTATACGCATCGGCCGAAACCCGGACCCAATACGCTGATCATCGACGCTTACCCGCGAGTTGGTGGCGTTTCCGTCGCACTGGCAGCGCGACTGCCTGCCAATATCGAGCCGCTCACGCCCGAAGAGCTTGCGCGGCTGGCGATTGAGAGCGCGCACAAACTGACGAACGGTCTTGATGGGATAAGCTATCTGATCAACGTGAAGCGCGAGGGGATCGTCACGCCGCTCATGCCAATGTACGAAGCTGAGATTCTACGAAGGTCAGGTGCACGTAACTTAGAAGAAGCTCTTGCAAAAATTCACGGACGAGAAAAGAACTAGGTCCGGAGTTACGGGCCTCTCCATGCCTGATAGATCGTCTTGCGTCGCTCGAATGCCTCCACCCCGCCTTCCATGATCGTCACGACCTTGCTCTGACAGGACTTGGTGTCGATGCTGCCGCTCTCCACGATGATCACGTCATTCTCAGTGCGGCAAGCTGCGACAACCTCAGCGTCGCCCAGCACCGGAAAGTTGGCGTTATGCGTCGCAAAGATAAACTGCTGGCTCGGTTTGATTTTCCGGATCAATTTTACGACCTCTTCATAGACAGTCTGGCTATCAAGGTCGTCCTCCGGCTGATCGATCATAAGAAGATCGTTCTCGTCTTGACTCAGCAAGAACAGCATCATGGCCGATGCTCGCTGTCCCAAAGAATGCGATTTCAGTGGCTTGCCATGATAGGTCACGTCGTAACTGTTGGGAACCTGAAAGCAAAGAAGGCTGCTCAACTGCTCAAGGAATATTTCTTTGAAGGTCTCGGCCTTGCCTTTGGCATGCACCGCCGCCTTGTCCAGATCGGCATAGACCGCTGCAAAATCCACGTAAGAATCGGCGATGCTCTGGTACGTATCCTTGCGGATATTGTGCCCGCGAAAGGTCTCCTCCATTTTTGCGACGAACGCCGCTTTGTCGCCCTTGAACGTACTTTCAACTTTGAGCGCCGGTTGGGCCGCGTTGATCTTCGCAAGCGCTCCGGAAATTTGTTTGAACTCGGCGTGCCAGGCGTCGTTGAGCTTCGCCACGGCTGCCAGCACGGTATCGTGCTTCACCTTCTCCTTGGAAGTCTTCTTCTTCAATTCGCCGATTTTCTTCTCAAGCGCGGCCTTTCTCTGAGTGAGCTTCACATAGGCGTCGGGCTCGATGGAGGTCACGCCTTGCGCCTCCAGAATCTTAACGAGCTGCCGTTCCGTTTCGGCAAATTCGTCTTTGAGGCCATCCTTCGCGGCCTCAACGGCCTCGCTTAGCTTGACTAGCTCGCCCTGGATCTTCCGGGCTGCTTTAGCAAGCTTGCTTGCGTCGGCGACCGTCGCCTTCATCTCGGCGAACTTCGCCTCGTGCTTCTTAAACAACGGCTCATTATGCGGCGAAGTGTGAGGCTTTACGTCGTCGAAACTCTCCTTGGCGTCATCGGCGGCAGCCTCAAGGGCATCGATCCACGTCTCGACGCGCTCATCAACATCCTCGCAATATTCAATATCCTTATTGAATTCGACTTGCTTTTGGAGCTTGTCCTTCACGCCATGGCTGTCGAATTGCTCAAGGCGGAATTTTACGTCCTTGAGTTCGTCCTCGGCCGCGCGCTGATCTTCGGCGTCGCTATGGATCGTGAGAAAATCGTCAATTTCCCGCGGCGGAGAGGTCCTTTTGTCCAAAATAAAGAGGCTTGCGAACGATCGTTTCCCTTATCAGGATGCCGGGTCGAAGCTTTCCGTCCACATAGACATCGGGCCTATGCCCAATGATGCGCCGAATTTCGTATTTGGTGCCGTGGCGATCGGAGGCCTCGACCACGATCTTGCCGCCGCTCTTAAGGACGTAAGGCAGCAACGCCTCCTTGTAGTCCTTGTCTTGCGCTTTCTCACCGAAAGGAATGTCTAAAGCGTACCGGACGCTCTCAAGGATGGAGGACTTGCCGCTACCTTGTATGCCAATCAAGCAATTCAAATGCGGTGAGAAGGGAACCCGAATTCCGTCCAGGAAGCCGCCCTCGAACCGAACCGCATCGATCCGGGAATGCTGCGCCTTCGGCAACTCCTTCGACACCCTAAACGCGAAGTCGGTGAGCGCGTATTTTACCGCGCCGAAAGAGAGGTCCCCAATCTGGATGTAGCAAGGTTCACCGCGTCCGATCTCATCCAGCTTCTTCGGATCGCTTCCCTCAACCTCAGCAGGATAATGATTGCCCCACCATTGCTGAACCTTGACCCGACATTTGGCGTCGGGCTTGTCATGCGTCCTGACTTTTTGGAATCCGAGGCAATACTTCTGAACCAAGGGATTTTGTGAAAGCTCCTGCATACGCCCGCCCTGAAGCTCGCTCCATAAGCCGCTTGGAGCCTCGACGTGCGCAAATAAGATGAAGAAGTCTCTATTATAAGCCTCAAGCTTCTTCAGTGTGGTCACCAGATCGTCGTTGCTGCGGCCATTCTCCTGCTCGTACTGAGCAGGTGTCTTGCCCGCAAAAGCAACGTTGAGAAACTGATTGATGTAGTCCTGCCCGTCGGCGATCCATTCATCGGAAAACACAACGAGCGTGTGAACGCCGTTAGCGCCGTCGTTCACGGAAAGCTCGACACCCGGCAGGAGGCCAATGCCTTCCCTTCGTGCCTTGCGCCGGAGGGCCTTAAATTCATCCACGCTGAATTTGTTGTGGTTGGTAATGACGCCAAGCCGAATATTCTGTTTCGCGAGCTGCTGCACATAGGCAGCAACGAACGCGTTGTCCTCGCCCGTGTACTTGAATTCCTTGTCGGCTTTGGTGTGCAAATGAAAATCGGCGCGCAGCCACTCGCTTCCATTTGGAAACGGATTCGGCACGGTCTCGTTGGGTTGCGGTTGAGCGTCAGCCATGTCGAATTCGTCATGTGGTGAGGGGAGGTCGCTGGGACTGGACTCGACCGCGGCGCTGTTCGCGCTCTCATTCTAATGTTGGTGCGGGTAGAGGGAATCGAACCCCCACGCCTTTTGGGCTTCGCATTTTGAGTGCGACGCGTCTACCAGTTCCGCCATACCCGCGTTGAACGTGTTATAACCACCAAGCCTTTGGGATGCCAAGCATAATCTCACGCCCCTTACATATTCGTCGTTTTGCGGCGATTTCGCTCGCGAGCTATCGTGCCGCGCATCGTGTTGATTGCTGAGGCGTCCAGTCTGGTCTTGATGTGCGCAGCGTAGAACTTTTCGATCATCTCCACGCTCGTGCGGCAGTTCTTGGCGATCTGGTAGATATCGGCTCCCTCCATGAGGCGAAAGCAGATGTAGGTGTGCCGCAAACTGTAAGCGGTGCGGACCTTGCCATCACGGTCGGTCTTCAACTCCTCCTCATTCAAGATGCTGTTCAGCAACTCTCGCGGCTTGCCGGGAAAAACGAGATCGGTAGGAATCGGCTTCATAAGTCGCGTCTTGTTCTTGTCGCGGACAGTGACGCCCTTCGGCGAATTGGAGGTATCGCCCTTCGGCTCATCAAGCGAGACGCCCTTCGGCGTTGATCGAAGGCGCTCCTGCAAGCGCCGGAACGGATGCACGGCCTGCGCCGTGCTCTTGCAGTAGCCAACGCCGCGCTTTCCGCGAACTTCGATCTCAAGGATCGTCTCCTTCGAGCCGTGATCCTTCACGATCGATACGTCGCGAAATTCCAGGCGGCGTGCCTCGTCAGGTCTGAGACCCGTGTTCGCCATGAAAAGCACGAAGTCATGCAACTGCTCGCATTCCCATTTCCAGCGACCGCGATTGTGTCGAGGATTTTCCGCCCTGCGGCGCGTGGCTTCGTAGAGCTTTTGGTATTCTTCCGGGGAAAACCACGCGCGGTGAGTGACCTTGCCCGCCGTTTTATAGGGCTCGCTCATGTCGGGGAGGAATTGCAGCCAATTGTGCCGCAAGGCTGTCTTCAGAACTTGACGGATCGCAACCATCTCGTGGTGCAGTAACTGCGGGCGGGCGGTCTGCCAATGCGCTCCATCGCCGTTTTGCGCCGGTGGATACGATAGTCCTGCAACTTGCCGGACGTGATCTCGCTAAGCGCCGTGTCTTTGAAGAACGGCAACAGGTGGACTTTGATCATCAGTTCGTAAGTCTTCACCCATTCCTTGCTTCGCTGCCCCTGCGTGATCACCTCGTACTCTTCGAGGAATTTTTCGGCGGCCTTCTTAAAGGTGGGTCCCGAAGTCAGTAGGCCCGCGCGCGCTTTACCGCGAAGCTCAAGATACCAATCTTCCGCGATTTCCTTCGCGTGCGCGAGGCTCTCTTCGCCTGTGCTTCTGCGACGGTTCTTGCCTGCTAGATACGTGGAGCATTGCCACAGGTTACTGTTCTCACGTTTGTAGACGTGCAGCTTTCCACCCATCAGTTCATGGTGTTCAGCCATAACGAAATCCTCCCAAACGGGCGGAAAAAGCCCGGTCTGTGTAAGGCATGTGTAAGGCTTGGTGTAAGCGCACAATAGCGCTAATCGCTTGATAAACAAAGAATTTTTTGATGATTTCGACTGGTGTTAGACGTTTTTGAGTCGAGCGCGTCTACCAGTTCCGCCACAGGGGCCTTCAGGCAATTGTCCTGAAGACATGTCACTGGAAGACATGTCCTTTAAAGACGTGTCCTTCTAAAGACATGGCGTCCTGGGCAGACAAGTGCGCGAAGCGGGCGGACTATAGCGGCGGCGGGCGGCGGGTCAATTGCTGATTGCCTGACGGACCCGGCTTGCGGCAGGGCCTCGTGCCGGCCCGCTTGGCGCGAGACGCTCGACATCGGCGATCCTGCGCGCTAGCAGACGGACGCCCCCGGAGATGTGCCGTGTCGCTGTCATCTGCTGCCCTGTCCCGCGCGCCGGCGCCGCTGCTGCCGAGCCTGGCCGTGACCTTGATCGCGGCCGCGACGCTGATCGGCGCCTGGATTTTCCAGTACGGCTTCGACATTTTGCCCTGCGAGCTCTGCCTCGAGCAGCGCTACGCCTATTATTTTGTGATCCCGTTCGGCGCCCTGCTGACGCTCGCCGCGGCCCGGGGGCTCGGCCGGCCCTGGGTGATGCTGGGTCTTACGCTGCTGGCGCTGGCGACGTTGGCGAATGCCGGTCTCGGCGTCTATCACGCCGGCGTTGAATGGGGCTTCTGGCAGGGGCCCACCGCCTGCACCGGCGCGCGGCCCGCGCTCGGCAGTGCCGGCGGCCTGCTGGCGCAGCTCAACACGGTGAGGGTGATCCGCTGTGACGAGGTGCAGTGGCGTTTTCTCGGCCTCTCGCTCGCCGGCTACAATGTGCTGATCTCGCTGTTGATGGCCGCGATCGCTCTGGCTGGCGCGGCGCGGCTGCGCGCCTCGCAATGACGTTTCGTATGTTCGTCATTCCGGACGGCGTGAAACGCCGAGTCGGAATCCAGAGGTTGTTTGACTCCCGCTGCGTGCATCATCTCGGGATTCCGGGTTCGACCTTTCAGGTCGCCCTCAGATGCGCAATTGCGCATCGGGGAATGACCGCGCCGAAGTTTTCCACATTGATGTTGATAAGTGGAATTCAGCAGCTATTTCAACCACCTGATCCGTTCAAAAAGTTGCGCCGAAAATAATCCGCTGCTGGTCCAGCAGATTCCGCTTGCTGGTCCAGCAAACTCTTCGCGTATCGTCTGCGCATCCCGCTCTCGATGAGAGAGACGGCTCGCGATCGTCACGACCGGTGAGAGCGGGGAGCAGTGGCCGCAAGGTGTCGTAGCGCTTTGGCGCAGACGAACGACATCAGGCGGACGATGAAGTCGCGTGGTTCTGGCGCCCCCAACGCAGGTGCCAAGTCTGCGGTATCACAAGGCGGTCCCACCCTGGTGGGAACGTGCAGGCGACGG
>Ga0081455_10001175_pt1 | contig 32732 bp, 31 predicted proteins | sample TabmetS3T2R1_FD_70207 | JGI IMG/M metagenome (GOLD analysis project Ga0081455, IMG submission 70207) | Tabebuia heterophylla rhizosphere microbial communities from the University of Puerto Rico - S3T2R1 | ecosystem: Host-associated > Plants > Roots > Rhizosphere ...
GGAATATTCTCGCTCCTAAGCATCACCGACAGCAGCTTCTGCACAGGAGTGGGTGCCGGCACGCTCCTTCTCAACACTGCAAGTGAAAATACAGCCACCGGGGGCAGGAGCCCTGTTGAGCAATACCACCGGGACCACTAACACAGCCAATGGAGCGTTCGCGCTTTTTCTCAACACCGAAGGCGACGGCTATCGGCGATGACGCACTCCTGTCCAACACCACAGGCAGTACCAATACGGCCCTCGGCGGCGCTGCGCTTGAATTCAACAGTACGGGTAGTTTCAACATTGCTGTCGGCACAGCTGCGCTGCTTCTTAACACGGCTGGCAGCCGCAATACAGCGACTGGTGTTCAAGCGCTCTTCACTAACACCGCCGATGACAACACCGCGTACGGATATCAAGCCCTTTTGGACAATACGAGCGGCTTCTTGAACACTGCCACTGGCGCTTCGGCCCTTTCAAGCAACAGCGGTGGCCTGGCTAACACGGCTAACGGTGCATTCGCACTCTCCAGTAACACCGGTGGCCAGGACAACACAGCAACGGGTACTAACGCTCTCCTTAGCAACACCACGGCCAACAACAACACAGCCGACGGTAATTCAGCGCTTGCCAGTAACACCACCGGCGCCGGTAACACAGCCGTCGGTAGTACGGCGCTCGCAAACAGCACGACCGGGAACGGCAATATCGCCCTGGGCAACAATGCCGGGGCTAACGTTATTACTGCCGGCGACACCGTTTGCATTGGTAGTGTCGGTAAAGACGTTAGCAACACATGCTTCATCAGTCACATTCGTGGAGTTCAAACTCAAAACGCCAACGCCATACCGGTCCTGGTCGATTCCGATGGACAACTCGGCACCCTTAGCTCTTCGCGCCGATTCAAGAAGGAGATTAGAGCCATCGATAGGACCAGCGAAGCAGTCCTGGCGCTCAAGCCTGTAACCTTCCACTACAAGAACGACAAGGAAAACACACCGCAATTTGGTTTGATCGCCGAAGAAGTCGCCGAGGTAAATCCTGACTTGGTAGCGCGCGATAACAAAGGCGAGATCTACACAGTGCGCTACGATGCTGTGAACGCGATGTTGCTCAACGAGTTTCTTAAAGAACACCGAAAAAATGAGGAACAAGAGGCAACAATCGTGCAGTTAAAGAAGGAGCTCGTTGGCCTCGTTACAACAGTCGAGGAGCAGGCCGCACAAATTCGGAAAGTGAGCGCGCAGCTCCAATTTAGCCAGCCCACGATCAGGGTCGCCGATGATAATCAATGAGGTAGCAGCAGTTGGCGTCGACCGTCGAGCCGCTGGATTTCGGCGCTCATAGAGCGCCGCTACAAATTCATCAGTACCGTCGACGTAACCTACGGCGCCATACCCGGCGCGCGAAGGCAGGTCACCAGTTTTGATCTCGACAAGCAGCAGAGATTCTTGCGAAACTCTGCGTTATGAAAACGCTACTTCCAAAACTCCTCATCGTATTTTCACTCGGCTGTCTTAGCCTTTCGCCAACGGCGCAAGCCGTCAGTCCGCCTCCCGACGGAGGCTATCCAGGTGGCAACACCGCAGAAGGAGACAGTGCCCTGGCAAGCCTTACCTCTGGCTTCTACAACAACGCTGTCGGTTTCCTTTCGCTTCTCAGCCTTCAGACCGGCAGTTTTAATACAGCTGATGGTGCGGGCGCGCTCCTTAGCAACACCGCGAATGAAAATACGGCGACGGGCGCCGGATCGCTTTTCAGTAACACCACCGGCGGGTCCAACACGGCAAACGGCGCGTTCGCGCTCTTTTCCAACGGAGGAGGCTCCTCCAATACCGCCATTGGCGATCGGGCGCTCTTTAACAACGTCACCGGTGGCGGCCATACGGCGGTTGGTGCTGGTGCACTTGAAAGCAATACCTCCCTGGGCGCCTTGGCCCCCGGTGGCTTCGGCCCAAATACGGCTGTCGGTGTTGATGCGCTCTCCACCAACAGCAGTGGGAACGGCAATACTGCGGTCGGTGCTGGTGCGCTCTTCAACAACGATACGGGTGGTGGTGACACTGCCATCGGGCTCGGAGCCGGGAGTAATATTACCGGCACTCTTAATATCTGTATTGGCACAGGCGTGAACGGCGTTGCCGGTGAGAACAATACGATCCGCGTCGGCGACAACTTATCGGACACGCAGGGAGACTCAGCCTGCTTTATCGGCGGCATTTTCAATCAGTTGATCGACCCGGCCAGCGGTACCACTGTCGGAATCGATGCCAATGGAAAGTTGGGCACAGCTGTGCCCTCGTCGCGGCGCTTCAAGCAGGATATTAGACCGATGGATAAAGCCAGTGAAGCCATTCTGGCGCTCAAGCCGGTTGCCTTTCATTATAAAAGTGACGCGAAAAAGACGCCCTGCTTTGGTTTGATCGCCGAGGAAGTTGCTGAGGTGAATCCCGATCTGGTGGTACGCAACAAAGACGGCGAAATCTACACCGTCCGATACGAACAGATCAACGCGATGTTACTTAACGAGTTTCTTAAAGAGCATCGCAAACGGGAGGAACAGCAAAAGCAAATTGATGCTCTCAATGCACGTCTTGAAGAACAGGCTGCGCAAATCCAGAAAGTGAGCGCGCAGCTCGAATTCACCTGGCCCGCCATGAAGGTCGCCGATGATAATCAGTGACGCAGTAGTCGGTGTCGGCCATCGCGCTGCTGGAGTTTGGCGCTCATAGAGGGCCGCTACAAAAATCATCAGTGCCATCGACGTAACCTACGGTGCCATACCCGGCGCGCGAAGGCAGGTCACTGGTTTTGCTCTCGACAAGCAGCTGAGATTCTTGGGAAACTCCGCTCTATGAAAACCCGTATTCCCACACTCCTCGTTGTATTTTTACTTATCTTCTTGGCCTCGTTACCTAAAACATGGGCCGTCAATCCACCTCCGGATGGAGGCTATCCAGGTGGCAACACCGCAGAAGGAGACAGCGCCCTGGCAAGCCTTACCACCGGCTTCTACAACACCGCAGCTGGAATATTCTCGCTCCTAAGCATCAGCGACGGCAACTTTTGCACGGGTGTTGGTGCGGGGACGCTCCTTGTCAACACTGCAGACAGCAATACGGCGACAGGTGCCGGGGCGCTCCTAAGCAACACTGACGGCACCGAAAACACGGCCAACGGAACATTCTCGCTGTTCTCTAACACCACCGGTGGCGCCAACACCGCCGTTGGAGCGTCCGCTCTCTTAAACAACACGCAAGGCAACTTTAACAATGCTATCGGAGATCAGACGCTCCTCAACAACACGACCGGAACCGAAAACACGGCCAACGGTGCGTTCGCGCTAAGCGCAAATACCGACGGCAGCTTTAACACGGCGATTGGCGCATTCGCGTTGGCCAACAATACCGGAAGCGAAAACACAGCCATCGGCGTGAATGCGCTCTTTAACACCACCGCCGGCGCCAACACGGCAGTCGGAGGAAACGCTCTCGATCAGAATACCACTGGATTTCAGAATGTAGCCGTTGGCCACAACGCGCTCACTACAAACGTCGAAGGCTCCTTCAACACAGCCCTCGGCAAGTCTGCGCTCGCGTTAAACACTGGCGACGGAAACACAGCTTGTGGTAATGTCGCGCTTTTCAACAACACCGGAAGCAACAACACCGCCCTGGGCAATATCGCCGGCAGCAATCTGACCACCGGCGATAACAATATCGATATCGGCTACAACGTTGGCGGGGTGGCAGCAGAGAGCAACACCATCCGGATCGGTAACGATGATATCACCGCCACGTTTATCGCAGGAATCAGCGGAGCAACGGCCTCTGGTGGCTCTCAGGTCTTTGTGAATTCGAGCGGTAAGCTCGGAACGAGCACCTCCTCAGCCCGATTCAAGGAGGACATAAAGCCAATGGGCAAAGCCAGCGAAGCTATTCTGGCGCTGAACCCGGTGAGCTTCCGCTACAAGAAAGAGATCGATGCCCAGGGCATTCCGCAGTTCGGGCTGGTGGCTGAGGAAGTAGAAAAAGTAAACCCCGACCTGATCGTCCGTGATCGGCGAGGTAAGCCGCAGACCGTTCGTTACGAGCAGATCAACGCGATGTTACTTAACGAGTTTCTCAAAGAACATGCCAAAGTACAAAGATTGGAAGCAGCGCTCCAGGCAGTGAATCAACGCCTGGAGGATCAAGAGGCGAAAATCGAAAAGGTGCGCGGTCAGGTTGACTCGAGCAGCGCTGCTGCACAGGTAACTGTCACTAATCGCTAGGAGCGGACTCCCGGGAGCTGTGGACTGTAGCCGGCATCGTCGATGCCGGTTTTCAAGCACTCGATCTGCGCTTTCAAGCCGGGATCATCCATTCAGGTAGAAATACCAGCGTGACCAATTTTGCATCGACCTATCCGAGGTGTTTCTGTAAACTGTGCAGTCATGAAAACTAGATCTTCCGCAATTCTCATGACGTGTGCATTTGCTTTCATTGCTTTTTTGTCAAAATCGCACGCCGTTAGTCCACCGCTGGCGCCTGAAACCGCCTTACCCGGAGGCAATACGGCCGACGGACAACTCGCCCTTGCGAGCCTAACCACCGGCTTATACAACTCGGCGTTCGGTATATATACCCTCCTAAGCCTCACCGACGGCAGCCTGTGCACAGGTGTTGGTGCTGGGGCGCTCTTGAGCAACAACGCACTCGAAAATACAGCCACCGGCGCCGGAGCGCTTTTTAGTCACGTCGACGGAGCGGGCAACACGGCCAACGGGGCGTTCGCACTCTTCAGCGACACCAGCGGCCTCGAGAACACGGCCATTGGAGACAGGGCGCTACTTCTCCACACGGCCGGCGGCTTCAACACGGCCGTCGGGACTGCCGCAATGTTGAATGACGACACCGGTAGCAACAACGTTGCCATCGGTGTTCAGGCGCTCGGTAACAACATCAGCGGCAGTAGCAATATTGCCTTGGGTAACGGAGCAGGCGTTGGTGTTACCACGGCTACTAACGTTATTTGTATCGGGGCAGGAGGCGACAACGTCGACAGCAGCTGCTATATCGGCGGTATCTGGAACCGGTCGGTTGACCCCGGCAGCGCTATGTCCACGTTCGTCGATGGATCTGGAAAGTTGGGCACCGTTGTCTCATCGCGACGCTTCAAGCACGATATCAAGCCGATGGACACCGCCAGCGAAGCCATCCTAGCGCTTAAGCCGGTTACTTTCCACTACAACAGCGATAGCAAAGGCACCCCGCAATTTGGTTTGGTCGCCGAGGAAGTGGCAGTAGTGGACCCGGACCTGATAGTGCGCGACAAGAATGGCGAAATCTTAACCGTGCGTTACGAGGCAGTGAACGCGATGTTGCTTAACGAGTTCCTTAAGGAGCACCACAAGGTTAAAGAGCAGGAAGCCAGGATCGCGCAATTAGAGAAAGATGTGCGAAACCTCGTTGCACACGTTAGGCAACAGGATTCACAAACACAAAGGATGAGCATCGAGATCGAGACAAACAAACCTGCGCGCTCAATCGTGATAAACGAGCCCTAGCGCGACTTCTTCACCCTGTGCAGACAAGCTCTCTGGGGAGCAATAGGCTGTCGACCTGCGGTCTGTAGAAGACTGTTCACAACGTCAGTTTTTCTCGCCAAGCGCGGACTGAATTGTTACAACTCACCGTCTATGAAAACAACAATCCCATCGTTTCTCACTGCGCTCATCTGCCTGGGCCTGTTGCCAAAAACGCAGGCAGTCAGGCCGCCACCAGGTGGCGGTTATGCCGGCGGCAACACCGCGGAAGGACAAGACGCTCTTCTGAGTCTCAGCACCGGTTTTTATAATACTGGAATCGGGATCTATTCGCTTCTGAGCGTCACCGACGGCAATTTCAACACCGGTGTCGGCGCTGGGACACTTCTTGCCAACACGGCAAATGACAATACGGCGACAGGCGCTGGAGCGCTCTTAAGCAACACCATTGGCAGTGAGAATACGGGAAATGGAGCCTTTGCGCTTTTCCTCAATACCACAGGCAGCGAGAACACGGCCGTCGGATTTGGAACACTTTTTAACAACACCACTGGCAGCGACAACACTGCGAACGGAGAGTCCGCGCTGTATTATAACACTACCGGCAACTTCAACACGGCCAGCGGCTCTCATGCCCTCTATTACAACACCACCGGTACCAGCAACACGGCCACCGGTCTTAATGCGCTCCAAAACAATACCACAGGTAATGAAAACACAGCCACCGGCGCGATTGCGCTCAAGAGCAACACAACCGGGTTTTCGAATACGGCCCACGGCGCGAACGCACTGGCGGGAAATACCGAAGGCCTCGACAATACAGCTGTCGGCAAGAATGCTCTCGTCGAGAATACGATTGGAAGCTTCAACACAGCAGTGGGCTGGCAGGCTCTGCAAAACAACGTGACTGGCTACGTCAATACAGCTGTCGGCATTGGTGCACTGGCTGGCAACACAAGCGGACAATCGAACACGGCCGTTGGCGCGGATGCACTCAATTCCAACACGGACGGGAGCAACAATACCGCTATCGGTGCGGATGCTCTTGCCGACAATACGACTGGAACCTCGAATACAGCCGTGGGTTGGCAGGCGCTTCAGAACAACATCAACGGCCCCAGCGATACAGCGGTCGGTGTTGGTGCACTGTTTAGCAACACAAGCGGAGAGGGAAACACGGCCGTTGGCGTGAATGCGCTCGAGGCCAACACTGAAGGCAGCCACAACACAGCCATTGGCCTCCAGGCGTTGACTAGCAATACGACAGGCTCCGACAATATAGCGTTGGGTTTTGATGCGGGCCTTAGCGTGACCACTGCTGACCGCGTGATCTGTATCGGCGTGAACGGTCAGGATGTAAGCAACAGTTGCTACATAGGAAACATTTGGAATCAACCAGGTGGATCACAGGCTGTCTATGTGGATTCCAGTGGAAAACTTGGCGCTCAAGTCTCTTCGCGACGCTTCAAGGACGAAATTAAGCCGATGGAGCAGGCCAGCGAAGTAATCTATCGGCTCAAGCCGGTGAGCTTCCGTTACAAGCCGCAGATTGAACCCACACGTCCTCTTTGCTTTGGGCTCGTAGCCGAAGACGTGGAAAACGTGAATCCCGATCTCGTGGTACGCGACAAGGAAGACAAGCCTTACAGCGTGCGCTACGACCAGGTGAACGCGATGTTGCTTAACGAGTTCCTCAAGGAACATGCAAAGGTTCAGGATCTGGAAAAGAGAATGGCGACTCTCACCGCGAGACTCGAGGAGCAGGCTGCACAAATCCGAAAAGTAACAACGCAGCTTCAGGTGAGTGCGTCGACGGCTGACATAGTAAGTAACTAACCGCCGCGTTTGATTAGCAGCGCGGAAATCCCGACTTGATTCATCTTTCGCCCACCGCACCTTGGGCGTTTCTTAATTGCAGCTCAGGCATTTTGATGTCGACAATGCTTTCAGATTCTGGCCAGACTCCACACCATGAAAACACGAATTCGGTTACTCCTCTTCATATTTTCACTCATCTGCTTTTTCTCAAAGTCCCATGCGGTCAGCCCGCCTCCAGATGGCGGCTATGCTGGCGGTAACACTGCAGAGGGACAAAGCGCCCTTTTGAGTCTCACCACTGGTTTTTACAACACAGCAGTCGGCATATATTCGGTTCTCAGCCTCACCGACGGCAGCTTCAATACAGGAGTCGGCGCCGGGACGCTCCTGGCCAATACCGAAGAGCAAAATACGGCCGTCGGTGCGGGCGCAATGTTAAGCAACACTACCGGTGCTCTAAACACCGCGAACGGAGCGTTCGCACTTTTTAGCAATACCACCGGCGGCAACAACACGGCCACCGGCGGAAGCGCGCTCTTGAGCAATACTGAGGGCAATTGGAACAGTGCGTGCGGTTGGGGCGCGCTCGAGAACAATACTACCGGCAACGCCAATACCGCCAGCGGCTTTGAAGCTCTGCGAGACAACGTCACCGGCATTAGCAACACGGCCATCGGTTTCAGTGCCCTTCTTCAGAATATCGACAACTTTAACACCGGGGTCGGTGACTCGGCACTAGCAGCCAATACTACCGGGAGCGACAATACAGCACTCGGGTTGGCCGCGCTGGTGAGCAACACCACTGGCGATGACAATACGGCCATCGGAGGAAGCGCACTCGCTTTTAACGTCAGTGGCAATACCAATGTGGCGATAGGCGCATTTGCTGCCGGTGGCGTGCTTTCGGCTGAGAACGTGATCTGCATTGGCGCCGGAGTTGCTGGTAACAACATAAGCAACACTTGCTTTATCGGTAATATCCGGGGCGTTACAACAAACAATGCAAACGCCATACCAGTGCTGGTCGACTCAGCCGGTCAGCTCGGCACGGCTAGTTCGTCGGCGCGATTCAAAAAGGACATTAAATGCATGAACAGCGCCAGCGAAGCGATCCTGGCGCTAGAACCAGTGACGTTTCACTACAAGAGCGACACCACGAGCACACCGCAATTCGGTCTGATCGCCGAGGAAGTAGCCAAGGTAAACCCCGATCTGGTGGTGCGGGACGAGAACGGCGAAATTTACACCGTTCGTTACGACGCGGTGAACGCGATGTTGCTCAATGAGTTTCTCAAAGAACACAAGAAAATGCAGGAACAACAGAGAGAAATTGACTCCCTTAAGGCAGAACTAAAAGAGCAGTGGAACCTGATTCAAAAGGTGAGCGCTAAAGTTGAAATGAGGGAAGCGGCGGGGTCGCTTACGAAGAATCCGTAGGCGGCTGATGTTGTAGCCACGGCCCTGTGGGCCGTCGTCATTTTAGGAAAAGCAGTACCGAACTCAACCGGCCTCAGGCCGGTGGCTACAACAATTGTGAGATCGCTAGTAGGTTAAGATCCTGCAACTGATCCTTCGCTTTCTTCGTTGCCTTCTGTAACACTTCCGGCTGCGTCGTTCTTGAGCATGTCTTCGAACGGTCGATAGAAATTTGCATAGAAGGGGTAAGGCCGGTCAGCGTCTGCGGGAAGGTAGCGCCAATGTTTATACGCCCAGAGCCAGGGCGCCGGGTTCTTTCGCACGTACGGTTCAAACGAATCCCAACATGCCTGCGCAATTTGTTGATGAGTCATCCCGTCGGTGTTGCTGATCTTTGGGTGAAAGACCAACCTGTAACGGCCGTTCGCCAGCGGTTCGCAGTGCGCAGGAATTATTGGGACACCAGTCCGCTCGCTCAACCAGGCATGCGCAGCGGTCACACTTGTTTTTAATCCAAAACAATCAATCGCGACTGCCCCCTGACTGGGTGGCACGGTGAGATCGACGAGCAGCGCCGTGCGTCCTTTTCGCCGCAGCACTTTGTAAAGCCGCATGATCCCGCGCTCGCGCGGAATAAGCTCATGCCCGGATTGTTCACGCAGCGTTTTGAAAATCGGATCGAGCAACGAGTTCTTAAATTCCTGTGAAATGATTGTGCCTTTGAGTTCGAGGAAACCACAGGAAAGACTAAGCCATTCGAAGTTACTGTAGTGATAGCAGGCAATGATGACGCTGCGCTCTGGCCCCGTGTCGCGCTTGGTCTCCTCGAAATTCTGCAGTTCCACATACCACCGGAAATTCAATTCGCTCAGGCGCGGGCTCCACAGCAGATCCACCATGGTTCGCGCGAAATGTTGAAACGATTCACGGGCAAGCTTGCGTCGCTCGTCGGCAGATAATTGTTCGCCAAATGCGACCTCCAGGTTGTTCACGGCAACACGCCAGCGATGCCGATCGAAAAAGCTAAGCAAGGCGCCCGCCATCTGAGCAAGGTGATAGCAGGCCTTTCGTGACAATAGCGGAACTAGTTTTGTTGCCAGGAAAAGGCCGGCCCACTCCAGGCGGTATCGAATTCGCTTCCAGCGTGAGCGCATTCATCATTGTGAATGACGAATGACGAATGTCTAATGACCAAGGAATACGGAAACTCGTGACTCATGCTCGCGACGGGTTCATCTGATTACGAACGTGAGTAACGACTCAACCCAAATGGGACCGTTAATAGCCCCGACCGGGATTGGCTACCGGAGGGAGGCCTTTGCGAAATTCCGCCTGTTGGCGCTGCGCGTCTCTTTGTTCGTCGGCGTCGCGTGCCTGTTGCTCGGGACTCGGACCTGAACTACAGCCAAGGAGAAAAAGAAAGAAGGCCAGTGGAAGCAAAACAAACGATGGCAGCTGTTTCATAGGGAGGATTTCATCATAATCATGTCAACTGGTAGAAAGCAATCCTCGGAAACATAGCTCCGTGATCCGATTGATCTCCTTCGCGGCCGCTTACCTCTCGGTTAGCTTGATTGTTGGTTATTCGCTTTGTTTTTCCGATGAGAGCCTCAGGCAGTCGCGTTCGAGCGTTCTCAAACGTTCGATAATTTCATTCAACGCCAGTTCGTTCCTGAGATTGATCTGATAATCGATTTCAGCGCGAAGTCGATCCTTGTGAGACTGCCGATTTTGCGACATCAAGATGATCGGCGCTTGCAGCACGGCCAGCATATTGATCGCGGTACTCAGCAGCAGGTACGGGTATGGATCGAAGCCACTGTTGGCCAGCAGCCAGGTGTTTATCAAGACCCACACATTGAAAAAAAGCACCGCGGCAATGATGAATTTCCAACTGCCACCAAACTCCGCGATCATATCCGCGGCACGATCTGCGAACGTCAACTGCGCCGCCTCTTCCACGTTCACATTGCGGGTAGCGCTCCGGCGCAGAAGTTCGTCGGTGTGCCGCAACCGGTTGGCCAGCGCCGTGAGCAGTTCCAGCGCGACGTCCGGGCTGCTGTGCACGAACGAAAGGAAATGTTCGCGCGAAAGTACAGCCAGCCGCGCATCCTCTGCGACTATTGCATCCGCCGAGCGACGCTCCCCATCGAGTAACGCCATCTCGCCAAAGAAATCGCCGCGGCCCAATTCGGTGAGCGTCATTTCGCGTCCATCTGTGGTTCGCACGGAAATGCGGACTTTACCGCGCTCGATCAAATACATTGCATCTCCCTCGTCGCCGGCACGGAACAGAGACGTTTTGGCTTTGCAGTCAATGCTCGCCAGTAACTGACATAATTTCCCGGCCGCTTCGTCGTCGAGCGATTCGAACAACGGCACGTGGCGCAAGGTGTCGATGGTCATCCGCAGTGAGATAATAGCGGCAGGGCGCACCTGCGAGAAGTGCAATTAAGCGAAACGCGTCGCCCTACTCCTGCTCATGCTCGCAGGTCCGCTTCGATAAAGGGCAAGAGGATGAGCGAGAGCACGAATGTTCTTATCGGAAATTTTGAATGGCTTCTGATCAGCGACTCTGATATTGCTGCGAGTCATCTTCGCGGAATCAGGAGTCAAAAGGAGAAAATAATGCTTCATCTCATTTGGTATGTCTTTGTTGGATTCCTCGTGGGTTGTGTCGCAAAGGCCCTGATGCACACGCATCTGTCCATCATGTGGACAGTCGTGCTCGGTATCGTCGGCTCGATTATCGGCGGCGCCGTGACCCACCTGTTTTATCCGCCCGGCGCAGGGGGCAAATTCCATCTTGGAGGAATAATTGTATCCATCATCGGAGCGATTTTAGTTTTGTATCTTTGGCACAAGTTCAGACTCCAACTGCCTCGCGGATAAATTGTCTGCCCCAACCTGGTTTTTCATGAGCTAGGGACGCACCGCCGGGCCGTCCGCGCACGTTCCTCGGCGCGCTCGCGCCCTATCGGAATTCCTTGTCAAAATTGACTTAGACCAGTTCGACTCTAGGTTGCATTCGCGCTCGCTCGCGCTTTCCGAATTGTGAAAAGCGTCCTCTTTGTCTGCACAGGTAATATCTGCCGCAGCCCGATTGCGGAAGGGCTCTTTCGCCGTCTGCTGGGGAACCGAAAGGACATTGAAGTTATTTCAGCCGGGGTCCACGCGGTACGCGGCCAACCACCAAGTCTTTATGCGGTCGAAGTCTGCGCGGAAGCAGGTGTGGACATCAGCAATTTGCGCAGCCAACCGCTTATGCCCGCGCTGGTCGATCGGGCGACACACATCTTCGCCATGACTGGTGCGCACCTTGAGACAATCCAGACATTGTTTCCCCGAGGTGCTGAAAAATCCTTCCTGCTTCGCGAATTTGAAGAGCCTGGGACCACTGTCTGGCGCGACGTGCCGGACCCGATTGGTCTTGGCCGTGAAGTATATGAACATTGCGCCTTTATCATCCAGAACGCTCTGCCGAGCGTGCTCGCGTTCGTCGAACAGGGAGAATTGGTGCGGCCTGGTGCGACGCACACACGCGAGCTATCTTCGTGTCCGATGGACCATCTTCCTCACCACATCGAGCCTGGATTTGCTGGATCGAAGCCTCAGCCCCGTTATGGTGACGCTTTGCGCAGAGTCGATCCCGAAATTTTCGACGCGATCATGGCCGAGGAAAAGCGCCAGCGCGAAAATATTGAATTGATTGCATCCGAGAATTTTACCAGCCGCGCAGTGATGGAAGCGCAGGGCAGCGTGCTGACAAACAAATATGCCGAGGGCTACCCTCGGAAGCGCTGGTACGGCGGATGTGAGAATGTCGACATTGCCGAGCAACTGGCGATTGATCGCGCAAAACGGTTGTTCGGCTGCGAACACGTAAATGTGCAGCCGCACAGCGGCGCGCAAGCAAACATGGCGGTCTATTTCGCCATGCTTAAACCGGGCGACAAGATCCTGGCGATGAATCTCGCGCATGGCGGGCACCTGACGCATGGGCACCCCGCGAATTTCTCCGGAAAATTTTACGCGGTCTCGCAGTACGGAGTTAGCGAAAAGACCGAACAAATCGATTACGACGCGCTGCAGAAACAGGCCGAAGAGGTGCGTCCAGCCATGATTACAGCAGGCGCTTCAGCTTATCCGCGCATCATCGATTTTCCGCGCCTTCGTCAGATCGCTGATTCGGTTGGCGCGATTTTGTTCATCGACATGGCGCACATCTCAGGGCTGGTAGCAGGTGGTCAGCATCCCAGTCCGATCCCGCATGCACAGTTTGTTACCACTACGACGCACAAGAGTCTGCGCGGACCCCGGGGAGGCATCGTCATGTGCGAGGAGAAATTCGCCAAACAGATCGATGCGACCGTTTTCCCTGGTGTGCAGGGTGGTCCGCTCATGCATGTGATCGCAGCGAAAGCTGTTTGTTTCCATGAAGCGCTGCAGCCGCAGTTCCGCGAATATCAACGGCAGGTCGTTCTGAACGCCAAAGCGCTTGCCGCCGGTCTGGCCAAACATGGCTATCGTATCGTCTCCGGCGGCACCGATAATCATTTGATGCTCGTCGATCTTCGCCCCAAGGAAATCAACGGGAAAGAAGCACAGGAAGTTCTCGACAGGGCAGGCATCACCGTAAACAAAAACGGGATCCCATTCGATACCTATCCAATCTTCAAGCCAGGTGGTATCCGCATCGGGACTCCTGCCGTCACAACGCGCGGGATGAGAGAAGAGGAAATGCTGGAGATCGCGGATCTGATCGCCGAGGCGCTCACCAATCGCACTGACGCGGAAGCGCTGGAGCACGTGCATCGAAAAGTGCTCGACCTAACGCGGAGATTCCCGTTACCCATCTGAACCGCTCAAACAGGGCGTTGTCATGTTGAGCGAAGCGAAACATCTCTGATTTGTGAAGGACCAATTGAGAAATACTCAGAGATTCTTCGCTTCGCTCAGAATGACAGACTAGTTTCGCTCATGAACCGAGCTGCCGACCAACCGGAACCCAATCCACTGCGCGAAGGTTTGTCCGCGCGTGCCGTGCCGCAGCCGTGCACGATCGTGATCTTCGGCGCCACAGGCGATCTTACCCATCGCAAACTTGTCCCAGCATTATACAATCTCGCGGCTGATGGCGACCTGCCGCCGGCCGTGGTAATTGTCGGCTTCGCGCGGCGGCCGAAAACGGACGATGAATTCCGCAGCGATTTGGAAGAAGCCGCGCGCAAGTTTTCGCGACAGACCGTGCGCGATGAAATCTGGAAAAACTTTGCGCAATCGATCTTTTATCACCAGAGCGAGTTCGGAGACGAATCTGGTTACCAGGCCCTGGCCAAACGACTCGACGAAATCGACAAAAACCACGGCACCCGAGGCAACCGTCTTTTTTATTTCGCGGCTGCTCCCGATCAGTTCGAACCGATTCTCAAGCACCTGAAAGCCGCCGGCTTGAACCAAACCTGCAAAGGGAGCTGGGCACGCATCATCGTCGAAAAACCTTTCGGCACAGACCTCGACTCCGCGCGAGAGCTCAATCGCGTCATTCGCAATTCGTTCAGCGAAGAACAGACCTACCGAATCGACCATTTCCTCGGTAAGGAAACCGCCCAGAACATCCTGGTCTTGCGCTTCGCAAACGCGATCTTCGCGCCGCTTTGGAACACGCACTATATCGATCAAGTGCAGATCACCGCAGCGGAGACGCTCGGAGTAGGAACTCGCGCCGGATATTATGAAGACGCAGGTGCGTTGCGCGACATGGTCCAAAATCATCTGCTACAACTTCTCTGTCTTGTAGCCATGGAACCGCCCACCGACCTCAGCGCAGACAGCATTCGCGACGAAAAGGTAAAGGTCGTGCGATCATTGCGTCATTGGACGGGAAACGAAATCGCGGCCAATGTAGTGCGCGCCCAATATACCAAAGGGGCAATTAACGGTGAACCGGTCGTAGGTTACCGGCAGGAGAAAAACGTGAATCCGGATTCACAAACCGAGACGTTTGTCGCGTTGCGCCTTTTCATTGACACCTGGCGCTGGGCAGAGGTGCCGATTTATATGCGCGTCGGAAAACGGCTTCCCAAATCGGCAACGGAGATATCGATTCATTTCAAGAAAGCTCCGGCGGTTCTGTTTAACAAAGATTTGCGTGCTCTGAACGTGCTCGTTATCCGGATTCAACCGGACGAAGGAATCTCGCTAACAATCCACGCCAAGGTGCCGGGCACGAGCTTTCGCATCGAGCCTGTAAAGATGGATTTTCATTACGGAACCTCTTTCGGCAAGGCTAGTCCTGAGGCGTACGAACGTTTGCTGCTCGACGCGATGAGCGGCGACGCCACGCTCTTTGCGCGGCGGGATGAGGTCGAAGAGGCCTGGGCGTTCGTCGATCCCATCGAAGAGGCCTGGCACGCAAAAAAGGATGCGCCTGAATTGTACTTTTATCCCGCCGGGTCGTGGGGACCGGAAGCCGCCGATGACTTGCTCGCTCGCGATGGCCGAGCGTGGAGACGATTGTAACTCATGCCTGCGATTGCCGAAACATACTCGTTAGGCCTTTCCGTCGAACTCGGCAAGATCGACCAGGAACTGAAAAAGCTTTGGCAGGAAAGCCAGGGCACAGCGACCCGCGCCTCACTCGTTAATCTAGCCGTTTACAGCGAGGAGGCAGGCTCTCTCAGCAAGAATACGCAGTTGATGGCAAACATAACTGAGAACCACGCCTGTCGCGCCATCGTGATCGAGGCTGATTGCACCTCAAAGGAGAACCGCGTGGAAGCCTGGATCAGCGCACACTGTCACGTTAGCAGCGTTGGCAGCAAGCAGGTTTGCTCGGAACAAATTTCATTTTTGCTCAAAGGCGGTTGTGCGGACCTGCTGCCAAGCATCGTTTTTTCTCATCTGGACTCCGACCTGCCGTTCTACCTTTGGTGGCAGCAGGAATTCCGTGAACCGATGGATCCCCAACTTTGGACCTGGGTCGATCGGGTCATGTACGACAGCCAGGGCTGGGAAGATTTTCGCGAGCAAATGCGTCTGTTGGAGTCTGCAGAACAAGAAGCCAATCAACGTATCGTGCTATGCGATTTAAATTGGACTCGCCTGGACAACATCCGCTTCGCGCTTGCACAATTCTTCGATCATCCTGCTTCACATCATCATTTTGCCAAGATTAACAGCCTGCGCATCGATTTCGCGCCCGGTTTCCGGTCGACCGCCGTCCTGTTTGCCGGCTGGCTTGCGGCGCAATTAAACTGGCGCGGCAAGAAAACGAATGCGCCTGACAAGCTTTCATTCGTTAGTCCCTCTGGTGGTAAGATCGACGTTGAACTTCAGGAACGATCCGGAGAGCCAATCGGCGAAGTGGCCATGGCAACATCCGACGTCGAGTTTCTGGTAACTCACGCCAAGTGCGGAGATCTTCTGGAGGTCTCACGCGGTAAACCGGGCGAAGAGCGCATGCCGCAATTGATGCCCGCGGGAAAAAACGATCCAGTGAGTCTGATGAGCGAAGAACTAATGCGCGGCGGACCGCACAACGTTTACCTCCACGCGGTCGATCGTGTCCGCGATTTGCTGTAGCCACCGCCCTGTGGGCGGTCTCCATTGGCATAAAGTGTGACGGGCCACAGGCCCGTGGCTACAACTTGTCGGCGCTCACAGGGCGCCGCTGCCGATTAGCGCATATAACTCGCGCACGTTCTTCTCAATCGAAAAAAGCTGTTGCGCGCGCTCATGGCCGGCCTGGCCGAGTCTTTGCCCTAACGAGCGATCGTTAGTTATCTTTTCGAGAGCTTCAGACAGAGCCGGTACGTCGTCTGGTTGTACAAGAAAACCTGTCTCGCCTTCAACGACCATTTCCGGAATGCCGCCGATGGTGGTCGAAACAACCGGTAAACCGGCCGCCATCGCTTCCATGATGACCGTAGGCAAATTGTCCATGCCGCCCTCAGCCTCAGGTACGCTTGGCAGCACAAAAACGCTCGCGTTAGCAAGGCGCGCCCTTAGTTCATGCTGCTGCCTGGGCCCGAGCGGTTGAACACGTTCCTGTAATCCTAATTCCTCAATTTGTGCGCGTAGGTCTTTCTCGAGCGGACCCTCGCCGAAAATCTCACACCGAAACGACCTTCCACGTTCCACAAGCAACGCGCAGGCACGAATCAAATTCGTAAAACCTTTTTTGACGATCAAACGACCAATCGCGACGATCAAAGGTGGATCAGAAGAAAAAGTTGCCCGCCCAAATTCGGCAAGGTTCAAACCATTGTAGATGCGATGAATTCGATCGGCGCGTTCCGGAAAACCTTCTCGTAAGAACTTCTCCGAATAATCAGTTTCAGTAACAACAGCAGTCGCTGCTTGGACAAGTTTGTCCAAACCAATCTCGAACTTCCTCGGCGCAAAGACATCGTTGGCGTGCGCAGTGAAGCTGAATGTGATCGGAAAAAACTTAGCGACCCAGAAAGCAGTGCGCGCCGCCATGCCGGCGAAGTGTGCGTGAACATGGTTGATCCCTTGCTCTTTTAAGCGCACTCCGACGTACGCAGCCTGATAAAGGCGAAGAAAATCGGTGCGCCGGCCCCACTCATCGAGAGCAGCGATGATATCTGGAGTGAGTTTTCCCTTTTTCGAAGCTCTCTGGACGTCTTCCAGTAGTTCCTTCTCGTCAGGCAGGTAATGCACACGCTCGACGACGCGCGCGTCCCAATCCTGCGGAGGTTCGTCTTTCGGATTCCTGATTGAAAAAATCGGTGGTGCAATGCCTTGTCGATAAAGCTCCTCAACCTCGCGGTAGCAAAATGTTTGTCCGAATGAGGGAAACCGCTCAAAAAGATAAGCGAAGGCTGCCATGAATCAGAATGACTCCGCAAACAGCACTATTCACCGTCGCGTTTCACCGGAATCGGTCTCCCGTTCTCATCGACAGCGACGAAAGTAAACACACCGTGTGTGACGCGAAGCTCTTCCCCAGTCATGTAACGGGTCACCCAAACCTCTACTGGAATGGTCATGGAAGTTCGACCAATCCTGTCTATTCGCGCATAACACCTGACAGTATCCCCCACCCTTACTGGCTGAAGAAACGACATCCCTTCCATCGCTACAGTGACAACGCGGCTTTTCGCGGTTTTCGCCGCAAGAATTCCACTGCCCAGGTCCATTTGTGAGGTCACCCATCCACCAAAAATGTCGCCATTTGGGTTCGTATCCATAGGCATGGCGATCGTTTGAATAACCAATTCACCTCTGGGCTCGTCGGGCATTTGAGCCGGATAATAGCACAATCTGCGGCCCCGCAATCTTCCTCTTCCTCTGCTTCTGGCTCTTTATCCTTAGAAGCAGATTCAGAGGAGGCGGAAGAGGAAGATTACAGGATCAGCATGCAATCGCCGTAGCTGTAGAATCGGTAACGTTCGCGAATTGCTTCCTGATAGGCGCGGAGCAAAAACTCGCGGCCGGCAAATGCGCTTACCAGCGTGAGCAAAGTCGAACGTGGCAAATGAAAATTCGTCAACAGAACATCGACTCCTCGAAATCGATATGGCGGATAAATGAAAATATTTGTGGTACCTTCCTGCGCAATCATTTCTCCATCTTCGCGCGCGGCCGATTCCAGTACGCGCACTACGGTGGTACCCACGGCGGCGATTCGCCTGGCTCCATTGATCGTTGCCGCTGCCGCGGGCGAAATGAAAAAACGTTCCGCATGCATACGATGCTCGGCGATGTTCTCCGAGCGCACGGGCAGAAATGTGCCAGTCCCGACGTGTAGCGTCACAAAAGTATGCAGGATTTCGCTTAAGATCTCAGGAGTGAAGTGAAGGCCTGCTGTCGGAGCAGCCAGTGCACCGGGTACGTGCGCAAAAACAGTCTGATAACGCGTCGCATCCTCAGCGTCACTTTCGCGTCGGATGTAAGGAGGCAACGGCATCGATCCTCCGGAATGCAAATCGATATCTTCGCTTAACTCGACGATGCGCTCGCCTTCTGCGCTTATTTCCTCGACGCACAAAGTGATATTGTCGATTTCGGCCGTCGCGCCGACCCGCATTTTGCGTCCCGGAGTGACGAGACATTTCCACCGCCGAGAACCAAGTCGCTCGAGAAACAAAAACTCGATCGCGCCGTCGTCGGAGAGTCGCCGCGCCGGCAGAACCTGGGTATCATTGAGAACGAGAAGATCGCCGTCCTGCAAAAATGTTTTCAGATCGCGGAATTGGCGATGCTCAATGATTTGCGCGTTGCGGTGGAGCACCATCATTCGCGAATTGTCACGACGCTCCGCTGGATGCTGTGCGATCAGTTCCCTTGGCAAATCATAATCGTAATCGCTCAGCCGCGCGCTCATCTGGTTACTTTGAGGTTAATTTAATGCTCAATCCTTTGCACAGGAGAGAGCAGACACTTTCGCTTTTTTTCCGAGGAGGCGCATATTTGCCTAAGATGGACACAACGAACGCAGCTGCGGTCAACGAACTGCTTCAGACCTATGGGGAAACGGGAGGTATAAATTATCTCGACGCCGCTGCCACCCTGCCCTCACGCCTGGCCATTGAGGCCACGTGCACTGAACTAATGAGCTTGATGTTTCCTGGCTTTCGCAGCGAAGCCCTGGTGAGCTCAGAAGATCTGGCAGATATCACTCGCGTTCGGGTCAGGCGGTTGCACGCGCGATTAAAGACAGAAATTTGCAGAAGCCTCGGCAAAATCCCACCGAACGAAGCAATCGAGGCGAAAGCGGAAGAGGTCTTGTCTGTTTTCCTCAGGGAATTGCCCGCAGTGCGCCGAGTTCTTTGGACAGATATCGATGCAGCTTACGAAGGGGACCCGGCTGCGATGAGTTACGAAGAAATCATCCTCGCCTATCCCTCGCTGGAAGCCATCGCCATCCATCGAATGGCGCACCTGCTTTATGAAAAAGTGCCGTTGATTCCGCGCATCATGACCGAGTGGGCACACAGCCGCACCGGGATCGACATTCATCCCGGGGCGGAAATCGGCTCACATTTTTTCATCGACCACGGCACTGGCGTCGTCATTGGCGAATCGACGCAGATCGGCGCCCGGGTTAAGCTTTATCACGCAGTCACGCTCGGGGCGCGCAGTTTTCAGAAGGACGAGCACGGCAAAATCAAAAAAGGCGGAAAACGCCATCCCACCGTTGAAGACGACGTGACGATTTACCCAGGCTCAACGATTCTCGGCGGCGAGACCGTCATTGGCGCCAGATCGACAATTGGGGGCAACGTTTTCCTGACGCAAAGCGTGCCGCCGGATTCGCTCGTTTACTACGAAGAGAAACAATTGCGCATCGTGCCAAAGCGAAAACGCAAACCGGCTACAACTCGGGATGAATTTCGGGAATGAAGCGGAATACTCGATGATTTACCTCGATTACAACGCTACAACGCCGCTTTGCGACGCGGCGCGTGACGCAATGTTGCCATATTTCGACCGGCACTTTGGAAATCCATCGAGCGTCCACGCTGCTGGGCGTGAAACGCGCGCGGCCATCGATAATGCGCGCGACAAACTCGCGGCATTGCTCCGTGTCAAACCGCACGAACTGATTTTCACTGGTGGTGGAACGGAGTCGTGTAATCTCGCAGTGCTCGGACTAGCGCGTCGTTCATCTTCACAGGGTGGGCATGTCATCTCCAACAAGGCGGAGCATCACGCGGTGCTGAATGCGGTGGAACATTTGGAAAAACGGGAAGGCTTTGATGTGACATGGCTGAATGTTTCGCGAGATGGAATCATTGATCTTAATCAACTCGGCGATGCAATTCGGCCACAGACCAGGCTCGTTTCCATCATGACCGCCAATAACGAGACAGGCGTGATTCAACCGATGCGGGAAATTTCAAGCATATGTCGCGAGCACGGCGTCCTGCTGCACAGCGATATGGTGCAATCGTTCGGCAAACTCGATACCGACCTTTCCCTGGTCGATGCTGCCAGTTTTGCTGCACACAAATTCTACGGACCCAAAGGCGTTGGGTTTCTTTTCCTGCGCGGTGGTCTCTCGATTCAGCCGATCATGTTCGGTGGCGCTCACGAGAACGAGCGGCGACCAGGAACAGAAAATGTCGCTGCGATTGTGGGAATGGCAGCGGCCGCAGAATGGAACGAGCAAGAGTATGAGCAGGAGCAGAAGAGGCAGAAGAAGTTGCGTGATGAATTGTGGAGTCGAATTGCGCAAAACGTACCCGATGCGAAACAGAACGGCGCGAACGCGCCGCGGCTGGCAAACACGTTGAACGTGAGCCTGCTTGGAATCGATTCTGAAATGCTGCTCATCGCGCTCGATTTGGAAGGCGTCTGCGCATCCAGTGGTTCGGCCTGCATGGTGGGATCGGTCGTTGCGTCACATGTTTTGCTTGCCATGGGGCTGCCGATGGAGCACGCGCGTTCTGCAGTTCGATTCTCACTTGGCAAATGGACGACGGCCGATGAAATCAAAGCAGCTGGAGATGCGGTGCGGAAAATTGTCGATCGCTTGAACACGCGAAAGAGCGCGTATGCCGTTGCTTAGGCAGCTGGAGTTCGCGTTTCAAACTGTAGCCGCGTCCCTGTGGGACGCGAAATACTCAGGTTCGGAGCGCTTCGCACAGCGAAGCGGCTACAGAAATGGCGATCTTGAAACAAGCGCTCGTGAGTTGTTGCGCTCACTCGGCGCAGGACGAATCGCCGGCGAGCTTCGTGTCGAATGGAATCCGCGTCTCAAAACAGCTGCTGGTCGCGCTGATTATCGCGAGAAACTCATTTCGCTTAATCCGCGACTGATCGAGCATCCGAACGAAATCGATCGCACTTTACGCCATGAGCTAGCGCATATCCTGGCGCAGTTTCGCGCCGGTCGGCTAAAGGTTTTACCTCACGGCAGCGAATGGCAGCAGGCCTGTGTGGACCTGGGAATCGCAGACGAGAAGCGCTGCCATAACTTGCCGTTTCCTGCGCGAACTTACGCCGCGCGGTTCATTTATCGCTGTCCGAATTGCCGCCAGGAGTTTGCGCGAGTCCGTCGCGTGCGCCGCGCAGTCGCTTGCCTGGCCTGCTGCCGCAAACATAACGGCGGCCACTTCGATCCGCGGTTTCGGCTTACGCTGATTCGGTAGAGACCGTCTGCCGACCGCCAGCGTCGCAATTGCGTCCAATCGCCCCTAGCAAATTGTCATGTCGAGCGAAGTCGCCTGCCAGCCGTAGCTTCATGCGAAGGCCTGGAGACAGCTCTGGATGTTTCCAGAGCGCAGAGTGATTAGAAATATCTAGAGATTCCTCGACTCCGCTCGGAATGACAAGAGAGTGAGCGCGGGCTTGCAGACACTGATGGCTACAACTGCCGGGAACAGACTTCGCATAGACCTAACGACAATTAGACGAAAAATTGCGAACCAAGGCCAACATTTTCGTCGTCGTTAAATCTGGTTTTCGCCTTTGTCACCTTTGGCTGCCTTCTCCCCCCTCAACTTCGCCTGAATGAACATGCCGATGTCGCCATCCATCACGGCTTGCACATTGCTCGTTTCCGCGCCGGTGCGGTGATCTTTCACCATTTGATATGGTTGAAAAACGTAGGAACGAATTTGGCTGCCCCAGGCGATGTCGCCCTTTTCGCCGTATTGCCGATCGATTTCCGCGCGCTTCTTGTCCTGCTCGATTTCGTAAAGCTTGGCTTTCAACATTTTCATCGCCAGCTCGCGATTGCGCCCCTGGCTGCGCTCGGCCTGGCAGGCGACCACGATTCCGCTCGGCTTATGCAAAATCCGTACGGCTGTTTCGACCTTGTTGACGTTCTGCCCGCCTTTGCCGCCGCTGCGAAACGTGTCGATCTCAAGGTCAGCCGGATTGATTTCTATCGGCGCGGTATCGGCGATCTCAGGAACAACATCAACACTCGCGAATGAAGTGTGACGCCGCTTGTTCGCATCGAACGGCGAGATTCGCACCAGCCGGTGCACACCGCGCTCGGTCTGCAGGTGCCCATAGGCATACTCGCCGGTCACCAGCAAAGTGACAGATTTAATACCGACTTCTTCACCTTGTTGGATGTCCACAGTCTGAGACTTAAAACCGCTCCGCTCGATCCAGCGCTGGTACATCCGAAGCAACATGTCGGCCCAATCGCACGATTCAGTTCCGCCTGCGCCAGAGTGAATCGTAACAAACGCGTTGGCGCGATCGTTTTCACCTGAAAGAAACTGGCGCAACTCGAACTCATCCAGTTTATGAGCGAGGCGATCACGCTCGGTCGCGACTTCTTTCTCCGCGTAAGCGCGAGCTGTGGGATCGCTTTCTTCCGCAGCTAACTCATGTAACGCGCCGAAGTCCTCGATCTCACGTTCCAGTTCCTGGAACGGGTTGATCAGCGAACGCAGCCGGGAAACTTCTTCGACATCCGCCTGGGCGCGTTCGCGGTTCGACCAGAAATCGGGCGCGGCCATGCGCCCTTCGATTGCAGCTAAGTCTTTCTGGAGCTTTTCGACGTCAAAGAAACCTCCGCAGCTCGCGGACACGCGATTTCAAATCCTCGGCATCGGGGATGGAGACTTCAGTTGGCATGAAGGAAAATAGTCCAACTCACCTCGAATCGCAAAGATGTCGACGCCCGCATGCGCTCGCCGCGGCAAGCGCCTCTACAACTATTTACGTCCGGAATTGCCGGGTTTTGGCTTTGCAGCGCGCGCGGACTCGAGACGAAAAATTGTTTCCCCATCTTTCATCAGATCAAGACGATCGCGCGCAACGGTTTCCAAATAGGTACTGTCAGTCTTGAGCAGACTGATCTCCCGGGTCTGATGTGCGAGCAGATTTTGTTGCTCGTTCACCAGTTGTTGCAGGTTGTCGATCTCTGCGCGGCTCTGCATTAGCTTTTTGTACGGCGGAACAAACAAGCTCACAATGATGAGCCAGATCGCCAGGACAAGCAGGACCCGGAGAGTCCGGTTCAATCGCTGCCACACGGTGGCTTCGCGGCGCGCGCGGAAGTCGGCGTAACTCTGATCCACTTAGGGCATTGTAGCGCCGTATACTGCTTTGTCACCAAGTTCTTCTTCGATTCGGAGCAGCTGATTGTATTTGGCGATTCGATCACTGCGAGAGAGCGATCCGGTTTTGATCTGGCCGGCGTTCGTTGCCACCGCGATATCGGCGATCGTCGCGTCCTCCGTTTCGCCGGAGCGATGACTGATCACGGTTGTATAATGATGTTTCTTCGCCAAATCGATCGTCGCAAATGTCTCAGTCAGTGTGCCAATCTGATTCACCTTGATCAAAATTGAATTCGCCACGTGCTCGGCGATTCCTTTTCGTAGAAATTCTACATTTGTGACAAAAAGATCGTCACCTACCAGCTGGATTTTCTTACCCAGTTTTGCAGTGAGTTTCTTCCAGCCGACCCAATCGTTTTCAGCGCAACCGTCCTCAATCGAAATAATCGGAAAGCGCGCGCAAAGCTCGGCGTAGTACTCGATCAGTTCATCCGCAGTTTTCTTTGATCCGTCCGATTTCTTGAAGACATAAAGATTTTTTTTGCTGTCGTAGAACTCGGAGGAAGCCGCATCGAGCGCGATAAATACTTGTTCGCCCAGCTTGTATCCGGCCTTCTTAACGGCTGCTGAAATCGCTTCCAGGGCGTCTTCGGCAGAACTGAGTTGCGGCGCAAACCCGCCTTCATCGCCGACTGCCGTGGAAAGACCTCGGTCTTTCAGGACGGACTTGAGCGCATGAAAAACTTCGACGCCATAGCGCAACGCTTCCGAAAAACTTGGAGCGCCTCGCGGCATGATCATGAATTCCTGAAAATCAATCGGCGCATCGGAGTGCGCCCCTCCATTCAAAATGTTCATCATCGGCACCGGCAACACATGCGCGTCAGGTCCGCCGAGATACCGAAACAGCGGCAGTTTTTCCGCGGCAGCAGCAGCGTGAGCTACTGCCAGCGAGACACCGAGCAGCGCGTTTGCACCCAGATTGTTCTTGTTAGGTGTGCCGTCGAGTTCGATCAGTTTCTTATCGATCTTCGCCTGATCCAATGCGTCCGATCCTTTGAGGGCCGGCGCGATCTTCTCGTTAACGTTAGCCACCGCTTTCTTGACGCCCTTGCCACCAAACCGGCTCTTGTTGCCGTCGCGTAATTCCCATGCTTCATGTTCGCCTGTGCTGGCCCCGCTCGGGATCGCTGCGCGTCCACGTGCGCCGCTTTCAAGGTGGACATCAACTTCAATGGTCGGATTGCCGCGCGAGTCCAGAATCTCGCGGGCATGGATTTGACTGATGCTTGTGCGTCCCATTACCCTCTGTGTCGACTAGAACAGAGTTCCAACGAAGAGGCAAATCTCGGTTTACTTGTTCCGGTCCGCGCAAGGAAAACTACTCCGCGACTGTCGCCCAACAGGCGCCGCGGAACCCGTTCTTTGTCGGCGCGAGATTCATATTGGCAATTTCGCTGGGGCACGCATAATCTGAGCCGATGATTCGTTTGGCGACATTAAGCGCGATTGTATTGACCTGGGGCGTCTGCGTTACTCTGGCCGCGGAGACCGGACGTATTCCGGCCGATCAACTGGCAAAGGCTGCGACGACCGACTCGTTCAGTATTCCCACTCCCGGCGAACTTTTCGCGGCCCTCGGAAAAACGGGCAAGATAAACTGGGCGGGTCAATATCGAGGACCAACTTCGGTGACCTATCGCGATCGTGCGCAGATCGCTCTTAACCTCGGCGGTTTGATTGCCGATGGCTTTATCGCCGTGGAGGCAAAGGACGGTCAGCAGGTCAAAAATATCGGCTCGGACATCATTAAGCTGGCGAAGGCCCTCGGGGTGAGCGAAAAGCTGCTTGGCCGTGGCAGCAGTATTAATGATTTTGCCGAAAACAACGAATGGGACACGCTGCAGGAAGAACTCGAAGCGACACAAAACGAAGTAAAATCCTCAATGCAATCGCACGCCGATCAGGACCTGGTAATTCTGGTGACCCTGGGCGGCTGGATTCGGGGTACACAGGTGGTCACGTCGGCGATCATGCAGAACTATGATGAACGCGCCGCGAAGGTTCTCCGGCAGCCGGCACTCGTTCATTTCATGCAATCGAAGATCAGTGAAATCTCCCCTGAATTGCGCAACGACCCCTTGGTTAAGGACGTTAGCAACGAGCTCGGTAAAGTTGAAAAGCTCGTTTCTTTCCCTCCAGGCAAGACCCCGGATGTTGGAGAAGTGCGAAAGATCAATGAAGCGGTTAGCAAGATGATGGAGGAAATAGAAAGCAAAGAAGCGCCAAAATGAATCGGAGCTTATTAATTCCATTATTGGTAATCGCGCTCGCTGTCAGTGTTACAGTACACGGACAGACAGATGCCGAGGTGCAGGCGCGCAAAGACGCACTCGACGTCGCCGCGGCATTTTCAAACGAGGGTTTCAAAATCCGCGACGGACATTGGTGTGGAAGTCTCAAGCCGCATGATCACTTGCTGGTCGCGGTAAATCTCTACGCAGGTAACGAGTATTGGTTCTCCGCGAGCGCTACGACACCGGCAAAGAAGATTGCCGTCAGTGTCTACGATGAGACGGGAAAACAAGTGACCACCGATAGTTACGACAATGGCGAAAAAGCTGCCGCTGGTTTCGCACCGTCGAGCAGCGGTCAGTACTTTGTCTCGGTCGACCTGGTGGAAGGTGACGCAAGCAGTTTCTGTTTGGTTTACTCATATAAGTGAACCAATGCTCGATACTCGCTGGGTATTTGATTATCCGGGGCGGGTTTTTCATCTTGCATCAGGTATCGAGCATCCCACGTCGGCTTCATCATGATTTCGCTTCAGGTTTTCTATGAGGGTAATGTTCAGGGCGTCGGGTTTCGCTGGAGCGTGCGTCACGCCGCCAAGGGCTTCGACGTAACCGGCTGGGTTCGTAACCTGGCCGATGGCCGCGTGGAACTTCAGGTTAATGGAGGCGAAGACGAAGTGCGCGCGTTACTCGACTGCATCGCGCAAGGCGAGCTTCACTCGCTAATTCGCAAGCAAACGGAAAACAGGTTGGAGAAGCCAGTCACCGCCCGCGGCTTTGAAATTCGCTATGACTGACACGCTCCCTCGTAGCCGCGCGGAGGCCGGTCCAGCGGTTGCAGTTCACGGACTGACGAAAACATTTCCTGTTCCCTGGCATCCCGCTCGCGGGATCGTCGCTGTGAGGGACCTCAATCTTCGCATCGAACCTGGCGAAGTGTACGGTCTGCTCGGGCCGAATGGTTCCGGCAAAAGCACAACCCTCAAAATAATTCTCGGCCTGGTTTCGCCAACGCGTGGGCGCACAGAGATTTTTGGGCGCGACAGTCGTCTGGTCGAAAGCCGAGAGGCCGTCGGTTTTCTTCCGGAGAATCCGTACTTCTATAAATATCTTACGGGGGAAGAAACGCTGCGTTTCTTTGGGCGTCTTTGTGGGCTGCACGGCGCCCGGCTAAAGCAACGCGTCAACGAATTGCTCGACCTCGTCGGGTTGACTAAAGCGCGTAAACGGAGGCTAGGCACTTATTCCAAAGGGATGCTGCAACGCATCGGCCTCGCACAGGCATTAATTCACGATCCCAGACTGGTCGTTCTGGATGAACCAACAGCAGGCGTCGATCCCTCGGGGTCACGGGACATTCGCGATTTGATTCTCGATCTGAAAGGCCGCGGAATCACCGTGTTGCTCTCTTCGCATTTGCTCGCCCAAGCACAGGAAATTTGCGATCGCGTCGGAATTCTCGCGGATGGCGTGCTGGTGCGCGAAGGACATCTGCAGGAATTGATCGCGATTGAAAATCAAACCGAACTGATCATTGCCGACGCATCCCCGCAACTGGTCAACGAACTCGAATCGGTCATCAATCGATCAAACGCGAAGCTAATCGAACGCCGAAAATCGACGACCACACTGGAAAGATTGTTTCTGGAGGCTACGACCAGAAATGACGAAGCCCGAATGTCAAGTGACGAAGGAACGACGAAGCAGACATGACAAATATGGAAGACGCTTCAACGCTTCAACCTTTTAACGACTCAACAACTGCGAAATCGCATCGCGCATTCTCGCTCGGCCGTATCACAGCGATCACACTCAATACGCTCACCGAACTAACTCGCCTGCGGGTTTTTTACGTGCTGCTTGTTTTTGCGCTGCTGCTGATCGGCAGCTCGATCTTTATGGCGCAGTTTTCTTTTCAGCAGGAATTTCAAATCCTGAAAGATGTTTCGCTCGGCGCGATCTCGATTTTTACTTCGCTGCTGGCAATCGTTGCGACGGCGCGACTGATTCCCCAGGACATCGAAGACCGCACAGTCTACACCATTCTCGCCAAGCCCGTGCCCCGTTTCGAATATGTCCTCGGTAAAATTGCGGGAGTTCTTTTGTTGCTGGCAATCAGTACACTGGTAATGAGTGCAGCGTTTGTGCTGGTCTTGTATTTGCGGGAACAAGCAGTGACTCACGCCACGTTGAGACAAATGGCCGGCGCACCGCCCGAACAGATTGCCGACGCCGTCCGCGTAATCCGATCGTCAGCGCTGAACACCGATCTTTTTCCGGGAATTATCATCATTTACCTGAAAGCATGTTTGCTCGCCGCACTCACGCTCTTCGTTTCGACATTCGCTACCACAAACATTTTCACGATTGTGGTAATGGCTTTCGTCTATTTCATCGGCCATTTGGAGGCGATTGCGCGTGAATACTGGCTGCAGGAACACAGCAGCGGGCTGGTAACACGCGTCTTTCTCGCAATCGTGGCACTGCTGTTTCCAGATTTGCAGGCGTTCAATCTGGTCGACGACATCGTTGCCGGCACGACCATTTCGTTGGCGCTCTTCGCCAAGACAGCGGTGCTCGGAATCTTCTACACAACAATCTACACGCTGCTGGCCGCGTTCGTGTTCTACGGCAAAGAATTATGATACGCGTTCTTGTCGTGCTGGCGATCCTGGTTGCGCTCGGTGCACTCAAATTGCCGATTGAGCGCGACCTCGCGGCGCTGCATCGCCAGGAACATTTTCGTGGCGTCGAATTTAATCTCGATCTTCGCGAAAAACTTGGGCAACTCGGTTTCATTGCGGCCTTGAGCGGATTTCGGGCCATTGTGGCCGACGCCCTTTTCATTCAGGCACACGTCGCATGGGAACGCACGGAATGGGGCCGGATTTTGTTATTGTTCCGCCACATCACAACGCTACAGCCCCGAATGCTTTTGTTTTGGGACACCGCGGCATGGCACATGGCTTGGAATGCAAGCGTGGCAGCGATGAACGACCAGACCCAGCCGCGGCTTGCGCTGCGAGTCAAAGCGCAGCGCGAATATTTTGCGCTGGGAAAGGATTTCCTGGAACGCGGAATCAAGAATAATCCCGATCGCCCCGAGCTTTATGAAGCGTTAGCTCGCCTGTACAAGGAGAAATACAAAGACCACGACCGCGCTTCCGAGTTTTACGCCAAGGCAGCGGTATTGCCCGACGCAGCGCCGTTCGACCGGCGGTTCTCAGCCTACGAGCTTTCTTATTGCGAAGGACGCGAGCAGGAGGCCTACGATCGTCTACGCGGCCTCTATGACGAGGGCGAGCAGGAACGGCTGCCGACTTTGATTGCGCGGCTCAAGTTTCTCGAAGACAAACTCAATATCCCGCAGGATCGGCGGATTCCAGATAAAGGCCCTGTGGTCAAATAGTCGAAAGAACCGAGTCGTTGATGGGTTAAAGCCGTTTCAATGTGTCGAGCATGCCGTGATCCGGCTGAACAAGCCGTGGCGTCGAAAACGGAGAATGGACAGATGTCTTCCTGATCGACATCGCCCCCTTCGACACCATGTGAGACCAAGGTCTAATATCGGAACATTAAATCTTACGAGCGTCCGGGCGATTTCGCTGTAAGGTTGTGCCTTTTTAACGAACAGAGTCTATGCGCTTCGCAATCTTCAGCGATGTTCACGGCAATCTCGAAGCGTTGGAGGCGGTACTGGCTGACGCACGCGCGCGCAAGTGCACGCGCTTTGTGTGCCTGGGCGACGTGGTCGGCTACAACGCCAACCCGAGAGAATGCGTGGAACGCGTTCGTGAGCTGGATTGCCCGGTCGTGAAAGGTAATCACGATGAGGCGGCGTCGCGTCTCTCGCCGCCGGGCGATTTTAATGAAATCGCGGAGCGCGCCATCGCGTGGACCCGTGAGCGTTTGACGGATGAGGACAAGGCCTGGTTGCGCGGATTACCGCTGCAAACGCGGGTGCACGATTTCACCATTGTACACGCCACGCTCGATACACCGGAACAGTGGGGCTATGTCTTTAACAATCTCGACGCCGCCGCCAGCTTTACCTACCAACGCACCAACGTTTGTTTTTTTGGGCACACACATGTGCCGATGGTGTTTGTTAGGGACGAAAGCGTCAGACGAGAACGGGTCGAGCATGTTCGCATTGAGCCCGGCAAAAAGTATTTCATCAACATGGGCAGCGTAGGCCAGCCGCGTGATGGAAACTGGCGAGCGGCGTACTGCATTTACGATACAGAGAACAATCTGGTCCAACAGTTTCGCATAAAGTACGACCTGGCAGCCGTGCAAAGGAAGATCGCTGAAGCAGGGTTACCACGGCTCCTGGCGGAGCGTCTGGCGATTGGGCGGTGACGCCAACAACCAAGTCCCGGACTTCAACCGCCCTTTCTGGACGCTGAAGCGTCTCGACTCAAGCTAGCTTTGTGCGCAAGCTAGTTCGCGAAGGAGGCGATCTGAACGCCAAGTCTATTTTAATCATCAAGCCTGGCCCCCTGGGTGACATCGTCCATGCGCTTCCGGCAATCGCATTAGTTCGCGAAACGCATCCGCATGCCGAGATTACTTGGGTTATCAATCCGGAGCTCGCTCCCCTGCTTCGGGGAAATCCTGATGTGAACCATGTTCATCTGGTTCCGCGAGGGGAGCTCCGAAGCCTTGGCGCGGCGCAGAGTTTACTGGCGTGGCTAAAGAGGACCCGCGAATTGCGCCCCGATCTCGCACTCGATTTCGATGGTGTGCCACGGGGCGCGCTTATTGCAAAAGCCAGCCGTGCAAAAGATATCTACGGGCTGAGTAATTCGCTCGCCGGAGCGACCTGGTTCTACAATCGCATCGCTCAGGTCGATCGCCGCAGCCATGCTGTTGAGCGCTATCTGAAACTAGCGGAATGCGCCGGCGCCCCGGTCGGTGACTCGCTTCGTTGTCAGATTCCAAGTGGCGATCCCTTGCCGCGCTTCGACGCGCATCCGCCATTCGTTCTCCTTCATCCTTTCGCTCACGGACAGGACAAATCGCTTTCAAACGCAGTGATCGAGGAGTTTTGCCACGCGCTGGCACCAACTCGCGTGGTAGTGGTGGGACAAACACGCAAGAGGATTAACACGCCTGAAAATTGCATTGATTTGACCAGGCAAACTTCGCTGCTCCAGTTGATCTGGCTGATTCGCGTCACGCGATTTGTCGTGAGCGTGGAGAGCGGCCCAATGCATATTGCCGCAGCGGTGACCGGTAACTTGTTATCGATCCATACCGGGACTGATCCGCGCCGCACTGGTCCCTACAATCCCGATGCCTGGGTGTGGAAACACGGCCAACTCTTCCGCGTCGGCGAACTTGAAACTGCGAAGATTCGAAAACGCGGCCGTCGCTTCAAACGCAAAGATGTCGCAGCTGCGGTCGACCTGATTCGTCCGCTGGTTCCCATCGATCCGATGGCCGCTTAGACTTACGTCCCGTATCCAGGTCAAGTCGCGACAGCCTGGATTCGTTGCACTAGAACGAACTCGGCAAGCGCTAAATCGCGCGGATAAGTTATCTTGAAATTTAAGTCGTGGTTTGGGACAAGAACAACCTTGCGACCGAGCCGCTCGACCGCTGAAACCTCGTCGGTAACTGAAGCATTCTCCGCATAGATAGATTTATAGGCATCCTCGATCAACCGTCGCTCGAAAACCTGCGGCGTCTGCATGGCATAGAGCTGATGTCGATCGACCGAGCCGGTAAGAAAAAATTCCGTGTCAGCGTATTTCAGCGTATCACTGATCGGCTCAACCAGAGTGGCAGCAGCGTGTATTCGGCATTGCTCGAAAACTAATTCTATTTGGTCCGCGGTGATCAACGGACGCGCTGCGTCATGGACAGCGACATATTTCGTTGTGGCCTGCAGCTGCCCCAATCCGGCCCGAACGGAATCCTGGCGATGTTTGCCTCCGGGAATGATCGACCGAACTTTCTTAAATTTTTCATCGCGGACGATCTTTTCGATTTCGCCACGTCGATCCTCGCGTGCGACCACAATGATTTCATCGACACAGTTCGCTCGCTCGAACGCGCGCATAGTATGCGCGATGACAGGTCCGCCGGCGATGGTTGCAAACAGTTTGTCGAAGCCCATGCGGCGACTGTCGCCGGCGGCGACGATGATGGCGGTTAGCATGGACAAATCAAAAACGCCCAGCGCCCAACGTTCAATTCAGAAGGCCGCCATTCGGCGTTGAGCGTTTGCCTCATTGCAGTTGCTTTTGCACTTCCGCGCTCAGCGCCTTGCCGTCAACGCGACCAGCCACTTTGGCCTGCAACGCTTTCATCACGACGCCCATTTGTGCTCGCGAAGTGGCGCCCGCTTCGGCAATCGTTTCACGCACAACTTTCGAAATTTCATCGGCGCTCATCGGCTGCGGCAAATAACCGTTTAAGATTGCCATTTCCTCTTTCTCCTTGTCGGCCAGGTCGGCGCGGCCAGCTTTCTCGAAACTCTCAATTGAATCCTGCCGTTGCTTTACCTGTTTGCGGATAACTTGCGCGGCCTCGGCGTCGCTCAATTCGGCTTCGGCGCCGGACTTGGCAATCGCGGCGTATTTCAATGCGGACTTGAGCATTCGCAGGACGCCAAGTTTTGTCGCCTCTTTGGCGCGCATCGCCTCTTTCAGATCTAAATCCACGCGTTCTTGCAGTGTCATGCGGGGAAAC
>Ga0081455_10001176_pt1 | contig 32711 bp, 35 predicted proteins | sample TabmetS3T2R1_FD_70207 | JGI IMG/M metagenome (GOLD analysis project Ga0081455, IMG submission 70207) | Tabebuia heterophylla rhizosphere microbial communities from the University of Puerto Rico - S3T2R1 | ecosystem: Host-associated > Plants > Roots > Rhizosphere ...
GATGAGTCCTACAGCGTGGGCAATGGGACACTACCTCGAGGGCCACTCCGCATCCCCGAGGGTGATGATTCCGGCGACCCGTACCTTCCACCAAACTGCCTGCTCAGTGCCCACGGCTTCCGGTCTCACCGCCTTCGCTCATTACTTATGCTGTGCATGCATTGTCGGATTAGGGTTAACTGCATGCATCTGTTTGAAGCATCACAATTTTGATTATTGGCTGTCTCCAGAGCAACGCACATGCCACGAACAGAACCCCCCATTAAAATCGCAGCCTCTAAAAGAAGATGGACAAATGAACGTAGCAGCTTTGCTACAGGACAAGCAGCAGATCTCTTCTTAACTATGGATAAAGGTGAAGAAAAATTATGTCGCCATCTTGATACAGAGAAGTATCCGATTGATTCCCTATCAAGAAACTCTCACTTAAAAGAAAGGATCACAGCAAATCGCCGTAACATTTTAGTTAGATTTAACTTGACGCAGGCCAATCCGGTGCCGGAGGTAAATGATTCCGGAAACGTTGTGTACACCCGCGATGCGAAAGGTATACACAGCGTTGCTCTTGGAAGGCAGTGCGACAACTATTCACCGCAAAATCAGGGGAAACGAGTGGTACGGAGATTGCGCTTGCAACAAAGCCAAACCGGGGGCGAGTCAAAAATTATAATCCCAATTCAAAAGCGATCGAAAGTTTGCCAAGAGTAAACTTTTCCAAGCGAGGCAAGACTAAAATAATGTACAATAAGTTTCTTGTATCCGGTGAGCGGCTCTTTTTGAGGGTCAGTCCCCGTCCAGCCCAACGTCAATGCGGCTCAGCAGCGAATTTCACGACAGGTGGACTCAGCTCCCAGGCTAACTTAAGTTCACACATTCGAGTCGCAGGAACTCGCTTTGGCTGTTTTGAGGCTGATCAGGAATTCGAATTTTGTTGGCTGGATCCACAGTTAGGTCGGGCGGGATGGGTGCCTCGCAGAATCTTGGCGACGTATAATGCGGCACGGCACGGCGATACTGATCAGCGTCGCTGGTTACTACGTTCATTGGGTTGAGTCGTGATGATGGTGAATGACTCAATCCGCTTTCCATCCTGCTTGCGCCACACGTTTCACAGGGCAGCGAACCCAGCCGGCTAGAAAAGATTTCCCCTGAGGGATTTAGCTTAAGTCAAGCCGGCCATACGTTTTTAGCCAAGCGTTCGATTCTTTTAACTGTCTCTTAACATACAACCGCTAGGGTTCAGGACTAGGGCGCATTGGGTCATGACCCGCGAAGAGATAGAAGACAAAATGGATGAACTTGCCTGCAAGTATATCGAGACCCACGACAAGAAAATCATCCAAGAGCTTTACAAATTGGCTAAGGAACTTGAGAAATTGGAGAAGGGGAATTGATTATACTGCTTTTCTCCTGCACTGGCTGCAAACACACCATCCATTGCCCGGATCACGAAAGCGTCATTGAAATTTTTTACCTGCTTGTCGCGCATGTAAAAAAATGCCCGCAAGCTACGTTTACTTGTGATGGAACGACAGAGGCTACCGCGAAGAGACTTCATGATTTGCGATCAACCATTGAAGCAGCCGAACGCCTTGGGGAAAAGCTACAACTTCACTGATCGGCCGGCGGTTTATATTTGTTTTGAGCAACTTTCAATTCCCAGCCAAACCGGTTCTCCTTCCACATGGAGATCAAAGTGAAGACAACACAGGTGACGCCAAGGATTACAATCATCCACAGGCTTAAAGCTATAATTACGAGATGGGGTTGCACTGGCGAACTACCCTGTCCTGGAGAGTCTCATCGAGGGATGCTTAATACGGGTTTTGGCTAACTTCCTGCGACCTTGGCGAGGACCCTCAACAGAATGCGTCTTGAGCTTCGATTGTTTCCAGGCTAGCAACCCCTCGACGTATGTAGCTGGAGTGCAGCTGCAAAGTCGCACAGATATGTTCAAAAGAAAAAAGCTCTCGTCATCTTTCTCTAAAAACCATTCCTCCGCTTCTGGAAAAGCTTCTGTCCTCTTTGATCCTTCGAAAAGGCATGTTTCTTGAAGTCTTCAATCGAATCGGCGAGCACCGCGAGCATGAGCTTTTCTTCTCCTTCGCGGATGTCTTTCTTGAAAAGTTTTGCGATGATTTCATCGTCAAGGGGATCAAATGAAATCCATCTGTCAGCCACGAAAGATTGCTCAGAGATGAATTTTCTTGACATTGACTCAACCCGCTTCAAGGACTCTTTTTCGCAGCCGTCTCACGCAAGTATTTTGCGATTCCTTGGTCTAAACGGCGGCGATTTCGACGGCGGTCAATCTTAGGAACAAGGACCCAGACGAGTCAAAATCCGGCGACGAGAATAAGGAGGAAATAGAAGAATCCGGGCATCGTTCTACACCTTCCGTTGAAAGAGATAGAGCAATGCCGGTGCCGCTATGACATCGAGAGAAAAACAGAGCAAATGAGGGCAGGCTTACTGAAAAGCGTCAAGATGAGAGGTGTCGGGATGCCTTAGGGGAGCAGGTGAGATATGGCCAACGGGCGAATTAGCCCAATACTTCCAGCACCATCCAGAACACTTTCTGAATTCCGCTCTGCAGAAAACCTATCGTGAATCAACTGGGTAGCATCAGATTCCCTATGACTCCTTGTTGGCACGATATTCGCTTGGCTGACGAGACTTCAATGATGAAGCAGGGAGTGATTTTACGCAATGCACCCAACTTACTCAGATTATGCTGAAGCTCGACAAGGCGATCACGGTCTAAAAGATCAAAACCGTTCCGTCGAAAGCGGACCTTGCGCTGTCGCACTCCGCAAGTCGGAAGAGAATCATCAGACAACATCGTGGAGCACGGTCTCCTATGGTGTGGTCCTATTGTCCTTTGTGATTCTAATAACTTTGGCATGGAAGCTGCGCGAGTTCAGTGGGTGGGAGATTCCGGAGTGGAAGCCGTCTCTTGCACTTGCGGATACGGCGCGAGAAAGAGGCGATCTCTATTACGCAAAGAGTTTATATTTGCAAGTGGGCAGACTCGCAGCCTCGCGCGATGATTGGACAGGTTTACTCGCAGCCGCCTGCGGGATCAAAAAACACGACAGGCAAAGAGGTCGTTATTCAGCAACTAATATGCTTCTTCTTCGCGCTATGGTTGCAGCCGAGACAAAACAAAGTCGATCAGGGATGGTAGAGGTAGGCAAAGCATTTTCAGCATTGGGGGAGGACAAAGTCGCCTCCATGGTCATGTCGCGCATCGGAACGGATTGGATTGATAAAACTGACGACTCGGCTGATGTCGCTTCGCCTGGTTGCTGGGATAACTAGCCTCATTAAGAGTCGCGAAACGGCTGAAAATTGGTTTCTCATTTCCCCAACACTTGGACAGCCTCTTCGAATTGCGGATTCACGTGACTGATGGATGACGGGTACACTAGGTGACGCAGATTTTAGAAAAGTCCCCCACGAAGATGATTTACAGGAAGTTAGCAAAAACAGCGTCACTACCTGTCACTTGTCACCCAGTTGGTAGTCCACATGGAATAGCGAAAATCCACATGATACAGAGAGCGGCCAATGCGATCCAGATTACAACAATGACGACGCCTGCAACCCGGCTCACGAGTTTTCCGTTCTTGAGGGTTTTCTGAGCCTGTGCTCGACAGTCCGCTAACACGGAATCAGGAACCAACCTAATAGCCAAAGCGATACCCGCCGGTATTAGGATGAGATCATCTAGATAGCCAAGAACAGGCACAAAGTCAGGGATGAGATCAATGGGGCTGACAGCATAAGCGACGACGCCAGCCACAAGTAGCTTTGCGTACCAAGGCGTTCTGGAGTCACGCGCAGCGAGGTAAAGAGCAAATGTTTCCGCCTTGAGATGATCCGCATGTTGCTTCAGTTTTGCTAGTAATGTCATATTTGGTTAGACGTTAACCTTCGCGAACAACCTCCCGAGCATTTCCCTCAACCCGACAAACTTAGAATGTCTAAGGTGACTATCTGGTGTCCACTCGGTAAACTCGATTTGGGCGACTAGCTCCGGTTTAGCCACGCGCAGTTTTTCTTCTCTTCTTTTGTCAAAGTCCACTGCGTGCGAGCCAAACTCGGCCAATTTTGCCCTCGCCCCGGTGCACAAATCCTCAGGAGGTCGGGGTAGTTTCCCATGACAGCAACGAAAAGTATTGATAAACGACCCCCACAGATCACACTCATTGATCTGGGTAAAAGTCTTGTTCTCTCTCGTCAGCTTTCGAAAGTCTCTCGCTATGGTGCGCTCAAGAGAGAAGGAGAACCGATGGAGCTGCAAAACGCAAATCTAAGAACAAAACGTGGATCAATAGCCTTCCTCGTACTTGCTCTTAACCTCGTGGATCACTTATACCTTAAGCTCTCCTGTTCTGTCAGCCACCTTTCCGGTGTTCCTCAACACGGATGTTCGCTTGCAAACCGTAGCGGAGATCGTAGCCGCTTCCGAGGACGGAAGGCTCTTGGTCTACACCGATACCGCGACCGGAAATGTTGGGTTCGTTAATATCGAAGATCCGGCAAATCCGCTTCCAGCTGGTGTCGTCGATGTCGACGGCCAACCCACCTCGGTGGCTGTAGCTGGCGGGTACGCCTTGGTTGCGGTTAATACCAGCCCGGACTTGTCAATCCGTCCGGAAATCTGAAGATCATTGATCTCAATAGCCGCCAGATTCTCCGGACCATCGACCTCGGCGGCCAACCCGACAGCGTTGCCGTGAGCCCGGACAAACGTTATGCGGCGATCGCGATTGAAAACGAGCGGAACGAGATTTCAACGAAGGACGCTTACCCCAGTTGCCGGGTGGGTTTGTGGTCATTGTCGACCTGGTGGGCCCTCCCGCTAATTGGGCGACGCGGAAGGTAGAGTTGGTCGGTGTCCCCGACCTCTATCCCGAAGATCCCGAACCGGAGTTCATCGACATCAATCGTCACAACATCGCTGCTGTTACCATGCAGGAAAATAATCATATTGCCCTGATCGATCTCAAGGACGGCAAGGTCATCAAAGATTTCAGCGCCGGGAGTGTCGATTTGGACAAAATCGATACCGCTGAGAACGAGCTGATCGAGCTTAACGGGGCCAGCGCTAAGATTCTTCGAGAGCCGACGCCGTGGCATGGATTTCCGACAGCCGATTCGCGATCGGACGAGGGTGATCTGGACGGCGGTAGCCGAGGGTTACGATCTTCGACGAGCGAGGCGGTGTGAGGTTCAGTTCCGGAAATGCGCTGGAACGTTTGGTCACCCGGATCGGCCACTATCCCGAGGACCGGTCGGAAAATAAGGGCACCGAACCCGAGGCCGTGGAGTTCGGCCTTTATCAAGGCGACCATGGGCATGACCAGCTGCTGTTTGTGGGCTCCGAGCACTCCAGTGTCATCGCGGTGTACGAATTGGATCGATTTGGCTCTCGCCCACGGCTCCTCCAGGTCTTGCCATCGGGAGTCGGCCCTGAGGGACTGCTGGCCATTCCACAGCGCGATCTCTTCGTCGTTGCCAGCGAGACCGATGCCCGCGAAGACAAGATTCGCTCTCCGATCACTATCTACAAGAAAGAGCATGGCCGGCCGACCTATCCGACGATCGTATCCGCGAACCGCGCCGACGGTCTGCCGATTCCATGGGGGCGCTGTCGGCTTTAGCCGCTGATCCGCTCCCATTTAGCGAGACGGTTTACACCGCGTACGATAACTTTTACAGGGAAAGCCGGATATTCGCTCTCGATACCCAACGGCAACCCGCCGTCCTGAGGGGCGAGATTGTCTTGAAAGAGTCGCAAAAGGTGCTGATAGATGCTCTCAATACACTCAAAGCGGAGCTTCTTGGAACGAGTGACTTCGAGCCCAACAAGGCAATCAATGACAACGGCACGGTGAATCTCGACGTCCAAGGGCTTGCGCTGGATCAATCCGGCCAGTTCTGGGTGGCCTCCGAGGGCGCCGGAACCCTCGTAAACGGCGTTAGCAATCCCGCTGATCAGCCTTTCGAGAGCCCCAACTTAGTTGCACGGGTTGCCAAGGACGGGACCATCGAGGAGGTCATTCTTCTACCGCTCGAACTCATGAAGAATCAGCTTCGTTTCGGCTTCGAAGGTGTGGCAGTGGCGAGGAACTTCATCTACGTCGCCTTTCAGCGCGAGTGGATAGCCGGAGACCCGGCCAATCGCGTGCGCATCGGGCGCTACGACCGCGACAAACAAGAATGGCGGTTCTTTTACTATTCTCTCGATGTTCCGACGTCGCCCAATGGCGGCTTCGTTGGTCTATCGGAGATTACATTGTTGGACGACGAGAATTTCGTCGTTATCGAGCGCGACGATCAGGCCGGAACGGATGCGACGATCAAGAAGATCTATCAGTTCTCCGTAGAGGGTCTAGAACCACTACCTCATGGTAGTTCCTTCCCTGTCGTGACTAAGACCTTGGTCCGGGATCTGATCCCCGATCTGAAAGCTGACAATGGCTTGGTGCTCGAAAAAGTCGAGGGCCTCACGGTGCTGCCCAACGGAGACGCGCTGATCGTCACGGATAACGACGGCGTGACCGATTCCAGCGGTGAGACCCACTTCATTAGAATAGAGAATCTGTTCGAACCCACCTAAGACAAACTCTGGGCGGCGCCCGTCTTCGGCGGACGGCGCCGCCGAACGCCAGTTCGAAAGGCTTGCTCAAATTTCTTGCGCTCCTTTAACGCCTCCTGGCGGCTTTCCGCATACATCATGGGCCAAGATGCCTTTTGACCTCGACCTCCTCTTTCTTGCTCACCGGATCGATCAAGTTGAGCATCTTGTGATTCCAACAAAGCTGCTTCTGGGAGTCCGGATAGACTTCGCCCACGGCGGCCCACAATTAGGCGGATTCCAGTATTCGCGCCTCAACGCTGTATTTCTCAATCGGCACGATAGAGCCGACGTCTTGGCGAGCAATCCAAGCCAGCACCGCGAACGATATTGCGACGCCAACAAAAGGGACCTTTCCCAGTAGGGCCCGCCACGAAAATCTCTTTCAGGTACACGTCCAAAATGATCAGCACCGCACGCAAGGTCATCGCGGTTGCCTTCGCCAATAAAGAGAGAGAATCACCAGCACTTAACGTTTACGAAACATTCTTGCGAACATAATGAACTGGTAAACTAGTGAAAAGCGGATTTGTGCTTCAACTAAGGGAGGCAGTGAGATACGCGATGAAAAAGCCGTACTCATCCAACGATCAGGACAGTCCGCGGCCAATGAGAAGAATCCGGCTAGAATGGACACACATTCCAAAAGACCGTCTTTCCGCTAACGTTGCATGCTTTGTTCATGGCAAGATACGGCTTCTTTCCATTGTCACCCTCGATAGGAAGGACAACTACAAGCTAGACATCGGCGATGGTTTGATAACCGGCAATCTTAAGGCGGTGAAACAAAACCGGAGAATGCCGATCAAGATAAAATGGTCAAAGGACGCATCCGGTCGCTTTAGGCACAGATTGAACGCCCCCATCGACACGACACAACTGAGACTCGGAGCTGCGCGTGCTCTCCAGGTTGTACAGGAGTGTGTTGCATCGAAAGTAGGAGTTTGTCCGTGCGGACGCATCGAATGGGTTTCTTGAGCGCAAGCACTATCCAATGGCACCTCTAGGCTTCTGGGTCCCTTTTACTGCGCAAGGAATCGGAATACTGATGGGACTTCGAGACCTCGTTGTCGACGCTGCCCGCGAGCGAGAACCCGACTTCCCCGCTCGTGTAGCGCGTCCAGATCGCGGGCGCGTTCTCACCCATTTCTCTATCCTCTAATAGAAATCAACGTGGCGGCGAGAAAAATAAAAATCCCTACTGTTGAAGCCAACCAGAGCATGCATTTCTCGACCCGCACTCTCCTTTTCACCTGCTCGAACGTGAGTTCTGCATCTCCCCAGCGCACAATAGAAAAATAACGCAGCTTTTCTCCCCACATGATTCCGACTGCCATGGGATCGCCTGTGCGACTCCAGATCTCTATACGGTCAAATAAACCTGGTGTCTTTTTCGCCTTCTCTATCTCGGTAAGCACGGGGCCAGGAATAGTCTCCCTATTGAGCCGTGAGTCGAGATTTCGTATCTGTCTTCTCATCGGCAAGTATTTGCGCCACACCTCCAGTTCCTCCCCGGACAATTCGGGGTAGGGAATCATTGGCTCGTTTGTGCTGGCGGAAACCGTAGCCCTCTCATCATAATAAGTCTCTATAAACATAAAGCCTCCTTACTATTATGCTAAAAAATTCTGTCTTTGATGGGTGGCCTCTGAAAAACAAAAGCCGCTTCGCTCTTGCGGCTCAACCGCAGAAGCGACGGGCTTTGATGACTCATTTATCTTCTGATGAGGAAGCACAACTCATTCCTCTCAAGGTCCACTAATTCAAGGTAGCCCTATCGGAGGTGAAGAAGCTGTCCAAGGATGGAAAGTCTCTCAAGCTGTAGGGGCTGCGACGCTTTGACAGAATGGCTCTAGCACTGGGCAAAGTGACTGTCAACTACAAGAATGAGACGTGTACAAGAATGAGACGAGTGGTTGATGGTGGGTCGAGGCCAAAGCCGTAAGCGCTTGCGTGTGGTGGCGTCAGCAGTCTACGTCCTGCCGCTTATTTCGCGTCGGTCCAGTATCCCGGCTGTAGGACTTCCACTCCATGCCCGCCGTCCACCCAACGTGGCTGAACGTAAATTCTATTTGTGGCAGGTTCCCTAGGTTCTGTGTTTGGCGCAGGCTGAAACTGCTGAATAATGATGACTGGCTGTTCGCTGAATCCGCCCACACCACCAACAAATCCGAAGCCGTTGAAAGGCGGTAAAAAGAAATCTTGCCGATGAAACCTTCCCGAAGTCTCAAGGTCGTGTAAAAAGGAAGGTTGCCGTTGTATCACAGGAGCCCCGAATCTCAAGAAGTCGCCGGAAGAGTGAGCAGCGCCAAAAGTTCGGTGCATGCTAGGAGCCTTGAATCTCCCGGACCCGCCGAAAGAGCGAGCGGCACCAAAAGCAAAGTGGGGTAGGGTCAAGGTAATGCCGATGGCGAGTATCAAACCGACGATTATAGGTCTGGTACTACCTGGCGGTCGCATACAATTCTTCCTCCAAGGGAGCTATAGCGCCGTGATGGGGGGACCGTCAAGGCCGCTTGTCAATCCTTGTAGCAGTGGGAAGGTTTCGTGCACTGAACTAAATCCATTAATTCAGCATTTCCGGCGCTCCGTTTTCTCGCGGACTCGAAAACTCCGCTGCACCCCGCCCCGTACCTATGCTTGTGAGATGTCAATAGACTGTCATCCAATGTCAAGACAGTGGCCTGCCAGGTCATTAGATTTGATTTTAAAGACGGTTGAAAGAATGACACGTGAAGAGATCGAGAAACGAATGGATGAATTAGCCCGCAAAATACGTTGAAACTCACGATAAGGAAATCATAGAAGAGCTTTACGAATTGGCCCGTGAACTCGTGAAGCTAGAAAAGGAGCCATTGAAGTGAAAAGCAACCCTTGATTTCAGATTGGACCCCGTCACATGTAGCCGAAAGTTGCTGATCGTTCCTAACACTCCGTTAATATCTCCCCGTTAGCTTTTAGGAATCCGATGTCAAAGAAACCACAGGAATATCCCGTTACCGTCGAAATCGAAGGAAAGAGATATACCGGCTTTTATACTGTCAGTGCCGGCATTATCACCGTAGAGTCAGACTGGGGTGAACTTAGAGCGCACGTTGGCGCAAAACCAGAACTTACTGCGAGTCGATTATTTCTTGAGATTCTTCGGGGGGCAAAATCTCGCGGCGAGCTTGACGACGACGAATCGGGAGATAAACCTAGGATTTAAGTCAAGGTTTTATTTTTCCTTAATGGGGATACATTGCAAGGTGAGAGAGCCGTCCCTTGCTTTGCAACTTGCCGACGAAGCGCTCGGTTCTCAGTGATGAGGTTGATTAACTCCCCTTGCGTGTTGATTAGCACGGAGATGATATCGGCGATCTGCTCTTGGACTATATTGATCTGTTCTACAGTCTTCGTTTCGAGGTTCATGCTCGCCAGCCTTTGTCAAAATTTGACGCACGGCGGATGCTGATAAGATGCCAATTGAATTGAGGAATAATCCATGGGTCAACCCCCATTTCGATTTTCGGGTGGTAAAAGCCGGCTCTAGAGGGTATGGCTGACATCCAAGTTGCCGATCTCACGCAATGGCTCTCCGCAATGATCTCTTAATAGCTGGACTAGTTGGACGAGAAACGCTAGGTCGTTTACGAAACAGAGTTCCCACGTATGTTGATCTTTTGTCATCGATTACAAGAAAGCATCTGTCGGACGGCAACATGGGGAACCTTACTTCGCTCAAGATCCCGATTTCGTCTTTGGGATATTTGTTCTCGTCGCCATCGATCCACATCCACGTAGGTGGCCAACTCGCCACACCGTTTGCAGGCGTTCTTTATACCTAAGACAACGTTCTTCGTAATTCGTAAAGCTGTTTTCTATTAGCCATGACGCTTTTTTCCTTATAAGCCTTTACGAAATACGAATTACCCAAACCAATGACGAAGGTCAGGGGGGCTACGAATTACGTAGGCCGAGGAACGAAACAATAAAAACTCGATGCCTCACAGGAAAAACACACTGCTCCGCCAGAACTGGAATTGGCCTAAGCATACTTATTTACAACGCGATTACGTCTTATGAGCCGGGACCAAGCTCCATCAAGGGTTCGGTCAACTAGGCGCGGCTGTTTGCGTCGGGACAGCAACTCCAGCAGAATGTGGTAGTGGGGAGAAGCCACGGCAAACAATGTAGAAATCATGCGATGATCACATTCTTAACCTCCAACTTTTCGAGGGTCGCGAAATACGCCTTTGCTGTCCTGGTTGTGATACTCGCCTCGCTCTTACGCGGGTTCCTCAATCCCGTCCTGGGTGAAAGCGTGCCGTTCATCCTTTTCTATCCGACAGTCGTTCTGGCAGCGTGGTTCGGTGGTCTAGGCCCGGGCTTCCTGAGCACAGTGTTGAGTGGTTTTATTGCCGGATATTTCTTTATGCCGCCAGCCTACTCATTCGCGCTTTCGGATCCCAGCGGGTTAGCGCACTTGATAATTTTCTTGCTCGCCAGCACGATGATTAGCCTACTGGCCGAAAGCCTGCACAGGATGACGCGAAAAGCCCAAGAGGATGAAACAAGAGAACACGAGCAGAGCGAACGGTTTCGCGTTACTCTTGAAAGCATTGGAGATGCCGTAATTGCGACCGATTCTCACTGTCGAATAACATTTGTGAACCGCGTGGCGGAGGCGCTGACTGGCTGGACACACAAGGACAGTTTGGGCAAGCCGCTGGAAGAGGTATTCAAAATCGTCAATGAGCAAACGCGGGAGGGTATCGAGAACCCGGCGCTCCGAGCAATCAAACGCGGCAGCATCGCCGACCTTGCCGATCACAGCCTCTTGATCGCAAAAGATGGTAAAGAATCTCCTATAAACGATAGCGCCGCGCCTATTCACATCACCGAGACTGGAACCACGGGGGCGGTACTGGTATTTCGCGATATAACCCAGCGCAGAGCCGCCGAGCGCGAACTGTGGGAAAGCCGCGAACGACTCCGCATCACATTGAGCAGTATTGGGGACGCAGTCGTTGTAACTGATGCCGAAGGCCGCGTCACCTACATCAATCCCGTTGCGGAAAACTTGTTGGGTTACAACTTAGCACAGGCTAAAAGCCGCCCCCTCGGCGAAGTTTTCAATATCGTAAATGAGTTTACGCGTAGCGCGGCCGAGAACCCAGTTAAACGGGTTCTGCGCGAGGGAAACATCGTCGGCCTCGCCAACCATACTGTATTGATTCGTCCGGATGGGACAGAGGTGCCCATCGATGACAGCGCAGCGCCAATCCACGACGACGCGGGGGGAATCGTCGGAGTTGTTTTGGTTTTCCGAGACGTCACCGAACGCCGGCGTGCGGAAAAGGCTAAGGCAACGCTCACAGCGATTATCGAGTCTTCCGATGACGCCATTATAAGCAAGGATTTGAACGGCCGCATTCTGACTTGGAATGCCGGTGCCGAGCGACTCTTCGGTTATCGAGAACAGGAAGTCATCGGGCAACCGATCACTTTGATTATTCCGCACTCTCATCTTAATGAGGAGACAACGATCTTGCAGCGTATCCGCAACGGCGACCGCATCGATCACTACGAAACGGTTCGGCAGCGCAAAGACGGAAGTCTGCTTGATATCTCTCTAACGGTATCGCCTATTAGAGATGGCTTTGGAAACATCGTCGGCGCCTCTAAAATTGCCCGCGATATTACTCAACGCAAGGTTATCGAAGGAGCACTACGCCAAAGCGAAGAAAGATTGCGCCATCAGGCACAAGAACTGGAACAGCAGCTGATCATGTCAGGACGTTTGGTTTCCCTTGGAGAGGTCAGCGCCTCCATGGCGCACGAGTTCAACAATCCTTTGGGAATCATCATGGGTTTTGTTGAAGACATACTGAGTAGTACGGATTCGGCAGATCCCAACTATCGCGCTTTACAGATCATTGACGAGGAAACGAAGCGATGCCGGCAGATTGTAAAAGATTTAATGGAATACGCCCGGCCAAGGAGCAGCGAGTTCTGCTTGACCTCGATAGCGGATGTCATCGAGAAGACGCTTCAGATGGTGGAGAACCGTCTCTACAAACAGAAAGTAGCAGTACATAAAACGATAGAGCCTGGACTCGCGCGCATCCAGGCCGATTCAACGCAACTGGAGCAGGTTTTGGTGAACCTCTATCTGAACGGCATCGATGCCATGCCGGAAGGTGGCAAGCTAACCGTCGAAGCAAGAATGGGGCAAACTGATGGCGCGGCGCAGATGGTCGTGATAACCGTAACGGATACCGGATTTGGCATTGGCGAGATGGATTTGGCGAGGATTTTTCAACCCTTTTTTACCGCCAAGAAAAGACGAGGAATGGGTTTAGGCCTACCGATTTGTCAACGGATCGTGAAAAATCACGGCGGCAGGATCGAAGTGAAAAGCCAGCAGGGAATAGGAACTACTTTTATAATTTATCTTCCGCTGGAATGGACACCTATCACCGAAGAAAACTCCTAAGACATCCTCAATAACATCTAGCAAACAGCGGAGTTTATAGTCCCAGCATCGCTTATACTCTGGCGAGACGAACGCTTTATTGGGAGTAAACTGTCTAATTAAACCCGTCAATCTTCAGCCAATTAGCGTAGTCGTCTCCCACCTGGCGGAACTCCTCAAAGATCCTTGCTTGATCCTCGGGAGCGATGCCGATGCCGGTGTCACTGACTGAAATTTCCACAGAACCATCAGCTTGCCTGGCGTTATTCCGAGTCGTCCTCCCTCCGGGAGTGAATTTCACCGCGTTGGAAAGTAGGTTGAGAAGAATCTGTTTGATCTTGCGCTCATCAGCAATGAAGTCGCCAAGGCGCTCGTCAACCGTAACGTCGAGGTTGATGCCGTGCTTGGTGGCCCGCTCCCGCACAAAGGTGCGCGCGTTATCTATTGCCAACAAGAGATCGAACGTTGCCAGCTCCAGCTCCATCCGGCCAGCCTCAACCTTGGAAAGGTCCAGGATTTCATTGATAAGAGAGAGAAGATGGCGGCCGGAGGAGAGGATGTCTTCTGTGTACTCGGCTTGTTTTTCAGCTCGCCGAACATTCTCTCGCCTAAGACTTCAGAGAAGCCGATGATGGCATTGAGCGGCGTGCGCAGTTCGTGCGACAGGTTGGCGAGAAACTCCGATTTGTGGCGGTTCGCGGCCTCGATCTGGCGGCTCTTCTCCTCGATTTCCCGGAACAGCCGTGCGTTTTGGATCGCCAAGACAGACTGGGTTGCAAAGGTCTTCAGAAGCTCGATAACTTCGGGGCGAAACGCTCCGGTCGATTTTCGCCGCACCACCAACCCACCGATGATCCGCTCCTCGCGCAGCAACGGCACGGCCAGGGTGGCTCGGAAGCCGTAGCGCTCAAGCATGTGGTGCACGCGCGGCGCGTAAGCGAGCTCTTCCAGGATATTGGGAACCTGCACTGGTTCACGCTTAACTGCTGCTCGACCTACCACTCCATCTCCTAGACGAGGTGGATTGGCACGAAGCGCCTGAACGAGTTCCTCTTCCATATGATCCGTTGCGCGAAGAAGGAACTCCTCGGATTGCTCGTCATATTCGTAAATCGCTCCGCCGTCGGTGCGGCTCAGCTGGACCGCATGGGAAACGATTCACGTCAGCACGGTTTCGAGATCGAGCGTGGAGCTGACCGCCTGCCCTACCTCTCCCAAAGCTTTGAGCTCCCACGGTTCGAGCTAAATCCCGAGTACGCTTCTGCAACTCTTGGAATAGCCGGAAGTTCTCGATAGCGATCACAGCCTGGTCGGCGAAGGTTTCGAGGAGCTTGATCTGCGGTGGGGAGAAGGGATGCAACTCGGTGCGACGTGCGGTCAGAGCTCCAATAAGTTCCTCCTGTAGGCGAAGTGGAACTGCCAACCACGTACGCAGCGGCCCCGGAGCTACCAATGGGATATCGTTTCGCGCGTGAACGTCGGGAATGTGAAGCGTGCCATGTTCCCGCACCCAGCGAACCGGCGGCGCGTCTATAGGGATTTCGGCGCGGCTGATGGGAATGGGACCTAAATGAGCCTGCGAGACCAGATTGTTACCCTCACGAAGGCGCAACTCCACGTCATCAATCCCACATACTTTAGCTGCGCTTTCTACGATGGCATCCAGGACCGGCTGCACGTCCGTGGGCGACCGGCTAATGATGCCGAGCACCTCAGCCGTTGCCGTCTGATGCTCTAGCACCTGAATTTCTCACCAGAGTAGAAGAATAAGACCGCTCTTCGTGGCATAAAGGTTGTGTCACCAAACAATTACGCGCAGGGAGAAGAGCGGACTTGTGGAGACACAGTGTATACAAGAACAGCTGTCATTTCAGCAACTAGGACGCCGAGCAGTAATCGGGTGATTTGACGGGGCAAGATCAGTTCGGATGCGGGCGGATTGTTGCTGCAAGAAGTGGAGAGGCGGTTTGGAATTCTCAGCGGCTTGCGGGTTGTTTTCGAGATTATCGCGCTGCGGAGCGGATCGAGCACAGTGTAGAGTCTCTGATTAGCCAGCGGGCCTGTGGGATTTGCGTTGGGGTATGAGAATATAAATGACCACGATAGCCTGCGCCACGACGTGGTGATGGGAGTGCTTTGTGAGAAGGACGATCCCAGTGGGAGCGAACGAGCGCACCCGAGAGCAGGGCAAAGCGATTGCGGGCAAGAGCACGCTCAATCGCACAGGGAAATTGAAATGACCCTCCGGTACTCCCACCTGGCACCGGCCCACAAAACCAAGGCGGTGGAGCAATCAGGAAGAGCATTTCAGCAGATTGCAAGGGGACAACCAACCGACAAGGCAGAGGCTGTAAGCGGTGGTGAGATTTCTACTAATCTGGAACGTTTCCGGAACGTTTTGCTTGTTAGGAGTGGTTGTGGCTCGAGCGATATCAGCCCGCAAGACACCACAAATCAAGGGCTTAACCCTACTTCAAATTGGGCGGGGGGAATTGCATTATTGCTCTACTATTGGTCAGTTGTAAACAATTTCAGTTCAAAAATTGCGTGCTGCCCCCAAAGTTGCCCCCGCGTGCATTCAGCGCTTTAGCTAGACCCTTCAGGTAGCCTTCGATTTCCAGACTTCCGGGCGTTGGCCCCCGTAGACGTCAGTACAGATGGTATCCTGCACCGGACACGATAATGGAAGATTTTAGAGGAAATTCCCCAATAGCTTCATCTCTTCAGCTTGCCCGCGAGAGAAGTCTTTCCAATCAACGTCAGCCCAAAGATGTGTGAGAAGTGAGACACCATTTTTGAACCGTCATAAGACTTCCGAGTGGCAACGCCAAAAAGATGTCTTCGTCTAGATGGTTCGCGATGAACGATAGGGTTTTTACGCGGTCGTGATCACAGAATTGTGGCCGGACGGTAGGAGTCGGGTTTCTATGAGATCGGCTGTTTCAGAGAAGAGATAAAAAATTCCCTGCTTATTCGAGATGGCGTTGTGGAGTAATCATTTGGTGCATTATTAAAACCCACTTTCATTGTAATTCTCCCCTCTAATTTCTAGTTTAAAGCTCTCTTAGCGCCGATGCTGCGGCACCGAGCTAGAGACGTGTATGATGACTGGCGTGGATTAACGCCAGTTTCAATGGAACTGATCGATACCTGAGCAAGGCTAATGCCACAATGACGAGACAGGAGCCTAAGAAACACCAGGGATCGATTGCAATCGACTTGATGGTAATTGAAAACATCAGTGGTCCTAGCTAGTAACCGGGCGTAGATTTACGTCATTGCTCGGCGACGTCAATGAGGATGCCATCGGGATCTGACATATGAAATCGGCCAAACGGACACTTGGAAAAAAGTTTTAATCGGGCCTCTCCTTCAGGACCGGCCGCTTCCCCAATTGGATTGGGAGCCAATGGAGGTCGCTTTTTAATTAACGAATCAAGCTCGCGCTTCAGGGTATCCACGCTTTCTACTTTGAAGCCCACATGATCCAAAGCGGGTCTCTCAACTCCTGTGCCGGTGAAGTCCTTGATGTTCCAAGGCATGATTACAAAAGTCACCCTACCATCCGTCAGATAAAAGTTTGGATCGTTGGACGGCTTTTCCGACTCTGCAAGTTCCAAAACGTCTCTGTAAAACCGAGCGATACCCGTCGGGTCAACCGTACGCAGGGCTATGTGCTTTATGTGACGGTCCTGGAAACGTTCCTCTTCGACGTAGACATCTCTCCTATTTTCCATCCCAGGCTGAGAGAGATCGAATACATTCCCCGCGGGATCATGCGTAGTAACCCCAGCAAACTCTCTGCTCCCTGGCCTCTTTAATACGTTGATGGTAGGATACTTTTCTCGCAGCCTTGCCAATACCTCTTCCACATCCTCAACCTCAAATCCAAAATGATCCAGTCCGGCCTGGCGCCCGGCTTTACCCTTCCTTGGATTAATATTCAAACCCACGTAACCGTCACTCACAACGACCGCACCCGCCGGCGGGTTATCAGGTGAAGGCTTCATTCCGAACATCGCCTCGTAAAATCTCTCTAACAATGTGTATTGATCGCTTACAATGGCGAGATGCTTTAGCTTAGCGGACATGATTCTTCCTCCTCTTAGCACGTACGGGTCTGAGTCAAGAATATTTTTTCGAACTTTTCGATTCTCAACTTCCGCTCGTAAGACGTACGCGAATTGCATATCGAAGTCTTTCGCTCCTGTCAATCAAACAGTGCTCATAGCCAAAATCCAGGCGCGCGACTTGGTTTTGTTTTATTGACAGTCTTTGATAATGGACATCTATAATCCCTCGGCTTGCACACGGGCCAAGCAAAACTTTAGGCGCGCGGAGCATCGAGAGAGATGGGTTAAGAGCGCACTATCAAAGAGAGGAGCAGCGATGAAACGAAGTGCTCTCACTAAATTTGCTTTTCTGGTCTTCCTCCATTGCATCGCCAAGGTCGATCCGCTGCAGGCGCAGATCCTGAAAGTACCGTATGTCTCCATATCGCCCACCAACGGTCCTTTGTGGATTGCAAAAGAGACTGAACTTTTTAAAAAGCATAGTATCGAGGCCCAACTCATCTATATCCCTGGTGGGACGGTGATCATTCAGTCAATGCTTGCCGGAGAAGCTAATGTCGCCAATATGGCTCCACCCGCGGCGCTTGCAGCGTGGGTCAGAGGAGCCGATCTGGCAGTGGTAGCGAGCGGAGTTAACCGTTTACTCGAGACGATCGTGACATCAGCTCAGATAAAAGGTCCCCAAGAGCTCAAGGGCAAAAGAATCGGTATTAGCCGTTACGGCTCTCTTACCGATGCTGCGCTTCGTGAAGCGCTCCGTCACCACGATCTAATCCCTGACAAAGATGTCACTATTGTCCAGGCTGGAGGCGAAGGGGAACGATTGGCAGCTCTCAGGGCAAAGGCAATTGACGGGGCTATGCTATCCGGAGACCAAAGATTCCAGGCGGAGAAACTAGGCTTTCACGTAGTGGTCGATCTGAGCAAACTTCCGATTGAGTATCCTAACAACGGCATTGTTGTCAGGAAAGAGTTTGCTCGTACGAACAGAGATACGGTCAAGAGATTCTTAAAAGCATGGGTTGAAGGAACCAAGATTTTCAAAACCGATAGGGAAGTTTCACTCAGGGTGCTGGGAAAGTATCTCAAGACTAAAGACCAGGAAATTCTAGCCACAAGTTATGAGCCGTATCCTCCTGTCTTCGAAAGAGTCCCGATCGCCAAACGTGATGGATTCGCTTTTGCCCTCGATCGTCTCGCCAAAGATATTCCGGAGGCTGGGAAAATGAATCCGGACAATTTTATTGATAATTCGATACTGCTAGAACTCGAAAAAGAAGGCTTCATAAGGGACATTTATGCTGACAAGGCAAAATGAGCCGTTATGCATCATGTTGTACCAAACAAAGCGACTGCAACGAGCTGCGCGTATAGCCGCGCAAGGAACAAATCTGCCGGTTAAGGTTCGGCGTACGGACTTATCGATACGCCCCGCTAACGAAGAGCCTTTTTTGAGAGGCAAGGGGATCGAGAAACCTTTCAAGAGAAGGCTTCGCAAGCCGCGATGCGCGACCCATCACTCGTGATATCGTAACGAATCGCCCTTGGATACGGCACCGGTTTGCAAAAGAGCCTTCTACCATCTTTACAACATAGCTGTTTTTTGTCGACAGAACGAACATTTCAGGAAGCTAGGGTTTACTTGACAGAGCAATGCGCCGGGTGGTAGCGAGTTACTGGGCCTATCTTGTTCATAGACGTTGGATCGTTAAGTCCGCCAGCCCTTTCATACGATCAGCATAGATTTAGGACCTCCGCATGGCGAAGAAATCCATGAGTTGGCAACTCATCGCTCCCCTGATGTTCGTGTCTTTGTTCTTTTATGGCCCCTTCGTTCTAGTAGCTCAGGAAAGTTCCGGTTCTAAGCTTATCGAAGGTGCCAAAAAGGAAGGGCAGGTAGTGTGGTATACCACAATGAATGTAAGTCAAAGCAAACCGGTCGTGGATGCCTTCCAAAAGAAATATCCATTTGTCGAACCGGTTTTGTATCGGGCCGGGGGTGGAGCGCTGGTCAATCGCGTTCTTACCGAGGCTCGTGCCGGCAAACACGACTGGGATATTGTTGGCGGCAGAGGAGAGATGATTCTGGCTTTCAAGGAGAAGAACCTTTTGGCTTCTTATGTCTCTCCAGAAACTCTAATGATAGATTCTGATCTCTTCGACAAGGAAGGTTATTGGTACACCTATTACGTTGTTCCCGTCGTTCTAGGATACAACACCAATCTGGTCAAGCGAGAAGAAATCCCCAGGAACTATACAGATCTGCTGGAGCCGAAGTGGAAGGGGAAAAAAATCTCGATGGATACCGAATCGTATCTACTTCTTCAGGGGCTTATCTCCGCCTGGGGCAAAGAGAAGGCTCTTAGTTTTATGAAGGAGCTGGCGACTCAAGAACCTGTCATGATGCGCGGAACGACTGAAAGAATCACAATGGCGGCGGCGGGCGAATATCCTCTGGTGATTACCTATGCACATTCTCTTCAAAGGATGGTGTCGCAGGGAGCATCTATCGACTGGGTTGCCCTCGAGCCCGCGGTGGTAGAAATCGATCCTCTTATGATCTCGGCCAAAGCTCCCCACCCGCACGCTGCCAGGCTCTTCCTCAATTTTCTTCTATCGAAGGAAGGCCAAGAAATGCTCGTCCGGCTCGAACGAATTCCCATCCGCCGCGATGTACAACCTCAGCCGGCTAGACTTTTCAGAGGTTACCAACGTAACGTCGAGCGGCCGGACGATTACAAACATTTTTCGGAAAACGTAAAGCTGTTTGAGACAATCTTCAAAACCCGTTGAACTTTACAACAGTTAAAGGAGGCAAGCAAAATGTTCGCGAAACTAAAGCACCTGGCGATTGTGAGTGACCAGTATACTCTTCTCGGCAGATTTTATGAGGGCATGTTTGGTATGAAACCATCTCAAAATGCCAGACCGTTCGGAGCCGTGGTGGTAAGGGACGGTTACGTCGGCTTGAATATCAATCCCAGAAAAGGCAAGGCAGGCCGCCAAGCTGGCCTCGATCATTTTGGATTCGAAGTCGAAGACGTAAATATTGTTTATGACCGACTGAAAAAGGACTATCCCTTTATTAAGGTATTGAAAAGGCCAAGTACCAGACCATTCGCTGGTATCAGCACGCATGACCCGGCAGGCAACGTCTTTGATCTTTCCCAAAAGGACATGGAAAACAGGACCGATGCCTACGTCGAAACAGATCGCGAGCAAAAGCGCCACGTCAAGCATATCGCGTTGCGGGCTGTTGAACCTGCGGGGCTGGCCAAGTTCTACAGAGACGTGTTCGAACTCACGGAAATGGAGAAGCCTGCCGACGATCCGAATTTTTATCTCTCGGATGGAAGGGTAGTGTTTGTTATCATGCCGTGGGACATAACAGATTTTGCCGGCACTGGAATCGAGAGACCGGCCTTGGATCATATCGGGTTTAAGGTAGAGAGCGTTGACGCTGTGAAAGGCGAACTCCAAAAAGTGAAGAGGGAAAGGGCCGCTCTCGCGCCCAATCCGATTGGTGCGGAGGCGGGACCTGAGGGCGAGGCGAGATTGAATCTTTTCGCCAAATGCCCGCTTGGTCAATTCCATATGTCAGATCCTGACGGAGTTCTAATTGATGTTAGCGATAGGTGATGTTTGACAGTGTCCGATTCCTTCAGATGTATTGACGACAGTGATTCCTAATATTGGGAAAGGGAGGTCTCCGATGAACGAAAAGAGAATTGAATTGGCTCCGCGTTCCACGGGTCTGGTGATCGTTGACATGCAAGTCGAAGGATGCGAGCGGCACGGCCCTACTGTCCAACCTGTCATTTCCAACATTCGCCGCCTGCTCGACCGGTTTCGTCAGGCCAACAGCAAGATCATCCACGTGCAATCGATCCGTTCCAAGGATCACCCCGAGTTTACAGTCTTTGGGCGGAAGTACGATTTGCTGGAAGGAAGTCCAGGAGTGGAGTTCGTCCCCGAGCTAAAACCTTTTGGGGGAGAACCTATCGTTCAGAAGACGTCTCACGATTGCTTCTATAAGACGACGATGGAATCTGTTCTGGAAAAATTCGATCTTCGGCCATGCCGGGATACGATTGTGGTGACCGGGATCGGATCGAACAACTGCGTGTACCATGCTGTGATCGGATTTCACATCAGGAACTTTTTCATCACTGTGCCGGAGGATTGTATCCACGCAAAGCGGCCGGAAGGTCAAGCCATGGCTCTGAGCCAATTCAGGTCCAGTGCTTATAACTTCAACGTCACCGTCGCCCGGTCGCAGGACATCCTAATAGCGGACGAGGACGAAGCGTTCAGAAAGGCGTCTCTGGCAAGTTGACCGAAACGGCGGGTCTTTTTTCTTCGAACCCGAAGGAAAAGACGATGCTATTATCCACCAAACTCAAAGTTTTCGTCGCTTTCCTTCTCGGCTATGTCGCAAGCGTTCCGGTTGCAGGCGCTCAGACCTTGAAGGTCCCGTACGCCTCTCTTTCGCCCACTTATAGTCCTCTCTGGGTTGGGCAGGAAGCTGGTTATTTCAAAAAGTATCAGTTGGATGTCCAGCCGGTTTATATTTCGGCAGGCTCGGTGGTCGTCCCTGCAATTCTCTCGGGACAAGTAGAAATCGCAAACATGAGCGCAGCCCCGGCATTAACGGCCTGGGTAAGAGGCGCTGATCTGTTGGCGGTTGGAGTGGCGTCGAATCGCCTGCTCCACGCGATTATGACGGGCCCAAAGATCAGCAAACCGGAAGAGCTAAAAGGCAAAAGAATCGGCAGCGACCGTTACGGATCGCTGTCGGACTTGGCTCTACGAGAAGCTCTGCGCCATTACAGCCTTGCGCCTGACCGAGATGTGACGATCATTCAGTCCGGGGGGCTGCCCGAACGGCTTGGCGCCCTGAAAGCCGGCGCTGTCGATGGAGCCATCCTGACAGGAGACACCGCCTTCCAGGCAGAAAAACTGGGGTTTCATACAGTGGTCAAACTAAGCCAGTTGCCGATCCATTATCCGAGCAGCGCCATCATCGTTAGCAAAGCTTATCTTCAAAGCAGAAAAGATGTGGTCAAAAGGTTCATGAAGGGCTGGATAGAGGGCATAAAGACAGCGAAGACCGACAAAAACCTTACCATCAGAGTTTTTCGAACTTACCTGAAGACTCAAGATGAAGAGATCCTGAATAAGACATTCGAGGTTTACAAAGACGTGCATGAGAGGAACCCGTCGCCTGATCCCAAGGTGATCGGCTTTGCTCTTAAACAGCTCTCTGCAACGATCCCGGAAGCTGGGAAAATGAATCCGGACAATTTTATTGATAATTCAATACTGCTGGAGCTCGAAAAAGAAGGATTCATAAAAGGATTGTACGAAAGATAGGAAGAAATCCTGATTCTAAATATGGCGGTCTCTGCCAATGACGCCAAGCTTCATGAGTGGCGAAAAAAGGAGGCTTCTTGGACAGAAAACCTCCCGTTGAACTCATTTCTGTTAGGTCTTCGCCACTATGTATCATATCAGCGCGCACGGCCAACGAAATCGAGATCAGCGCAAAAATCCGTCATTAGGGAAGGTATGCAATGCGCAAAGAAGTTCTTACCTGGCTTGGCAGGGAATTTCTCTTCCTGTCTGCGGAAGCGAAACCGCAAGCCAACGCAACTGAAGAAACACGCGAGATCTTTCAGCGCTTTCAGAACGAGCTCCAGCAGACCGGATTATCTTTAGATAACACCGTTAGAACTCGCTTATGGGGTAAAGATCGTGAGAGCCGAGATCAGGCGAACGAAGAAAGATTCAGGACACTGACCGGCAAAGCGAGATCAGTAAGCTCCAGTTATTATTCACCGAGCCATTTCGCATCAGAGGCATGTGTAGCCCTGGATCTGTTAGCGGTGCGGCCATCTCGCGCCGGCATGGAGAAGTTTCTCAAGGAATACGATCCCCCACTCGTTCCGCTTCGCTACCTTATCTACGATAAGGTCGTGTTTCTCTCCGGCGTAACTGCGATTCTGCCTACGATTGAGGATCAACTAGCCAATATTCTACCGCGGATTTCAGGATCCCTCTCTGACGCAGGCAGCTCATGGGAAAGGGTAGCGAAGGTTTCGTTTTACCTGCATCGGAACGAGAGCCTGGACAGATTGCGAGCGATATTTAAAGAAACCGTGAAAGCCGACATTCCGCAAACGGAGTGCGCTTTCGTTGACGGCTATTCCAATCCGGGAAAGCTGATCGAAATCGAAGTCACCGCTACCCTGTAGAGTGATAATGCTAATGGCGGAAGATCTTTGCTTCACCTCTTCCCTCCAGCTTCAGCAGGGGGAGCAAGCGAATTATCAACCGTGAAGGCTTCGCATAAAGGCGAAGGATTTTCTCCCATTCCCCGAAGGAGACATTAAATAGGCCATCCGTCCTCGGATATATCCACCCGGTTGCCTTCGGGGTCTCTTATCCACTTCTCCGCTCTCGCTCCAGGCACGTTATCTTGTGCGGTAGTGTGGGTGGCTTCCTCAATCTGAGGGATGCTCCCAACCTGAAACCCAAAGTGGTTAAGTCCCGGCCCCTGGCTTCTCGTGTTGATCAGGGCCAGACAGATGTGGCCGTCGGAAAGATAGATGCCACCGTTGGGACTGCGGTCTTTTTCTTCCATTCGAAAGACGGTTTTATAGTATTCCGCAAGCTTTTCCCGCTGCCCGTCCGGCACCGCGATCGCGATGTGTTTTATCTGAGGTCGTTCCATAGATTCTTTCCTCCATTCTAAATTTGTGTGAGAGAATACCCAAAGTTCTGTTCAGGCCCGATCCTCTTCGATTCACTCCCTCGGTTTTACCCGCCCAATTCTTTCAGAGCCTATTCGACTTCCGTTTCCAAGCTCTTTCATCGTTACCCCGCCCACTCCCCTGATAGGGGCAACAAGAATTACCGATCAGCTTTGATTTCTGGCTCATTTTTTTGTCTGGAGCTTAGCTAAAAATCCTTCATTGACAAGTTCTTCGATAAGAGAATTATCGTAAAATTCTTCGACTTTCCGTCCAACGATTTTATCTTCCGGTATAGCGTTCTTGACCCCTTCGGGATCGGTCCGAGGCACAAGCGACGTATTTCGCACGAAATAATCATGAGATAGTGACAGCGTTTCTTGATTGCCAAACTTCGTGAATTTCTGCATGACCTTCAGAGTAAAGGCTTTGTCCTCCTTATAGAGGCGCAATCCTTCGATAAAACCCATCAGAAATTTCTTCACGATGAGGCGATTTTGCCGCAGGTAAGATCCTGTTACGGCGATTACCGCTGCTGGATACTTGGCTCCTGAGTCGCCTAGATCTACGAGAACTCGAAGCCCTTGTGAAGATGCAGCAAAAAGTCCCGGCGGAGAAAGGACAGTTCCGGCGGCCGCGCCGGACTGAACAGCCGCAATCCGTTGCGCATCGGGTCCCGCTTGGACAAACGTCGCCTCCTTGGGATTCAATCCCAAACGCTCAAAGGCAAGCCGCGCGGCTAGCTCCGTTATGCCTCCCAATCGAGAAAGAGCTATCCTTTTTCCCTTCAGGTCTGAGGGCGAGCGAATGTCTTTATGAACTACAAAACTATAGGGGATGAAATTATAAGAGGTTGCCACGATTACGACATCACCTCCCTGCAACCTCGCCTGGATCGGGACAAAACCGGCGGTGTTTACGACCTGCACCTCGTTTGCAAGTAGCGCATGGATGTCCAATTGCGTAAGGATGAGCTCTGTCGAAAATCCATGCTTCTTGAAATATCCACCCTCCTGCCCAACCCAGAGAGGTACATTGTAGCCAGCAGTTCCTCCATATGCGATGCGGATCGCCTCAGCACCAGCGCCTTCCGAAAAGCTGAGCAGCCCAAAGATTGCCAAAGCTACTTTACAGAAAAAAAACCTAGTTACCCCGCTTCTCTTTACCAGAGGGTCACAAACAAGACAGGCCTTTTTTGTCGATCTTCGGGACGAGACACGCCGGCAACGTACTTGCGATAGCCAAGTACAAAACATCTGCGTCACCCACTGGTTGACCATAGAGAATTCTTGGTACAAGGGGCTTCTAACACGGCGGCGCTACATCTGGCAATGAAAGGAGAGTGAAGGCCTGGTGCTGTGATCTGTAAAATTACCCAATCGATCCGATTGATTAGTTCACTGACTCAACCGGCGGTGACGAAACGGGGAACCGTGGTTTCCGCCGATACTTGCCCACGGTGAATCCCGAAAGAAACACCGCGAAAATCAGGGCCGCTTCCAATCCTGAGATGCCCGCAGAAAACAGGGCAGTCTTTTGAGCTTGCGGACATACGACTTTGGCCAGTTCCTGGGAAGTAATCTGAGTCATTTTCGGAATCTCATTTATGCCATAGACACAGATTTCCCCCGTTCGAAGTGAACAGAAACGGTCCCGCGGACATTGTTTTAGGATGTTTTGCGGTGCCCCTTGACCACAAACGGCACCGCTCTCTCTCAAAACCTGCAGCGTTACGTCCGGGTATTTCGATATTTGCTCCGGCATAATGATCCTACCTCCTCCCTCGATACTGCGGTATTGTGCATTTCGTTAGATTAATGTGCTGCAACATCCTTATTCTTGACATCCCTCGAAGCGTTTTTATCAAGAATACGCGTTCCGGCAAGACGGCAACGGAAAGCTAACAGAACGACACACGTTGCTATAATACGAGGCGCTGTTGGTATTGACCGTGGGGAGAACAAACCACTTCCAGCGGTGACAGAATGAATCAACAAAGATTTCCCGTTCTGTGCAGGAAAATAGACGTTGATACAAGATCGTTAAGTAACCCCAACGTACGACCCTGATCGCATACACCTAATAGCCTATATCCTCTCTGTGTCCGAAAAGTTGTTTTTGACGGCAAGCGTCTGATATGGATTTCGTAGAGTTCCAAGGAGGAAACATGCCCTTATTTCTCAGCAACCAGGATCAGGAAAAAGCCATAACCGCGAAGGACGCTGTTGACGCCCTAGAGAACGGAATCCGCCAGTTTGCAAAGGGAAACGCGATTCGTCGGCCTCGCGTTGATAACTTTATACCCACCCGTCGTGCGGATCAATTTTTTGGCTTTAGCTCCATGGAGGGAGGGATTCGAGAACCCGGCTATTACGCCTTAAGAATCAAGCCGGACATTATTTCCTGGCCGACGATCAATGGTATGCGGCGTCGTGTGACTTATTGCTCTCGACCGGGGTTATACGGCGGACTGGTATTTCTCTTTAACGTAGATAACGCTGAGCTGTTAGCGATAATGAACGACGGTTTTATACAGCACTATCGCGTCGCTGCTTCGGCGGCAATTGGAGCAAAATATCTCGCCAAGCACGATGCCAAGGTTGTCGGCATTATAGGTTCTGGCGGTATGGCGCGAAGTTTCGCGGAAGCGTTCAAGGTGGTTCGGGATATTTCCAAAATCAAAGTGTTCAGTCCCAATAGAGAACATTTAAACCACTACGTTCGCGACGTTTCCAACAAGGTCGACTGCGAAATAGTACCGGCAGAGAGCGCGAAAGACGTTCTCGTCGGCTCGGACATTATTGCTACTTGCACGAATGCATATCAGCCGGTGGTAGAAGGCAAATGGCTCGAAGAGGGTTCGCACTTCGCCAATGTGACCGCCTACGAAGTAGGGCCCGACCTTTTTAACCGTATTACTGTTGTCGGCCTGTTTGTTAGAAGAACGCCTATGTCAGCAGGAACCCTGATCGATGATGATTTTGCTCTTAGAATTGACGGAATGACCTATGCAGCGGGAACCCCGGAAGAACGAGCAAAGATTCCTCCCCATAGCGCCAAGCTTCAGAGTAGAGGAGAAGATCGCAAAAGATTTCCCAATGCAGTCTACGTTGATTGCGTTAACTGGGAAACCGGAGAAGCTTATCAACGCTCCAGCGCTAATGAGATCAGCACGTTGGAAAACAACTCTTACGGTACCTTACCAGGCGACGCGGCGCACAGTGCCGGTATCCAGGGTATACAGTTCGCGAGCGTTGGTGGCCGGATCTACGAACTGGCGAAGAAACAGGGGCTCGGGCAGGAGCTGCCTATGGAGATGTTTCTTCAGGACATCCCCACCTGAAGGATTCGACTAGCCCAGATTATGCATGCTTAGAGGCAAACGTGTGACAGTGTCATCGAGGCGCGAGCTTGGAAGAGTGAAGGCATAGAGACGAACTGCTTCAATGCCGCGCTTGGTGCTTGGCTCGACGTTCGTATTTCTCTAAGACGCTTACTCCGCAAGTTCGTTTTGCAGGCCGCTCCAAGCCACAGGCCTGTTGCCTTCACTCTGGAGGGCTTGTCCCTCGATGACCGTCTCACACTGAATGATCCAGACTAGCCACGATTGCGGTCGAACCCAATTTTGTCCTCAGCTTGATTGGCAGGTGAATTCAAGGCTAGCCAAACTCTTTCCGGCGTCAATGGAAGCGCTGTAAACCGAATTCCCACTGCTCTAAAAACAGCGTTGCTCACCGCAGATGGGACTGTCAAAAGCCCACTCTCGCCCATTCCTTTGGCGCCGTAGGGACCGGGGCCGTTGCCGTTCTCAAAGAGAATTGTCACTAGCTCCTCGGGCAGATCGTGTGCACCAGGCACACGGTAGTTGACCAGATTGGCATTGAGCATACTGCCGTTTTCATAGACGGTTTCTTCAAACAGCGCCTGACCGATTCCCTGCATGAGCGCACCGACTTCCTGCGAGTGGCACTGCTGCGGGTTGATTGCCTTTCCCGCATCGGCGATGGTGACAAACTTCTGGATTTTGATCTGACCGGTTTGGCGATCCACCTTAATTTTGGCCGCGCCCCAACTCACCTCCCAAAAAGGCGCCTTTGCTCCCATCAGGATGCCGCTATCTCTGACACTTTCATATCGACCGTTACCGATCAGCACTCCACCGTCACCCTTTAGATGGCGAACCACATCGCCAAATCTGAGGGCGTTTTCACCGAAACGAATGAAGTTGTCTTTGAGCTCGAACTTAGCGTCGTCACGGCGGGTAAGGCCTTTGGCGCCTTCGATCAGCTGGCGCTTCACGGCCTGTGCCGCTCTTTGAACGGCGAGTCCCATCACGGTTGTGCCGCTGCTGGCGTAGGTGCCAAAATCGAGCGGCGTATGGGACGTGTCGAGCGCCGCCAGCTGGATACTTTCGGCAGCGACACCGAGTTCTTGCGCGGCAATTTTGCAGAGCGCCGTGTTCGAGCCCTGGCCGATCTCGACAGTGCCTTCGAAGAGAGTGACTTTACCTTCTGCGTCGATCTCGATCCGTGCCTCGGAAATTTTGTAATTGCCGCCGCCGTCCTTTAAAGCGCAGCTAATCCCGATGCCGCAGTCCGGATCGACTTTTTGCCCCCAACCGATTTCCTCGGCCACGCGCCGCAGGCCTTCCTTCATATCGCAATCTACCGGCGTGTCACCGGGCGCGAACTCGTCGCCTTTTTCCATGAGATTCGTGAGGCGAAATTCCACTGCATCCCAACCCATCTCGTGGGCAATCATATCCATTTGCGATTCATAGGCCCAAACCACCTGGGGCGTCCCCATGCCGCGAAACGCACCGGCCGGGACCGTATTCGTGTAAACCGCATAGGCGTCGGATTTAATATTCGGAATGCGATAGGGACCATGGACGCGATAGGCGGCCTTCTGGGTCACACGAGGCCCGGCGTCGGAATAAGCGCCACTATCGACATGGACCACCGACTCTCTTGCCATTAAAAAACCATCTTTGTCCACGGCCGTCTTGAGGCGCAGGCGCATGGCGGGCTTGCTGACCGTGCGAAACGTATCTTCGGCTGTGAGTTCGAGAAAAACCGGCCTTTTGGCTTTGCGGGCCAAGGCTGCAACCAACGGTTCGAGCTTAGTATGATTCTTGTTTCCGTACCCGCCGCCGACAAACGGCACGATGACGCGAACCTTCTCTCTGGGAAGTTCGAAGATTTCGGCAACTTCTTGTTGCACCTGGAAAGGATGTTGCGAGGAACTCCAGATCGTCACGGCACCGTCCTGCCATTCGCCGAGCGCTAAATGTGGCTCCATCGAGTAGTGGGCGACTTTAGGGAAATAAAAAGTGTGCTCAAAAACCCGATGGGATTCGCTGAAGCTCTTGGCTACGTCCCCTTTGCTCCAGCCGAAGTGGAAGCTCACGTTACGATGTTTCTTCGCTTCTTCGTCCACGCTCGGATAGCCAGGAAATTTTTCTCCGTGCTCGCTGGTAAAATCATGGATTTTCGGGGCGTCAGGCGCCATCGAGTCGTCGATGGTGAGTAAAGGACAAAGCTCCTCGTAGTTCACTTGAATCAGTTCAAGTGCCCGTTCGGCAATTTCGGCGGTTTCCGCGGCGACCGCGGCGACTGGGTCGCCTTCGTAGCGAACTTTATCCAGGGCGAGAACTGTCTGATCTTTGATCAGCGGGCCAAAGTAGGGGTTGAGGTTCTTGAGGTCGTCTCGCGTAAGGACTGCAATTACACCGGGCAGCTTTTCTGCTGCATCAGTGTCGATCTTTTTGATCACGGCGTGGGGCAACGGGCTGCGCATTATCTTGGCGTGAAGCATCCCGGGGCGTGACAGATCGGCGGTGTAGATGGCCTCGCCGCGGATCTTGGGAAGACCATCCAGACGCCGATGGCCACTCGTTTCGATTGACGCAGATTCCGCAGCACTCCCATCCATGAGCTGTCCGGCTCGTTTGATCGCTGCGATAATCGAGACGTACCCGGTACAACGGCACAGGTTGCTGCTCAACAAATGCTTGATCTCTTCGTCGGTTGGTTGCGGATTCTCAGTGAGCAGGGCGTAGGCCAACAGGATCATGCCTGGGGTGCAGTAACCGCATTCAAAGCCGCCTTGTTCCCAAAAGGCCCGCTGGATCGGATGAAGTTTATCGCCTTCGGCCAGACCTTCGATGGTCGTCACTGTTTTGCCATCGATCTCGAAAGCAAGGGTCGCACAGGAGCTGACGGGTCTGCCGTCCACTAAAACCGTGCAGGCACCGCAAATCTCCACTTCGCAACTTTTTCTCGTCCCCTTCAGACCCAAGTGATCGCGCAGAAAGTCGGAGAGCAAAAGATGCGGCTCGACCTTGGCTTCGCGCGATTCGTGGTTCAATTGAAAGCGAATTGATTTGAATGAGATAGGATCGTTCATATGCTAGGCTGCATTATTCACCCTACGAGCGAAAAGCATGACAGAGTGTAAACCGAGGAGCGAGCCTCGACTTCCGAGTTTCGGGTATTGAGTCTCGCGTTTCGAGTTGGAACCCGGAACTCTAAACTCGGAACTCGAAACTGTAGTTTGCCCGCGACCGGAGAGGCTCACTCCTCGGAGTTTTACCCGTGAATATGCGGCCTTCAAAATTAGTGGCTCGGCAAAATCACTTCCTTGAGCTTGGCAATCGTCGCGGCTGGGATCGATTTCGTTTGCGCCACTGCTTTCTCAATCTCTTCGCCGCTCAGGGGATCGATATCCAGCCGCGCTTTTTTTGCTTCGGCCAAGAACTCGGGATCTTTCAGCGTGTCCTGAAAAGCCTTTTGCAAAGTCTTTACCCGATCTTTCGGTGTGCCGGGCGCCAATGAGTAGAGTCGGTTAATCGTCCCACCCACATCGTGAACGACCAAGTTGAAAAGATCGCGTCCTTCCTTGGACTGAATCTGATCTATGGCCAGGGGGACTTTCGGAAGATCGGGATGGGGCTTTGGAACCGCCTGCAAAATAACCAAGCCCTCATTACTTTCGAGAACGTTGCGCCAGGAGGTTTTGGTTCCCTCCCAGCTTGAGCAAAAACCCGCCACTTCGCCGGCTTCGGCGGCAAGCCGAACATCGGCCACCCCTTTGTAACCTTCGATGAGTTGAATGGGTAACCCCGTATATTTCATCAGCAGTCTCGGAATGTCCGCTGTGGTCGAACCCGCGGCCTCGGAGCCGATTTTCACCAGGGTTTTGGATTCCTTCCACTTGTCCAGACTGGTGATTCCGCTTTTGCGCGTAAAAGCACAGATGTTATTGATTCGTACGGGAGCCCCGACCCATTCGAACTTCGCCGCATCGAAAGCGATTCCTTTGGCGCCAAGCGCTTGCTGAAGGATCAGCCCGCCAATCCAGTTACCAATGGTTAGACCATCTGGTTTCGCTTGATTGTAAACATAATTGGCCGCGATCATGCTTCCTGCGCCTGTCATGTTCTCGACCTGGATCGAAGGGCTGCCAGGAATGTGTTTGCTCATGTGCCGGCCGATCGCGCGGGAATGGGCATCGAAGCCGCCACCGGCCGAGAAGCCGACGATGATGCGAATGGTTTTGCCTTCGAAAAATTTTTCCTGTCCAAAAGCAGGTGAAACCAGCGATCCGCATAAGACTGCCAGCCAAAAAACCCGCGCCGCAGATGTAGTTACCCTCCTCATCGTTAATGCCCCCTGAAGTCGGATCACCATACTAATAGGCCTATTACGTGTCAAGAAAATGTGGAGTTTTACGCGGCGTCGAGAGGTTTCTGTTTCAGTTTTCTGAAGCAGCTATGATTGCCGGGGATCGAAGAAGTTTTAACTTCTTCAGCCGCCTTGAACCCAAGCAAACTAGACCGCAGTACGGGAATCGGAACACACCGGAAAGCGACACGCGTTAGGACGCTACAAATACGGGCGCTGTTCGTATTGACCGCACGGAAAACAAACCGCTTTCGGCGCTGACGGAATTAAAAAACAAAGATTTGTTCAGAGAAGTAGCCATTGCTAGAAGATCGTCAAGAAATCAAAGCACGATCCCCAATGCCACCCGCTGGTTTTCGTTGCGGGACTAGACTAAAACTTGTAACCAGAAACTAGAGACTGCCACCGCGCAGACGCCCGATTGGCGAGTTAACTAATTTCTTTGACGTCCCCCGATGTTTGGTTTGTGGATCGGAAAAACTCGAAACCATAAATCCGGAACTAGAAACGGCGAAAGCCCAGAGCCGAATCGCATTTGGGGCAACGGCCTATTCTTGCAATATGAAAGTGTCTCTATGGATTCTCACGAGATTTGCAACCCAGTGGGTTCGTATTGTTATTACTGAGAGTCACCCTATGGATCACGACAGCAATTCATCTGGACACACACTTGCACTGATCCGACCCCGGGCTTGAGGACGGCGATCGGGGTCTTTGTCGTCCCCTAAGCGACAAATTTGGAGTGCCTTTGTGTATTTAGAAAGATGAGATGCACATGGCGCGAACCGGTGGAAGTCCTGTCCTGATTTCTCGCCAGCTATTTCCCTGGTCTGGGGAGAACCAGACGGCGCCGAGACCTGTTGGCATCTTTCTCGTCTCCGCTTGCCCTTTGTCACTCTGTCCGTATCCCGCGTAAACGTGACTCGAATTTCCCGGAGCAGTGGCGAGAGTCCAAACCATCTTCTCCATGCTTTCCGGAAGACCGTCGCCGGCCTGCTGCCAAGTTTCTCCTCCATCCAGACTTCGAAAAATGGCCGACTGAGCCATTCCAGTACGGTTCCAATGTCCAGGGGATCCTTTGGCTGTAGCAATGAGCAT
>Ga0081455_10001177_pt1 | contig 32692 bp, 28 predicted proteins | sample TabmetS3T2R1_FD_70207 | JGI IMG/M metagenome (GOLD analysis project Ga0081455, IMG submission 70207) | Tabebuia heterophylla rhizosphere microbial communities from the University of Puerto Rico - S3T2R1 | ecosystem: Host-associated > Plants > Roots > Rhizosphere ...
AAGACCCCGGCGGTCAGCGGGAAGTGGACGGTGAAGTAGTAGAGGTTGGCGAACCGGGCCAGCCACTGGCTGGACAGCAGCAGATGCTGCACCGCCAACTCGTTCGGCAGGTGCAGGGTCTGCTCCCAGCCGACCATCTGTCCGGCGTTGTGGAACGCCGTCGCGGGAGAGTGCTCGATCAGCATCCGGCCGTACCGGTAGACGCCCAACAACACCGCCACCAACAACAACTCCAGACCGATCGCACGCAGCAACGACGCCCGCGGCGAACGCGATGACGTCGACGTCTGCATGATCGGCCTCCCTTCGGGCTGTTGTTGATGCGATGACACAAGCCCCAGGAGTACGACGCCGCAGACCGGCCGAATGTGACATCGCGCCAGTCACAGACCGGCGCGAGTCATCGAGAGATCAGGGTCGTAGCCGGCCCCTACTTGTGGGCTGCGCTGGACATCGTGGGAGTGGTCGGCCGCTGTTGGCCGACCCGTGACTTGCGCCGCCGGTGGACCGTTCGGAGGATCAGGAATGCCGAGAGGAACACCACGGTGGCGACCTCGGTGATCCGCGCATCCCGGATGGCCGGCGGGTCGTAACCCGGCTCCTGAAAGCCGAACAGCGGTCGCTGCTCGCTGATCGCGAGGAAGACGAACTGCAGCGCCGCCTGGCCGATGCCGGCGAGCGCGAGGCCGATCACGGCGAGGTCGCCCCAAGGGCGAGGCAGTCGGTCCACCGGAAGCAGCAGCCCGGCGCACACGACCACGGCGCCGACGAAGCTGAGGATGAACAGGGTGCCGATCGTGGGGATGTTGGAGTAGAGCTTCTGGTACTCGTGGAGGTGGATGATGCCGACCGCCAGCAGGAAGAGCGCTCCGAGCACTCGAGCCGTCAAGGCGGCCCAGCCGTCAGTCAACATGACGGCCACCACCGTCGGGGTTATCGGGATCTAGGCGTGCATGCGTGTTGTCCATACCCGTGCTACGCGCAGCACGTGGTCAACGGTTCAACCGAGCTAGCGGCGCCAGGCCTCGGTCTCCTCGGGGAAGACCGTCAGCCAGTAGTGCGGCAGCACGTCCTTCAGCGTCTCCCACTGAACAACGGTCGGGTCGGTCTCGTCGGCTACGGCGACGAGGACGTCGGGTCCGTGGACGGCCAGCCGCTCCCGGCAGACGCCGCAGGGACTGAGTACGAGGAATCGGCCATCGGAAGTTCGATGCAGACAGACTGACGCGACGACCGACTGGCCGAGCCGGAAGGCACCGCAATAGGGCTCGATCTCGTGGCAGACCTCGACGCTGGAGTTGGCGGCGTCCGGGCTGGTTCCGGTGAGGATGGTGCCGTCCGCGAGCAACATCGCGGCGGCGCCGCGTTCTGAGTCGTCGGGGAACCGGCTACCGATCAAGGTCCGGCAGGCATCGACCACAGCGTCCAGGGCGCGAGGATCCACGAGGCGATGCTAGTGGGCCTGCGGTCCCGGACGATGCCGAGCCGATGCTTCCAAGGATGGGTGGTAGCACCCATTCCACTGCGACCCGCTCAAGGCTGGGATGGAGTCGGTAGGACCGAGGAGGTTCGGCGACGTGCTCGTGAAGAAGCAGGATCTCATCGAGTGGTTGGTGAAGAACGGCGACGAGGCGACGGCGTTCGACATCGAAGGCAGCCGCGTCCCGCAGGAGATCGACACCGACACGGATCGAGACCTGCTGGCCGAGTACGAGATCGACGTGGACGCGCTGCTCAAACGCGGGTGACTCATGACCGGCACAGTGACGACTGCATCCCCGTTCACGTCCTGGGCGCCCTGGTTCGACGAGAGCGCACTTCAGTCGTTGCTGTTCGAGCCGACCCATCGAGCCGTACGGCAGCAGCTGCATCTGCATGCCCCGCGCGGGGGCAGGATGCTGGACGTCGGATGTGGGACCGGGCGGCTTCTGCAGTCCGCGGGGCAGTGGTATTCGCCGCTGATCGGCGTGGATCCCTGCATCGAGATGCTCCAGACGGCGCGGGCTCGAAGTGCCTCAGATGCCCGCCGACTCGTCCCGATGTTCGTCGGTGCGAAGGCCGAACGGCTGCCATTCGCAGATGGTGCGTTCGATGTCGTGACGTCGACGCTGTCGCTACGGCACTGGAACGACCCGAGCAGAGGACTCCGCGAACTCGTACGCGTGCTGTCCGCGACCGGGACCCTGGTGCTTGCCGATGCCGAGGTTGAATCGACTCCGCCGCCGCGACACCGTTGGCGCCTGCGGCGTCCGGTCGGACGGTTGCGGCTGTTGGTGGCTCAGTCCGGTCTCACGGTCATCGACGGGCAGGAGCCGCTGGTGCGTGGCCCAGTTCCCCGCGTCCAGGTGCTGACCGCCCGTCACCGACGTTGATGGTGGTCGGCTGGCAGGGGAGGAGACCACGCCACCGCTCTCTGGGACGCTTGAGGGTATGACCCGACAGATGTCAGTGCCGTTGTTCTGGCGGGTATGCGCGATCAACGGTGCGGTGTTCATTCTCGGCGCGCTGGCGCTGGTGCTTTCGCCGGCGACGGTCTCGGCGCGGCCGCTCTGGTCCGAGGTCGGGGTGCTGTCGATCGGCCTCGCCGCCAGCCTGGTGCTCAACGGGATCCTGCTGAGGTCGGTGCTGCACCCCCTGGACCGGCTCACCGCCGTGATGGGAGCCATCGATTTGCGTCAGCCCGGGCAACGCGTGGCAGACGCCGGCTCCGGACCGGCGCGGCCGCTGGTGGCGGGATTCAACGCAATGCTGGACCGGCTGGAGGCCGAGCGGGCCGCCAGTACGACGCGTGCCTTGCAAGCGCAGGAAGCCGAGCGACAACGCATCGCCCAGGAGCTCCACGACGAGGTCGGCCAAAGCCTCACCGCCGTGCTCCTCGGACTCAAACAGGCGATCAACGTCGCCCCACCCGAGGTCGCGGCCGAGCTGGAGATCGTGCGCAACACGACACGGACCAGCCTCGAGGAGGTCCGCCGGATCTCCCAGCACCTGCGCCCAGGTGTGCTGGCCGACCTCGGCCTGCTCAACTCGCTGTCCAGTCTCGCCAGCGACCTGACGGCCCGCACCGGCATTCCGGTCCACCGTGACTTCCTCTCCGACCTTCCGGAGCTTCAGGCCGAGTCCGAGCTCGTGATCTACCGCGTCGCCCAGGAGGCCCTGACCAACGTGGCCCGCCATGCCCAGGCGAGCCGGATCGAGCTTGGGCTCGCCCGACGCGAAGACACCCTCGTGCTGCGGGTGACCGACGACGGAGTCGGCGGCGCCAACGCGTACGTCGGTGCCGGCATCCAGGGCATGAAGGAACGAGCCCAGATGGTCGGCGGTCGTTGCGAGCTGCGCTCCCGTCGCTGCGGCACCGAGGTGCGGCTCGAGATCCCCGTCCCGGACCAGCCGACATGACGGTCCGCATCCTGCTCGCCGACGACCACACCCTGGTCCGAGCCGGACTTCGTCGCGTCCTCGAAGCCGAGCCCGACCTCGCCGTCGTGGCAGAGGCCGCCGACGGCGCCGAGGCCGTCGAGCTGGCCCGTACCACCGCACCGGACCTGGCGGTTCTCGACGTGTCCATGCCCCGGATGACCGGCCTCCAGGCCGCCCGCGAGATCTCCCGCCGAGCCCCGGACATCCGCATCCTCATGCTGTCGATGCACGACAACGAGCAGTACTTCTTCTCCGCCCTGCAGGCCGGCGCGAGCGGCTACGTGCTCAAGTCCGCCGCCGATGAGGACCTGGTCGCCGCCGTACGGTCGGCCATGCGCGGTGAGCCGTTCCTCTACGCCGGAGTCGCCAGCACCCTCGTTCGCGACTTCCTCGACCGGCTGCGCCGCGGCGAGCGGATGCCGAATGCCGTGCTGACCGAGCGAGAGGACGAGGTGGTGAAGCTGATCGCCGAGGGCCACTCGTCGAAGGAGATCGCCGCGACCCTCGTGATCAGCGTCCGGACCGTCGAGCGACACCGGGCCAACGTTCTCGCCAAGCTCGGCATGCGCGACCGGACCGAGCTCACCCGCTACGCGATCCGCGCCGGCCTCATCGAGCCTTGACCTCCGCGCGCGGCTCTCGGACGGCCGGGACGACGGCCAGGGCGACGAGGAGACCGGCGCCGACGGCGAGGAGGGCGTGGAGAACGCCGACGTGGTCGCCGAGGAAGCCCAGCAGTGGGGGACCGGCGAGGAACGCCGAATAGCCGATGGTGGAGACGACCGACATCCGGGCGGCTGCGCGGGCGGTGTCGTCGGCGGCGGCGCTCATGCCGACCGGGAATCCCAGGCTGACGCCGACGCCCCAGATCGCGGCTCCGACGTAGGCCAGCGGCGCGTTGCCGTACACCACGAGCAGACAGCCGAACCCGGCCAGCGTCAGCAGTACTCGCAGGACGGGAAGCCGGCCGTAGCGATCGAGCAGGTTGGTCCCCAGCACACGGCCCAGCGTCATGAACGTGAGGAACGCGGCGAAGCCAAGGACGCCGGCCCATGACGGGAGGTCGTAGCCCTCGACCATCGCCACCGAGAGCCAGTCGTTGGCGGTGCCTTCGGTGAACGCCGCGATCAGGACGAGCACCCCGATCAGGATGGTGCGCGGCTCCCGCCAGGCCGACAGCACGCTGGGAGCGGGCGTCGCGTCTGGCGTCGATGCGATCGCGTCGGAGCGGGGGAGGAACGCCGTCGTGGCCGAGAGGACGGCCACCGCGACCAGCGCCGCCACGACGACGAGATGCGCACCGATCGGGACCCCGGCCCAGGCGAGGCCGGCGCCGATCAGGGCACTGACCACGGTGCCGGCGCTGAACGCGGCGTGGAACCGCGGCATCAGGTTGCGCCCGAGTTGCCGTTCGACCGCGGCACCTTCGATGTTCATGCCGACGTCCCAGATGCCGGTGCCCAGTCCGGCGGCGAACAGGCCGGCCGCGACCAGGGGTACGGAGTCCGCGACGTCGATCCCGATCGCGATCGCGACGTCCCCTGCGACCAGGCCCGCGAGGCCAAGCCGGACCGCGCCGACCGGGCCGTAGCGGCCGGCAAGCCAACCCGACGAGGGCAGCCCGATGACCGCCCCGGCCGACAGCGCGAGCAACGAGAGTCCGAGCTGCCCGCTGGAGAGCCCGAGTTGGACCTTGGTGTCGGGGATGCGGGACGCCCAGGCCGCGAAGGCGAAGCCGTTCACCGCGAAGACGACGTACACGGCGTCGCGGGCCGCCCGGAGGCTGGCCACGGCGAGACGGTCGCTGCCGATCACAGTCAACGGGCGCTCCGGGCGGGTCGAGTCGCGGGTCGAATCGTTTCGAGTCGAATCGATTCGATACTATCGGACCATGCCCCGGGTTCAAGCTGATTTCTCGGCCCGGCCCACGATGCGGGACGTCGCCGAGCGGGCCGGTGTCGCTCCGTCGACGGCGTCGCTGGTGTTCAGCGGCCGTGGGCCGGTGGCCGCGTCGACGGCGGAGCGAGTACGCAGTGCTGCGGCCGAGCTCGGCTATGTCGGTCCGGACCCACGGGCGGCGTCGCTGCGTCGCGGCCGGGCCGGGGCAGTGGGCGTGCTCGTCGAAGGTCGGCTGCTCCAGGCGTTCCGGGATCCGTTCGCCGTGGCCGTGCTGGACGGACTGGCGCAGGAGCTGGACGCCGTGCCGACCGGGATGCTGCTCGTCGCGCAGCCGTTCGAGGAGCCCGAGCGCGCGATGGAGGTCGTGTCCGGGCTGGCAATCGATGCGCTCGTGTTCTCGATGTGCGGACCGGCCGAGAGCCCGCTGGTCGACCACCTCGCCGCACGCGGAATCCCAATGGTCGGGACCGGTGCGCCGCTCGATGACCGGGTACGACAGGTGCTGATCGACGAGGCCGGATCACAGGGCGAGGCGGTCCGCCACCTCCGGTCGCTAGGCCATCGCCGGATCGGTCACGTCACGATGCCGATGCGGCCGGTCACCGATGGCGGTCCGCTCCGCCCGTCCGATCTCGACGGTGCCGACTACGTCGACTCTCGCGATCGGGCCCGGGGCTTCCTCGAGACCGCCGGCCGCCGGGCGCCGATGGTCGAAGCGGTGACGCCCGACGTCGAGGGCGGGATCGCGGCGGCACGGCTGCTCCTCGACGTGCCGGCCGCCGACCGGCCGACCGCGATCGCGGCCCAGAGCGACCTCCTCGCCGCCGGCGTCATCCAGGCCGCCGCGGGGGTCGGCCTCCGGGTACCGGAAGACCTCAGTGTGACTGGGTTCGACGGCGTCTCGCTGCCGTGGCTCGCGGCACCGCTGACCACGATCGACCAGCACAGCGAGGAGAAGGGCCGCACACTCGGTCGGCTCGTCGCACGTCTGATCGAGGACGCACTGGCCGATCAGATCGAAGACGTGACGCTCGCGACCGACCTCCGTATCGGCGGTACGACCGCACCGCCGGCTCACTGAGAGCCCGTCGTCCCCGCCTCCCTCCCGCACGCGTGGTTCTACGTCCGATATAGCCGCTTTGCGGCGCGCCTGCGGGAGGGAGGCCGATCAGGCGAGGCCGGTGAGGAACGCCCGGATGTCGTCGGCGAGTAGGTCGGGTTCTTCGACGGCGGCGAAGTGTCCGCCACGCGGCATCTGGGTGTAGCGAGCCAGGTTGTAGCCACGCTCCGCCCACGACCTTGGCGGATGAACGAGGTCGCCGGGAAAGACCGCGAGCGCAGTGGGAGTGCTGATCCGTCCATCGGGTGCGGGCGGGAACGCTCGATGCTCCCAGTACGGCCGGAACGAGGTCGCGATCGTGCCGGTGAACCAGTACACCGACGCATGGGTGAGGACGTAGTCGTCGGTCAGGCCGGTCCGTCCGTCGCGGCGGTCGGTCCAGGCCCGGTACTTCTCGAGCAGCCAGGCGAGCAGCCCGATCGGCGAGTCGTTGAGTCCGTAGGCGACCGTCAGCGGGCGGGTCCGCTGGAGATGTTCGTATCCGCCCTCCTCGTCCATCCAGGTCTCGGCTTCCCGCAGGTAGGCGCGCTCCTCGGAGGTCGGATCGGTCACGTGGGCCGGGTCGCGGACCGCGAGCAGATGGAGGCCCAGCAGCGCTTCGGGGTGGGCCTCGGCCAGGCGGGTCGAGACACCGGCGCCGAGGTCGCCGCCGTGCGCGGCGTAGCGGTCGAAGCCGAGCCGAAGCATCAGCTGGTGCCACAGTTCGTGCGTCGGCACCCCGGGCATTCGCGGCTGCTGCGGTGTGAAGGCGAACCCCGGTAGCGACGGCACGATGACGGTGAACGATCGCACGCCGGCGCGCCCGTACTGACTCGGGCCCGACAAGCGTCGAGCGAGTCGGGTCAGCTCCAGGAATGAGCTCGGCCACCCGTGGGTGGCCACCAGAGGGATCGGATCGGCGGTCTCGCCGTCGAACCGGAGGTAGTGGACCGGCCGGCCGTCAATGCTCGCGACGAATCGTGGCAGCGCGTTGATCTCGGCTTCGCGAGCGCGCCACGAGTATCCGGTTGCCCAGTGGGACGCCAGCCGCCGCAGCTCACCGGGCTCGGTGCCGGCCGCCCAGCCTTCGATCGGCCACGGCTCGGGCCATCGCGCGCCTCGCAGCCGCGCCTGCAGGTCCGATAGCGCCTCGTCAGGGACGTGGAACGGCGGCGCGGACGCGGGTCGGCTTGGTCCTGGGTCCATCATGACCTCGCTTTCGGTTGGTCATCGTCCCAGGCAGCAGCCTGATCAGCTGCGCCGACAGACCGAACCCGCGCCCCGGGTGCGTGACCCGGGGCGCGGGCTCGATTGGTTGTGGATTACTCCTGGGTCGCCACGCGGGGCTTCGCGAGCGACGACAGGACCTCCTGGTCGGCCGGCGCCCGGCGCAGGTGCCAGAAGCCGAGACCGGACAGCAGCAGCATGAGTCCGGCTCCGATGAAGGCGGCGATCGCGGCGAACAGCGCGATCTGACCGATCTTCCAGAAGGCGTACGCGTTCAGCAGCAGTCCGCGCAGCGTCTCGCCGCGGAAGACGGTCTGCACCTCGCCCGCCAGCTCCTCGTTGTTCGGCTGCTCGAGTGACTTGGCGCTCAGCTGGGAGTACGTCTGACCACCGGTCATCTCGTTCAGATGGACGTTGATGTAGTGGTCGGCATAGGCCTTCGCCTGTTCGCCGTTCGTCAACTGTTGACCGGCGTACTGCTCGAGATAGGGCTTGACCGCGGGATCGTTGAGTGAGTCACTGCCCTGCTCGGGAAAATAGATCTGCTGGGCTGAGAGTTGGGTCTCGACCTGGTCGTTGATGAAGCTGTGCGCCCAGACCAACAGTCCGCCTGCGACGAGCAGAATCGCGGCGACGACGACTCCTCCCGTGGCGAGCAGCGCGTCGAACGTCTTGCGTCGCATGATGGCTCCTTCCTCACATTGACCGGCGGGTTGGCCGGCGCATTCCTAGGTTCTGAGCCAACTATTGGCTGGCGCGTCGGCGTGGCGGAGGAGTCCGGCGTACCGACCTTGCGACCGTCAGACTCCACGCGATGGGCCAATGGTTAGGGCCTATCGACACCTCACGCGGTCCGTTCGGCATACCCGTGGACCCGATCGCCATGACCTCGGCCTCTGCTCTCCGCACCGGACCCGAACGACGCTGGCAGTGGGACGCCATCGTCGAATCCGGGAGGGATCATGGCCACCGTCAGAGCCTCCACAGCGGGCTCAGCGCATCAGCAAACAGAGCATCGGCTCGGTCTGCCGCAGTCGACCGCACTCGTCATGGGCAGCATCATCGGCGTCGGCATCTTCAGCCTGCCGTACGCCCTGGCGTCGTACGGCCCGATCAGTCTGGTCGCGATGGCGCTGGCCACCGTCGGCGCGGTGGCACTCGCGCTGATGTTCGCGGTCATGTCGCGTCGGATGCCGGCCGACGGCGGCCCATACGCCTACGCGCGATCGGCATTCGGCAATCTGCTCGGCTTCACCAACGCGTGGTCCTACTGGATCACCGCCTGGGCCGGCAACGCCGCGATCGCGGTCGGCTGGGTCTTCTACGTCGAGAACTTCGTCAACACCGACAGCGTCAAGAGCTGGTCGATCACCATCGCCCTGGTCGGCCTCTGGCTGCCGGCAGCGGTTAACCTGACCGGCCTGCGCAACATGGGCGTCTTTCAGGTGTGGACGGCGGTGTTGAAGTACATCCCGTTGGCGTTGATGTCGACCTTCGGGCTGCTGTTCATCAGCGGCGGCAACTACACGCCGTGGAACACCAGTGGCGAGAGCAGCCTGTCGGCGATCGGCGGCGCGATGGCGATCGCGGTGTTCAGCTACCTCGGTGTCGAGACGGCGGCAGTGGCTGCTGCCAAGGTCCGCGACCCAGAGCGCAACGTGCCCAAGTCGACCGTGTACGGAACCCTGGCGAGCGCGGTGGTCTACCTCCTGTCGATGATCGCGGTCTTCGGCATCCTGCCGGCGAGTGCGCTCGCCCTCGACGAGAATCAGGCGTCGTACTCCGCGGCCGCCAACGAGATCGCCGGTGGCGGCTCGTGGGCCGGTGACCTGGTCGCGCTGGCCGTCGTCATCTCGGGCATCGGAGCCCTCAACGGCTGGACCATGATCTGCGCCGAGATGCCGTTCGCCGCCGCGAAGGACGGGTTGTTCCCGAAGGTGTTCGGGCAGACCTCGAGCCGCCGGGTGCCGGCGTTCGGCATCGTGAGCTCGACCCTGCTCGCCTCGGTGGCGGTCGTGATCAGCTACGTCGGCACCGACGGGGCGACCGTCTTCACGACCCTGGTCCTGATGACCGGCATCACGGCCGCGATCCCGTACGGGTTCTCCGCGCTGGCGCAGATCAAGTGGCGCTGGCAGGACTCCCAGGCTGCCGTGCAGACGGCACGCCTGGTGCGTGACCTGGCGGTCGCCGTGGTGGCACTGGTCTTCTCCGGGGCCTTCATCTACTGGTCGCGCAACACCGCTGAGACCTCGTGGTACGTCGTGTGGGGTCCGTTCCTGATGGCCGGCGGCGCCTTCGTGATCGGGATCCCGGTCTACCTCGCGCAGCGGCGCGCCATGACCCAGCCCACCCCGGTCGGCCCGTACCGCTGAGCCGGTCACCCGTGCCACGCTGAAGACGAGGACGAGAGGCAGCGCACCATGTCATTCCATGTCGACTCCGAGGTAGGCCGGCTTCGCCAGGTGATCGTGCACCGGCCCGGCACCGAGTTGGAGCGGTTGACGCCCGGCAACGTGGACAGCCTGCTGTTCGACGACGTCATGTGGGCCGACCGGGCCCGGGAGGAGCACGACGCCTTCGCCGACCAGCTCCGCGAACGCGGCGTGACGGTGTATCTGTTCACCGACCTGCTCGCTGATGCGCTCGACGAACCGGGTGCCCGTGAGTTCCTGCAGGACCGGCTCACGACGGCGACCCGGTTCGGCCCGGCTCTGGACAAGCCGCTGGACGATCTGGTCGCGACGACGCCGGCTGACGTCCTCGCCGATCTGCTGGTAGGTGGCGTGCTCAAGCGGGATGTACTGCCGTTGCTGAACGCGTCCAGCCTGCTGATGGAGTACCTCGACGACGACGACTTCCTGCTGGCCCCGTTGCCCAATCACCTGTTCCAGCGCGACAACTCCGCCTGGGTGTACGGCGCGGTGTCGATCAACCCGATGGCGAAGCGAGCCCGACGACGGGAGACGATCAACTCTCGCCTGATGTACAACTTCCACCCGATGTTCCGCGCCGAGCCGCTGCGGTTCCTGTACGGCAACGACTCGCTCAGTCACGACCCGGCGACCGTCGAGGGCGGCGACATCCTGGTCGTCGGCAACGGCACGGTCATGATCGGGATGGGCGAGCGAACGACGCCGCAAGGCGCCGAGACACTGTCCCGCGAGCTGTTCCTTACCGGCGTCGTCGACAAGGTGATCGTCGTGGAGCTGCCGAAGGCACGGGCGTTCATGCACCTCGACACTGCGATGACGATGATCGACCGGGACGCGTTCTCGGTGTACCCGTACCTGCCCGACAATCTCCGCTCGTTCACCATGACGCCGGTCGGCAGCGGCGGCGATTACAAGGTCGAGGAGAACGCCGAGCTGTTCCCGGTCGTCGCCGACGCCCTGGGGCTCGAACGGCTGCGGGTCCTGCGTACTCCGATCGACCGGATGGGCGCGCAGCGCGAGCAGTGGGACGACGGCAACAACTTCCTGGCGGTCTCGCCCGGTGTCATCCTCGGCTACGAGCGCAACACGACGACGAATCGTTACCTGCGCGACGAGGGCATCGACGTGGTCCCAGTCGTCGGCTCCGAGCTCGGTCGTGGCCGCGGCGGACCGCGATGCATGACCTGCCCGATCGAGCGAGACGCCGTGACGTCATGACCCGTGGTGGCCGGTGCGGCATGCTGATACCAAGCGTTGCCGCAGTCTGAGGGGACCCATGCCTGCCCTTGACGTACCACGCGTCGCCGTGTTGCTCGCCGACGGTGACATCGCGACTGTCCGGGCCTTCGAACCCGAGGACGCCGAGCGCACGAGGGAGCTGCATCGGCGAGCCTCCGACGCCAGCCTCTATCGGCGATTCTTCGCCCTGGATCGCAAGTCCGGAGACCGATACGTCGACCATCTTCTGGCGGCGTCGCCCGATGACACCCTGGCGCTGGTGGCCGAGCACGACGGCGACATCGTCGCGGTGGCGGGCTACGAACGCATCGGCCCGGCTGCCGCCGAGGTGGCCTTCTTCGTCGACGATCGAATGCACGGCAAGGGCATCGCCACCCTCATGCTGGAGCACCTCGCGGCGGTCGGGCGACGGCGAGGCATCCAGACATTCGACGCCGAGGTGCTGGTGGACAACCACCCGATGATCCAGGTCTTCCGCGACGCGGGATTCGACCTCATGGCACGCACCGACCGGGAGGTCCTCTCGCTCGAGATGAGTACGGCGGCGACCGAGCGGGCGGTGGCGGCCGCCGATGCTCGTGAGCGTGGCGCCGAGGCCCGCTCGCTGGCGCCGCTGCTGGCGCCTGGTGTGGTTGCGGTCGCGGGCGCCGGACGACGACGCGGCGGAGTCGGCCGCGAGATCCTGGAGAACATTCGAGCCGGCGACTACGCCGGGCAGTTGTACGCCATCCATCCGGAGGCCAGCGACATCGGAGGCGTCCCGGCGTACTCGGCCTTCGACCAACTCCCGGCGCCGGTCGATCTGCTGGTCGTCGCCGTACCGGCCGATCGAGTGCTCGAGTTGATCACGGAGGCGGCCGCCGCCGGCACCCGATCCGCGATCGTGATCACGGCCGGCCTGGCCGAGGTGGGCACGGACGGCGCCCACGTTCAGCAGGAGATGGTCCGAGTGGCCCGCCGGCACGGGATGCGTCTGGTCGGCCCGAACTGTCTGGGCCTGCTGAGCACCGACTCAGACGTCCGGCTGAACGCAACCTTCGCCACCCTGACGCCGCCGGCCGGTGGACTGGCCATCGCCTCGCAGTCCGGGGGCGTAGGGATCGCGCTGCTCGACGCGGCGACGCGCAACGACGTCGGCGTCGCGAGCTTCGTGTCGCTGGGCAACAAGGCGGACGTCTCGGGTAACGACCTGCTGGCCGCGTGGACCGATGATCCGCGCGTACAGGCGGCCGCCCTCTACCTCGAGTCGTTCGGCAACCCGCGCAAGTTCGCTCGGCTGGCCCGACGGTTCGCCGAGCGCAAGCCACTCCTCGCGACCGTCGGTGGTCGATCGGCGAGTGGCCAGCGCGCGGGCCAGTCCCACACGGCGGCAGCCGCGGCGCCCGTCGTCGCGGTCGACGCCCTGTGCGCACAGGCCGGAGTGATCGCGGTCCACGACACCGAGGAGCTCATCGACGTCGCGCATCTGCTGCTGAAGCAGCCGCTGCCGGGTGGACCTCGACTCGGCATCGTCGGCAACGCCGGTGGCGTCGGAGTCCTCGCCGCTGACGCCGCGCAGGCCGCCGGCCTGGTGGTGCCGGAGATCTCCTCCGAAGTGCGAGCTCGGCTCGGCGGCGCGGCCGGCGTGTCGAACCCGATCGATCTCGGCGCCGCCGCGACGCCGGAGGGCTATGCCACCGTCATCGGGGCGCTGTGTGACAGTGGCGAGGTCGACGCGCTGCTGGTGGTCTTCGCCGCGACCGCGGTCAGCGATGCCGACCAGGTGATGGCGGCCATCGCCGATGCGCCAGCCGGATCCTCGACGGTCCCGGTCGCGGCAGTCCTGCTCGGGGTGTCGGATCCGCCGAAGCGCCTCGGTGCGGCCGATGTTCCGGTCTACCGGTCGGCCGATGTTCCGGTCTACCGGTCGGCCGAGTCCGCGGCCATCGCCTTCGCGCATGCGAGCCGTTACGCCGCCTGGCGACAGACCCCACGTAGCGACCGCCAACCGGTCGAAGCCCTGCTGGGCGGCGCGACCCAGAGTCTGGTCCGCGACATCCTGACCGCCGCGCCGGACGGGCGGTGGCTCGCTCCGCCCGAGACCAGCGAGCTGCTCGGGGCGTACGGCGTCGATGCTCCGATCGGTGAGATCGTGCACAGCGCGGACGAGGCGGCCGCCGCCGCCGAGCGGATCGGGTTCCCGGTCGTGGTCAAGGCCGCCGACGCCACCATCGTGCATCGGACCGACCGGGGCTTGGTGCTCGTCGGACTGCGGTCGGCTGACGAGGTGCGCAAGGCGTACGGGCGGATCGCCGGTGTACTCGAGACCGAGGCGCCACTCGTGCTGTTGCAGCCCCTGGTGGACGAAGGCGTCGAGATCGCGGTCGGCGCGGTCCGCGACCCGACGTTCGGGCCGATGGTCATGGTCGCCGCCGGTGGGATCGCCACCGACGTATGGGACGACCGGATCTTCCTGCTCCCGCCGGTCACCGCGGATGACGTCGCCCGAGCCGTACGTTCGCTCCGGGTGGCGCCGTTGCTCCTCGGGTTCCGGGGGAGTACGCCAGGCGACATCGCCGAGCTCGAGCGGGTCATCCTGGCGGTCGCTCGACTGGCCGACGAGGTGCCGGAGGTCGCCGAGCTGGACATCAATCCGGTGGTCGTGACGCCGGACGGTGTCAGTTGCATCGACGGCAAGCTCCGGCTGGCTCCGGCGGCCGCACTCGACGAGGGCTTTGCGCGTCGGCTCGCCGACCCGCGGTAGCTAGTGGGCTCGTCGGAGAGCGGGTCAGGACGTCTGATCGAGGAGCCAGGACGGGCCGACCGAAGCGCCGCCGGCGGCAGCGACCCGCTCCTTCAGCCCTCGATCGGCGGTGACGACCACCACGTCGTCTCCGTCGGCAGTGCGGGTACGGACCTGGTCCACGATCGTGTCGTCGCCCGAGCCCGAAGCGTGCACGGTGTGGACAACGCCATCCGCACCGACCGGCTGGCCGCGCTTGGCCTAGCCTTCGAGGACCAGCACGATGACGTCGTAGTCCAGGTCGGCCGTGGTGATCGACTGATGGAGCCGCTTCGCCGCACCGGCCCGGTCGCGCCACCAGCCGGTCGGTCGGCTGCCGACAACGTTCGCTCCGTCGACGACCAGCACTCGCACGCCGCAAGCCTAGGCAGCCGATCGGGCGTTCTCGGCGCCGATATTGTCAGCGTGTCGGTAGATCTTCGGCCGCCGGGTATCATAGAAATGGCACTGGTTGCTTGCGCGTGCTTCTTGGAGGGTGTCTTCCCTGCGCGGCAGTCTTGGTCCACGCGGTAGCTCTCGTTCCGGCCGTCGGGTCGGAACTGAGGGGGATTCGCGTATCCAATGTCCGTGATGTCGTCTCGGGGCGTCGAGCAGGTCGAGAGGGACGAACCGGCGGTGCAGCACCTCAGTGCCCGGCTGACTTCCATGTCGGCCCAGATACGAAGAGAAGGAGACTCGGTTGGCACAGCGCCAGCGTCGTACCCGGGGCGCCGGGACAGCTCAGCGTGGCAAGCGCCGTGAGCGGGACAACGACGGGATCCTGCCCGTCCTCGCCAAGGCGGTTCGCGAGGTTGAGGGTGCCGCGCAGCGCGGGCACATCCAGCGGACGAAGTTCCAGGTCATCGCTCTACTGGCCCGCGAAGAGCGGGCCCGCGTGCGGGCGGACGGCTCTCTGAGCCCGGTCGAGCGCGACCGGGAGCTCAAGCGGCTGGACGGGATCGCGACGATCCTCGCGCAGATCGCGGCCGGCGAGCCCTCCCTGTTCGTCCAGCTCGGTGAGGACGCGGAGATCAGCGACTCCGCGCGGAGTCTGAAGCGCGAGATGCAGAGCGCCGCCGGGATGGAGCCCGACCAGGAGGTCGAACGGCCGGAGCCCGCGGCGGCTGACGCCACCGCCAAACGACAGGCCCGGCCGCAGTCGGTGGTCACGGCCCAGCTGGCCAACCCGTTCCTGGCGCCGGACTTCTCCGCCGTCGAGCCTCGCCGCACCACGAATGGCCGCCTGGCCGGCTGGGAACTGATCGACCCGCTGCTCAGCTCATTCGAGAACGCACCGCCCGGTGCGTCGTCGTGCATGGACCTGCCCGATCCGGCTGCCTTCGTGACGCTGCCGGCCGGACTCGAGCTGATGCCGCATCAGGCCCGGCTCCTCGCCGCCGCTGACCGCGGACACCGTACGTTCCTGCTGGCCGACGAGCCCGGACTCGGCAAGACCGCGCAGGCGTTGCTGGCCGCCCAGGCCGCGAACGCCTACCCGCTGTTGTGCGTGGTGCCCAGCGTGGTGAAGCCGAACTGGGCTCGGGAGGCCGCCCTCTGGACTCCCTCGCGTAGCGTCACCGTCATCCACGGCAGCGGCGAGACGATCGACGGCTTCGCCGACATCGTCGTCGTCAACTACGACGTACTGGATCGGCACGTCGGCTGGATCGCCACCCACGGCTTCCGCGGCATGGTCGTCGACGAGGCGCACTTCATCAAGAACAAGAAGTCCCAGCGCTCTCAGCACGTCCTCGAGATCGCCGACCGGATCCGGCAGCGAGTCCCGCGGCCGCTGATGATGGCGCTCACCGGTACGCCGCTGATCAACGACATCGACGACTTCCGGGCGATCTGGGAGTTCCTCGGGTGGATCGAGGAGAAGAAGCCCGGACGGCAGCTGATGGCGAAGCTGGAGGAGACCGGCCTGTCCCCGGTCGATCGCGGCTTCCGGCCCGCGGCCCGCCAGGCCGTCATCGACATGGGCATCGTCCGGCGGCGCAAGGTCGACGTCGCTACCGAGATCCCGGCCCGGCGGATCGCCGATCTGCCGGTCGAGCTCGACCCGGCCGCCACTCGCTCCATCCGCGAGGCCGAGCGCGACCTCGCGTTGCGGCTGGTTCAGCGCTACGACGCCGCCCTTGCGGCCCGCACGGATGGGCGCGGGGAGGCCGCCGAGGGTATCGACGAGGACCTGGTACGGCTTGTCGTCGGCTGGGAGCTCAAGGAAGCGAGCGAGTCGTCCTCGCGCGAGAACGTCTTCGCGATGGTCCGCCGGATCGGTCAGGCCAAGGCGCCGCTCGCCGCCGACTACGCCGCCCAGCTGGCGCGCAACGCCGGCAAGGTGGTGTTCTTCGCCAAGCACATCGACGTGATGGACGCGGCAGCGGAGCTGTTCGAGTCCCGCGGCATTCGCCATGTGTCGGTGCGCGGCGACCAGACCCGTACCCTGCGCCAGCGCAACATCGACTCGTTCGTCAACGACGAGGACGTTGAGATCGCGATCTGCTCGCTGACGGCGGCCGGCACGGGCCTGAATCTGCAGGTCTCGAGCAACGTCGTCCTCGCCGAGCTCTCCTGGACCAATGCCGAGCAGACGCAGGCGATCGACCGGGTCCACCGGATCGGTCAGACCGAGCCGGTCACGGCCTGGCGGATCATCGCCGCCCAGACGATCGACGGCAAGATCGCCGAGCTCATCGACTCCAAGGCGGGACTGGCCGCACGCGCGCTCGACGGCTCGGACACCGACGTCGCGGACACCGACGACATCCAGTCCGAGGCCCTGGCGGCACTCCTAACCGACGCGCTGGCCGACCGACAGAAGTGATCGAGCCTCACAGCGGCGGTCACTCCGCCGCTGCGGGCACGAACTCCAGTGACTGGACCATCGAGCTGAGCTTGTTGATGTCCTCGGCGGTTGATTCGGCGGAGTAGGCGGCGTTGACCACCAAGCGTCGGCCGTCGACGTCGAGGATCCAGACGCGGTCGACCTGACGGTCGTTGTAGATTCCGCGGCCACCCGGACTTCCCCACAGGTCGGCCACATTGACGCATTCGCTCATGTCGACGGGACTGTGGATCTCGACGTACAGTCCGCGATAGCCATCAACGGTCACCGGTTCGGGGGCAGCCGTACGCGTCGACCGCTGCGCGACCAACGCGTGGGCTAGGTTCTGCACCGAAGGTCCGGGGAGCGATACGTGGTCTTCCCCAGTCTGCATGGGTCGTTGTAGACGACCCCGACCGTCCACAGGCCGAGGAACTCGTTGCCGTCGTGTGAGACGACGTACCAGCTGGCTTCGTCGTCGAAGCCGGCCGGGACATCGATGGACGCCTCGGGTGTCTCCACGCCGTCATACACGTGGACCGAGAACCGATAGATTCCCGGCGCCAGGGCGGTCTTGACTGCGGCAACGGACGTGACGAGTGTTCCTGGCTTGCGCATGCTCATCTCCTGACTCAGCCGGGAAGCGGGAATCCGGGCACGATTCGGATCGTGTCGTGGTTTGGCGGCTTGACGATCTGTTCGCATCGACCGTTGGAGATGTGGCAGGCCAGGATGTCGGCTGTCCACCCCTCCTTGAGGGGGTCGGCAAACGGTGCACCCACCGCGAGAGTGTCGTCATCGATCCAAGCGACGCTGTAGAACGCCGGCTCGTCCGACTCGGCCGGCTTGTAGTCGGAAGCGAGATGGAAGCGCACGGGTTGGCCGGTCGGGGTGGCGAACGCCTCCGTCGGGAGGTCCTCGAACTCCTGTCCACCGGGGGGTCGGACCCAGTGGGTGGGCACCAGCCGTGACCCGACCACGTCGAACCGGACCCCGTCCATGGCCGTGCCGGTGCGCCAGGAGTCGCCGAGCACGAGTGCGCGTGAGTGGGACCGGAGGTCGTCGGTGTACATCTGATCCGTCGCGACGACGACGGTGCCGGCCGAGACGTCGAACTGGTACAGCCGTTCGCGGCAGCCGCAAGGGGTGCCCGGGTGGTCCTCGACCTGGTGGTAGTAGACGTGGTCACCGATGATGTCGGTTGGCCAGCAGGCGAACTCGTAGCTCAGATGGCTCCTGGAGTTATGGCACCACGGGATCGGCTGCCGGGCGATCTCCTCACCCGAGCCGGTGTCGTACACGACGAGGTCTCCCCGGGTCGGCGCCGACTCGCAGTCGAACCAGAAGGCCCAAGGGCCCGAGTCTCCCGACCTAATGTCGTACTGCTCCCCGCAGTGCTTCCCGGCGATCTGCTGCGGCGTACCGCCGTCGCTGAACCACACATTGCCGTCGCCCTTGTCGTAGACGACGCCGGCGTCGGTGACCTCCAGGTTCCACCGCCGTGTGTTGGGAAGGGCCTGGTCGATGTTCACGAGCTGATCGCCGACGTGGACCATCCCGACGTGGATGCCCACGCCGCCTGCGTCGCTGCGGGGCTCGATGTAGTCGACGTCGTCGCTGTAGACGAGTGGGCGGACCGGCGTCGTGGTGGGGTGAATCGGGTGGTCGACGGGTCCGTTGTCGTGGTTGGCGGAGCCGAGCATCGCGGCGCCGCCGATGGCTAGTGCGATCACGAGGATCACCGCGGCCCCGCTGGCCACGACGACGGCGATCCGGCGCCGACGCAGCCGCCGCTCGCCGAGGCCGACCAACTCGTCGAGGTTCGGGTGGGCGGGGCCGACCCGGTCGATCCGGGCCGCCAGCGCCTCACGCAAGGTGGTGCTCATCGGGTCACCGCCTGATCCTCGGGGAAGAGCACGCCGGAGTGCGGGCCGACTCGCTCACGTAGCTTGTCCACAGCGGCCGAGAGCTGGCTCTTCACCGTGCCGGTCGAACAATCCATCAGATCCGCGGTCTCGACCTCGGACAGATCCTCGTAGTAGCGCAGCACCAACGCCGTACGCTGCCGCGGCGGAAGACCACGCACGTGATCCCACAGCACGTCATGAGTGGCGAGGCGGTCACTGTCGTCGGGGCCGTTCTCCTCCGGCACCGCCTCGACCGGCGACTCGTGGAAGGACCGACGCCGCCGCCACGAGATCGCCGTCGTCACGATCGTGCGGCGCACATAGGCCTCGGCCGCCGCCCCGTCCCGCAGCCGCGGCCAGGCCACATAGACCTTGACCAACGACTCCTGAAGCAGATCCTGGGCCAGCTGATAGTCGCCGACCACCGCATACGCCAACCGCAGCATCGCAGTCGACCGCGCCTCGACCAGATCGGCAAAGGCCGAGATCTGGTCCAGGCTTCGTCTCGCCATCGGGCCACTTCCTCAGCCGATCCCAACATTCTCTACTCATAAGGACGCACCGAACAGCAACCCACGTTGGACGACCCTCGTGGCCAGGCCGGTTGACTCACTTTGCGAAGGTTGCGGGCCCGACCCCGCCGAGCCGGTTCGCCAGGCAGCCCGGGTCTAAGGTCCCGCCGAAGATGAGTCGTCCGCAGGGACGCCTTGTGGCGTGTTCCCGGCATGCTGGTCGGGTATCGAGGGGTCCCCATCGTTATTCGGAGCCGGCAATCCTGTGGCGGACACTCGACCTTGGATCGACGGGAGTAGGAAGGCCAGCATGAGCCAGCAGCCGCCTGGACCGCCAGAGTACGGTCAGCAGCCGCCATCGCCCTATGGACCACCGTCACAGCAGCCGCCCGGCGCCCCGCCACCGGGCCAGCCGCCCGGACCGCCGCAGTATCAGTACCCGCCGCCGAAGCAGCCGAACTGGTTCGCCCGTCACAAGGTGCTGGCGACCCTGCTGGCTGTGGTGGGCATCATCATCGTGGCCGGCGTGGGAGTCGCAGTAGGCACTCAGCTGGATAATGATGACAACCCGGGCGGTGACACTCTCTCCACGCCGTCGAGCACCGAGACGACCCAGCCGACGACTGAGCCGACCAAGCCGACCGAGACGACTGAGCCGACCGAGCCGACCGAGACGACTGAACCGACGGAGACAACGGAGCCGACCGAGTCGGCAAGCTGACGCAGCACGAGCGTTCGCTGCTTCCCTGCGAGGTGGCCGTCGTACGGCTTAACCGGTGCTCAGCCTCGCGGCGACCGCCAGCTGGTCGACGAAGTCGTTCATCTCGTGACCGGAGTGTCCCTTCACCCAGCGGAACGCAACGTTGCCTCGGTCGTTGACGGCGTGCACCAGCGGTTCCCACAGGTCGCGGTTGGCCACGGGCTTCTTCTGCGAGTTGATCCAGCCGCGGGCCAACCAGCTCGCCCACCATCGATCGCGAAAGCAGTTGACGACATAGGTCGAGTCACACACGACGATCAGAGGACCTTCGATCGACCTGACCGCCTCGAGCGCGGCTCGGATCTCCATCCGCTGGTTGGTGGTCGCAGGCTCGAACCCGGACTCCCACCTGTCGCGATCGATCGCCCAAGCCCACCCTCCCCGTCCGGGATTCTCGGTGCACGCGCCATCGGTGTAGACCGAGGTTGCGCCAGCGGGCGCGGTCATCGGCGGCTTGGCCCGGCTGCGTGGTATGGCCGGCATCAATCCTCCTCGCTTGCGCATCGATTGCCTCGGAGTCGCGGGCGCCACAGTCCCGCGCTCGATGGCCTCCCAAGGCTAGTCGTGATTGGCTCGAAGCCGCGCCTGTCAGGCAGCGTCGGGTTGTCGGTGGTGCACGCCGGTGTATTCGATCCGTAGTGGGTGGCGGTGGTGCTCGATGACGATGCGGCGGGGTCCGTGACGTGATCGAGTGGGCGGTGTGTTGCCCCAGCCGAGGATCGGGGGTGGTCGCGATTCATATGTGTGGCCGGTGGGTGTGGTCCAACGGACGGCGTCGTCGGCGTCGCCGTCGTTCGATGCGACCGACCAGCCGGGGAGGTCGCGGAGGATGTGGTCGGCTTTGCCGAGGCCTTGGGCGTTGGCGGCCACGGTGAGACCACCGTCGGCGTAGCGGGCGATGTGGTCGATGTCGTAGATCGCCGTGCTGGAGTAGGGGCGGCGGCTGGTGCCGTCCCGGTAGATGACGAACTTCCGCAGGGCACCGTCGAACCGGCGCCGGGTCGGGTCCATGGATAGCAGTCGGCCGTCGATCGGGTCGCAGACCAGCCGGCGGACCCATGCCGTGTCGCTGTCGGCGAGTTGCCTGGCGAGTCTGGCTGGGAGGACGCCGTGGTGGCCGACCAGTTTGGCCGGCTGCTGGTCGGCGCCGAGCAGGCTGGCGGCGGCGATGACGACGCCGACCTCGAGGTGGAGGTCGGTCGCCGTGGTTTGGCCGGTGACCCGTTCGACCAGCAGGTCGCACATCAGCGCGTCGATCGCACGCTCATCACCCTCGCTCCGCCGGCAGCGGGCCTCATGATCGAGGGTCTGCCAGGCCGCCACCGCCTGCTCCGCCGGGAGCAGTGCGGTCAGGCTGCCGGTGCCGTCGCCGTGCATGATCGCCCGCACCGCCTTGCGGGCCCGAGCCGCCAAGGCCCGCCGCTCAGCGGCCTGTGGGTCGGTGGCGGCGACCTTCCGACACGCGGCCTTGCGCACCTCGCCCGGGGTCAGCTCACACGCCAACTCGGCGAGCTCGCCGTCGATCGCCAGGCGCTGGTCCGGGGTCAGCGGCTGGGTCGCCGCGACGACATGCTTGGCCGCCGACTGGCAGACCTGCCCGTCCAGACAGGCCGCGAGCAGGGTGGGGTGGTCGTCGACGAGTTGGCGGGCGAACGCCAGCTGGTAGTCGACCGTGGCGCGTGAGACGCCTCGGGCCATCGCGATCTCCACCGGCGCGCCACGACCCGCTGTGTCCGAACACGTGCGGGCGGGTCTTGTCGGCCGTGCGGCGCTGCTCCACATAGGCTACCGCCTCCACATTCGACAGACTCTGCAACATGGCCACCGCGGCCTCCAGCTCCGCGATCGCGTCGATCCGCTCACGAGGACTCCAGCCGTCGCTGGCCGCCGTCACCTCGGCCAGCAGCTCACGCACCCTGCCCTCGATCATGCGCCTGAAGCTAACACCACCCACCGACAGAACCCGGCGCACAATCCCCATACCCACAAGGGATCTGAACACTTTCCCGAGACCGACACCGGCAGCCGACATCGGGTCGGACGGTGCGTTAGATGCGGTCCTTCACGACGACGATCGGGCCGTGCGCCCGACCCAGCAGACTCTGGCTGACCGAGCCGAGCAGCGCACCGACGAACCGGCCATGTCCGCGGGAGCCGACGACGACCAAGTCTGCGCTGGCGGACCGAGCCGCGAGCTCTTCAGCCGGATGTCCCTCCAGCACCAGCTCTCGCGTGGCGACGGCCGGATACTTCGTACGCAACGCTGCGACGCTCTCGTACACCTGCTCCCGAAGGTCGAGCCCGACGCGCTCGACCCACTCCTTGTAGCCGGGGTCGGGACCGATCGGCACCCAGTAGTGGACGACTTCCACGGTGGCACCGCGCAGCTTGGCCTCCTCGAAGGCGAATGTCGCGGCGCGCTCGGAGCGCTCGGATCCGTCGAGAGCGGCGACGATCGTACGGCTCGGCTCGCTGTTCCGAGGGCGTACGACGACGGTCGGACTCGAGGCATGGGCGGCGACCGCGTGGCTGACCGAATGCCTGGTCATCCGCTCTCGGGCGCCGACTACCAGCAGCTCGGCGGACTCGGCCGCGCGGCGAAGGGCCGGGGCCGCGCCGCCAGGGGCCAGCTCGCCGCTGACATCCTCGACGTCGAGGTGGTTCCGCGCGTACTCCAGCGCCCGCTCGTGCGCCTCCCGGATCTTGGGTGGCGGCGACCGGAGGATGGGCGCGGTCGGGGGCGGCGCCATCGCGCCTGGATCGGAGAGGTGATACGCGGACACGACGTGCAGTGGCCGATGACGAAGCCTGGCCTCGACGACGGCCCAGTGCAACGCGAGCGTGCTCTCGGCTGTGCCGTTGACGCCGACGACGATTGGGGGACCGAGTGTTCGACGCATGACTCCTCCTCGTCAACGGACCAGGGCGACAGACGCCTCCTAGCAACTGGATCCCGTCGCCGATGGTGGTCTCTACTTCCATCCTGCGAAGGCTGGTCGCAGCCACCCAGAGGCGGTGGACTCCATCGCTGGGCCGCAGGACTCCAGCCGATCAGGTCCGGTCCTGATCGACGGTGGATCACCTGGCCAGACGCGTGATGACGCCCGGCAGAAGGGCGAGCAACGTCAGCCCGATCAGCGGCCCAGCGGCTACTGCATGGGTGCCGAGCAGCGACTGCAACGGCGGCAGGTACACGCCGGCCAGCTGCAGTACGGCCGCGCCCGCGACTGCCAGGTCGAGTCCGTGCGACCAGAGTCCGGCCCGCCGTACGGGGGAGCGCAGCGCAAGTGCCACGCCGAGCTGGGCCAGGCCGAGCACGGTGAAGATCCAGCTCTGGACGTGTGCGCCGGACGCATCGGCCCACAGTCCGGCGACGATGGCGACCGCTGCGATCAGCGTCCCGGTCATCGCGATCTGGGTCGCCAAGCCCGAGCCGAGGACGGACTCGCGTGGCGATCGCGAGGGTTGGTGCATCACGGCTGGGTCGAGCGGTTCGCCGCCGAAGGCGACACCGGGCAGGCCGTGGGTCAGCATGTTGATCCAGAGAATCTGTGCGGGCAGCAGCGGCACCGGCATCCCGAGGAACGGCGCCAGCAGCATGACGACGATCTCGGCGAAGCCCCCGGACAAGGCGTACCGCAGGAAGCTGCGGATGTTGGTGAAAATCCGCCGCCCTTCCTCGACCGCGGATACGACGGTACGGAGGTCATCGTCGGCCAGCACCAGGTCGGCCGCCTGCCGGGCCACTTCGGTACCCCCTTTGCCCATCGCCACCCCGATGTCGGCCGCGCGTAGCGCCGGTGCGTCGTTGACGCCGTCCCCGGTCATCGCCACGATGTCGCCGCGGCCTTGCCAGGCACCGACGATGTCGACCTTCTGCTCGGGACGGGTGCGGGCATAGACCCCGATCCGGTCGACTCGGTCCACATGATCGCCACGGATGACCGCGGCCCCGTCAGCGACGTCGGGCGCGTCCGCGCCGATGCCGACGCGAGCTGCGATCGCCTTCGCGGTGTCGGGATGGTCCCCGGTCACGAGTACGAGTCGGATGCCGGCGGCGTGGCAGGCGTCAACGACCTCACGAGCGGTCTCACGCGGGGGATCTGCGACGGCGACGAGTCCGACCAGTCGCAGCTCCGCCTCGAACCGCTCGTCGGAGGGCCGGGTCCGATGCCACGCGTCGGCGACGGCGATGACTCGATAGCCGTCGGCCGCGAGGCGTTCAGCGGCGAATCTGGCGGAGTCCGCCACCAGGCTGTGCGCGTCATCGACCTTGTCGAGCAGGACCTCCGGAGCACCCTTGCAGACCACGAGCCACCCTGCGTTCGTGTCCTCGTGCAGCGTCGTCATGCGCCGCCGCTGACTGTCGAAGGGGATCTCGGCGATGCGTGGCCACCTGGCGCGGATACTCCCGGCGTCGACTCCTCCCTTGGCCGCGAGGGCGAGCAATGCGGCTTCGAGCGGATCTCCGATAGGAGTCCACTCGTCCCCGTCGGACGGCGGCTGGAGCTGGGCGTCGCTGCACAGAACGACGTCTCGAAGCAACGGGGTGAGATCGCCGCCGCCGACGCCTTCCGGCTCGATGCGTCCGTCCGGCGCATAGCCCGCGCCGGTGACGACGTACTCCTGCTCCGGTGTCCACACCCGCTCGGCGACCATCCGCCCTTCAGTCAGCGTCCCGGTCTTGTCCGAGGCGATGACCGTGACCGAGCCAAGGGTCTCGACTGCGGGAAGCCGGCGGACGATGGCCGATCGACGGGCCATTCGGTACGCGCCCAGCGCCAGCGCCACCGACACGACGGCGGGCAAGGACTCCGGGACGGCGGCGACCGCCAGGCTGACCGCGATCACGAGCATGTCAGGGAGGTCGCGGCCCTGGATCAGACCGAGACCGAAGATGAGCGCACAGAGCGCGAGCGTGATGGCGACCAGGACCCTGGAGAGCTGACTGAGTCGCCGCTGCAATGGCGTCGCCGCGATCGGTGTGGCAGCGATCAGTGCCGCGATCCGGCCGAGTCCGCTCTCCTCGCCGGTACGGGTCACGGTGGCGACCGCGCGGCCGCGGGTCACGACCGTACCGGCGAGCACGTCGGCTCCGGGGTCCCGGTCGACCGGCATCGACTCCCCGGTCATCGTGGACTCGTCGAGCTGGAGCCGGTAGGCCTCGTCGAGTGCGCCGTCGGCCGGGACGATGTCGCCGGCGTCCAGGTGCATCACGTCGCCTGGTACGACCTCACTCGCAGGGAGCTCGACGACATTGCCGTCCCGGACGATGCGGGCACGGGGAGCCGCCAGCCGATTCAGGGCGGAGATCGCGTGCTCGGCCCGTACCTCCTGAAAGACGCCGGCGGTCGTGTTCACGACGATGACGACGGCGATCACAGCGGTGTCGGCCGCATCTCCGATCGCGACCGTGACGATGGCGGCACCCAGGAGCAGCAGGATCATCGGATCGCGTAGCTGCCCCAGGACACGAGAGGCAACGCTTCGCCGCGGTGGTTCGGGCAGGGTGTTCCGACCGTGGAGGGACAGTCGTTGCCGGGCCTCTGCCGACGTGAGACCGGGAGAGCCAGCACTGGTCTGAGGCATCGACGGTCGCTCCTTCGAAACGATGCTCGGGTCGGATCAGTACCTCGGTGTCGTCGGGCGCCAACTCCAGCTGATCACGCGGTGAGGCCGCAGAGCAGAGTCGAGCGATCTGCTGCCAGGGACCTTCGACTGGCGGGTCGACTCGGTGGCGGTGACCTTCTGCTCTGGGGATGGTGGCCTTTCCTGGCGAGGCTGGCATTGGGGCCGTTGCCCGCGAGTCGACCGAGGGAGGTCTCGCATGGACGGGACTGCGATCAGGACGGAGGGCCTGACCAAGCGATTCGGCGACACCGTCGCCGTCGACCGGCTTGACCTCGAGGTCAGGCGTGGCGAGATCTTCGGCTTTCTCGGGCCGAACGGCGCCGGCAAGACGACCACCATTCGGCTGCTGCTGAATCTGCTGCGTCCGACCGCTGGCAGGGCTTGGATCATGGGCATCTCGGCCCGCGATGTCGAACGCGCACACCGTCACCTCGCCTATCTGCCGGGCGACGTCGTGTCGTGGCCGCAGCTCACCGGTGCCGAGACCCTGGAGTACCTCGGCAACCTTTCGGGCCAAACCGACGCTGCCTTCCGGGACGAGCTGATCGAGCGGTTCCAGCTCGACGGCGACCGGCGGGTGCGCTCGTACTCCAAGGGCAGTCGGCAGAAGGTCGCGTTGATCGCGGCGTTCATGACCCGGCCGGACATCCTGTTGCTGGACGAGCCGACCGCGGGACTGGATCCGCTGATGGAGGCGGAGTTCCAGGCTCTCGTCCGCGAGGCGCGGGAGCGTGGCCAGACCGTGTTCTTGTCCTCACACCTGCTGGACGAGGTTGAGGACGTCTGCGACCGAGTCGCGATCCTGCGGGTCGGAAAGCTCATCGAGGTCGCGAAGCTGGCGGACCTGCGTCGGCTGAGCTCGACGATCTTCGAGGTCCGGTTCGATGGTCCGCCGCCCAGCTTCAACGAAGTGCCGGGCGTGGTCGGCTCCGAGCCGATCGGCGGCGGCGTCCGCCTGACCGTCGAGGGAGCGCCGTCCGCGGTGTTGTCGCGGTTGGCAACTGCGCCGGTCACCGAGCTGCGGAGCCGGACTCCGACGCTCGAGGAGATCTTCCTGACCTACTACGACACCAGTGCCGAGGCCCGCCGCGCGGTGGCCCAGGCGCACGGCGACGGGTCGTGACATGACCGCCCCGGCACCGGCCGCTCGCGGCGCGATCGACCGCGTGGTCCTGAGTCATACGTTTCGGCTGCTACGTCGCGGCGTGCTCGTCCTGGCGGCCGCGATGGCGGCGTACGCGGTGGTCGAGGTGCTGGCCTATCGCAATGCCTATCCGGACCAGGCCTCACGCGAGCACCTGGCGACCTTCGAGGACGATCCTGCCGTCCGGATGCTGCAGGGGATTCCGTACCGGATCGACACGGTCGGCGGTTACGTCGCCTGGGACGCCGGCTGGGTCCTCGAGGTCATCGTCGGCACGTGGGCACTCCTCACGATCACGCGTCTGCTGCGCTTGGAGGAGGAGACCGAGCGGAGCCAGCTGACGCTCGCGGGTCCGATCCGGGCGACCCGGCTGACCGGGCTGGTGCTGGCGGTGGTGTCCGGCTCGGCGTTGATCGTCGGGGGAGCGGTGACCGTGGCGCTGATCGCCTCCGGCACCGGAGCCGCCGGATCGATCGCCCTGGGCCTGGGAATCACCGGCTTCGCGCTGACCTTCATCGGCGTCGGTGCCGTCACCGCGCAGATCTTCGAGATCCGGCGAAGGGCCGCCGGCGCCGCTGCCTTGGCCTTGGGACTGGCCTATGTCGTCCGGATGATCGCCAGCAGCAGCGACTCGCGGACCTGGGTGGGCTGGCTGACGCCGTTCGGCTGGGTCGAGAAGCTTCAGGCGTACGGCGACGTGCAGTGGGCGGTGCTGGTGATCCCCATCGCCGTGTCGGCATCCCTGGCGGCGGTCTCGTTGGTGATGCGGACGCGGCGAGACTTCGGCGCCGGCCTCATCACCGTCGCAGATCGCCGGCTGGCGCGGACCCGACTGCTCACCAGTCCGATCGGGTTCGCCTGGCGCCAGACCCGCGGCGTCTTGGCAGCGTGGGCGATCGGGCTCGGCCTCTACAGCCTGCTGCTCGGCGTCTTGGTGAAGACCGTCGTGGAGTTCTTCGCCGACGACCCCGGGTTCCGCGGGACCTTCGAGTCGTTGGGCCTCGACGTGGCCGACCTGTCCCTCAGCTTCGTGGGTGTGATGGGCGTGATGCTCGGCGTCGTCATGTCGCTCTACGCCTGCTGGCGGATCGGCGCTGCGAGGACCGAAGAGGTGTCGGGCCGCCTCGAATCCACCCTCGCCCGTCCCGTGTCGCGGTGGCGCTGGCTCGGCGGGCACCTCGTGCTGACCGCGCTCTCGACCGCGCTGGTGGCCGTGGCGAGCGGCGTCGGACTTTGGGTCGGCGTCGCCGTCACCGATGCCGATGTGTCCTTCGGCGACGCGATGAAGGCGATGCTCAATCCGCTCCCGGCGGCAGCCGTCTTCGCCGGACTGGCCGTGCTCGCCTTCGGTGCGATTCCGCGGCTTGCGGTCGGCCTCTCGGTGACAGCGACGGTCGTGGCGTACCTGCTCGAAGCGCTGGGACCCGGCCTGGACATGCCGGACTGGATGCTGAGCCTGTCGCCGTTCCACCACCTGGCGACGGTGCCCGCGGAGCCGTTCGCCGCATCGGCCGCTCTCGTGATGCTGGCGATCGCCTGCGGACTGGCGTTGGCGGGCTACGTGCTCTTCAACCGCCGTGACGTCGTTCCCGCCTAGCCGGCGTCGAGCCAGCCGGCGCCCGAACCGCCCATAAAGGACCTGATCAGGGCCATCCGGCTCTTTATGAGCCCGATCAGCGACGCTTACCGTTGCCGCGGCGTGGGTCTGACGTCCGGCGAACGGGGGATACCACCGTCGCCGTTCCGTCGAGAGGAGGACTGGCGGTGGACATCCCGGTCGGGCTGGAGTCCCTGTTCTGGATCGTGCTGGCGGCGGCCCTTGCGCCACTGATCGTCGGGCTGCTTCCAGGTCCCAAAGTGCCCGAAGTGGTCGTTCTCCTGCTGCTCGGCATCGTGATCGGGCCCGAGGTCCTGGGCCTGGCGACCAAGGAGGGCCCGATCCTCCTGCTCAACGACGTGGGCCTCGGCTTCCTGTTCTTCATCGCCGGCTACGAACTGAACCCGCGAGTCCTCAAGGGCCGAACGGGGGTCCAGGCGGCCGCGTCCTGGGCGGTCTCGATGGCGTTGGCACTGTCCGTCGTCGGTGTCCTCTATGCGGTCGGGTACGTCAAAGCCTTCCTTCCCGTCGCCATCGCGCTCACCTCGACGGCGCTCGGCACCCTGCTGCCGATCCTGCGCGACGCCGGGCTGCTCGACACCCGGCTGGGCCGCCTCGTCGTCGCCAACGGAGCCGTGGGGGAGTTCGGTCCGGTACTCGCGATCTCGCTGTTCCTGGGGAGTCGAGGCGCGTGGGCGTCGCTGGTGATCCTGGTCGTGTTCGCCGTCATCGCGGTGGGGATCGACCGGTTGCCTCGGGTCCTGGTCACCCGCCGGATCAGCGCCATCTTCGAGATGGGCTCGGAGACGACGCAGCAGACCACGCTGCGATGGACCGTGCTGTTGCTGGTCGGACTGCTGCTGATGGCGGCCGAGTTCGGTCTGGACGTGATTCTCGGCGCCTTCGCGGCCGGCCTCATCCTTCGCCAGCTCACTCCCGACGGAGACGAGGCGCTGGAGCACAAGCTCGACGGCATCGCGTTCGGGTTGTTCGTCCCGCTGTTCTTCATCACGTCGGGTATCCAGGTCGACGTCACGTCGATCATTCAGAATCCAGGCCGGCTCGCGGTCTTCTTCTTCCTCATCGCCGCGATTCGGGGCCTGCCCGCGCTCGCCATCTTCAGCCGCGACCTCCACGGCCGAGAACTCATTCGGCTCGGCCTGTTCACCGCCACCGGTCTGCCGATCATCGTGGCCGTCACGCAGATCGGGCTCGCCACCGGGATCATGATTCCGGAGAACGCCGCTGCGCTCGTCGGGGCCGGCGTGATCTCCGTACTCGTGTTCCCCCTCGCCGCCGAGCTGCTCGGCCGGAAGGCGGCACGTACCGACGTCGCGGTCGAGCCGAGCCCATGATCTGCGTGCGACGCCGGTCCAAGTCATCCCTCGCGGGTGATGCCACGGGTGAGTCCAGCTCCCATGATCGTGTCGACAGGCGTTCTAGGGAGGACCGATGTCTCTGACTGCTGGACCGCGCTCATCGCGCGAATCGAGCTTCGACGTACCCGGCGCGTACGGATGGATCGGTTTCGCCTCGGTCATCCTGGTCTTGCTGGGCTGCTTCCACGCCATCCAGGGTCTGGTCGCGCTCTTCGACGACGAGAAGTACGCGGTGACCGACTCCGGGCTGATCGTCTCGGTCGACTACACCGCCTGGGGCTGGGTGCACCTCATCGGCGGCATCATCGTGGCGGCGGCAGGCGTCGCGCTGTTCTCGGGACGGCTGTGGGCCCGCATCGTCGGCGTCGTGGCCGCATTCGCCAGCGCGATCGTGAACATCTCATTCCTGTCGGCCTATCCGATCTGGTGCACTCTCATGATCGCCATGGACGTCATCGTGATCTGGGCGATCACCGTGCATGGCGCGGAGATGAAGGACGCCTAGCGGGCCTCCTACGATCCGAGGCCCGGGCGCTGGTCGACTGGCCCTCGAGAAGCCTGTACCGCTTGTCGGACGCAAACTCGTTCGCCCTAAACATGGGGTTCGGCCGGATAGGTGACAGAATCCCGCTATGGCTGGTGGTTGGATCGCTGGGGCGATCAGCATCGTCGCGGCGTTGATCGGTCAGCTTCGACTCACGTCACGGCCGGACCGTGTCCGGCGCAAGATCGCCTCGACGATCGAGCTGCTGGAGTCGCTGTCGACGCGCAGCGAGCTCGAAGCTAGTCGCGATCGCGTCATCGCCCTGATCGATGAGCAGACGGTCTACCTCGACAAGCTGGAGCGTCGGGCGATGGAGCGCAAGTACGATCCGTCGCAGCCGATCGTCGGGCTGCTCTTCGGCCTGCCGCTCGGGTACCTCGCGTTTCGGCTCTGGGTGGACACCGACCGCTGGTTCGGCCAGGTGACGGCTGTCCTCGTCGCGCTGATCGCGGCCTTCGTGCTGTGGGTCGGGATCTCCGGCTTCTTCCGGCCACCGAGGGCGAAGCCGACCGTCCATACGCCCGTCGCCACCGCCGGCCGGGACGATGGCACGCGGTCGGCCGCGAGCAGCTGAGGGATGTGCTGCTCGCGACCGACCGGGAGCGGCGGAGAGAGGTCAGTTCTGGAACAGACCGGCCTGGATGGCGGCCTGGCGGCCGCCCTGGATCGGCAGCATCACCTTGGTGGACTTCGTGTCCACCGAGATCACCGAGCCGTTAGTGGCCGCCGGGCCGCCCTCGACCGCGCTGGTCTGACCGATCAGGTGCCCGGTCACGATGATCCCGATCCGGTGGCCGGCCTTGAACGTGTGCTCGGTCGGCATCGTCGGGATCGAGAACATGTCCTTGTCGCCGATCGTGACCGGTGTCGCGTCCTGGTACCACAGCGAGTCGCGGTTGGAGGAGTCCAGCCCGCCGCGCGTCACGCGCCACTGCGTGACGTTCTGGAGAGGCTTGGAGACCTCGAGGTAACAGGCGGTGTCGACCTCGCGCGGCGACGCGGTGCAGGTGTCGCCGACGTTGCATGGGGTGCCGTCGCTCGTCGCTCCCCAGCAGGTCCGCGTCGTGGTGTTACGGATCCCTTCGCCGCTGCGAGTGACCATCGGGTACGGGATGTCGCTGTAGTCGACGACCAGTACGCCGAGGTTCGACTGCTCCGTGCTCAGTGCCGCCTTCAGGTCCAGCCGTGCCGTTCCGGACAGCCGTACGTCGGACTGCAGCGGCTGCGACAGGAACACCCGCCGGTTGGTCTGGGCGCCGTCCGGGTCGTTCATGTACGCCGTTTCGCTGGTCGAGTTGCTGCCGGTGAAGCTCAGGGTGCCGGAGTCGCCATCGGCGGCCGAGTCGGCGAACGATCCCGGCGCGGCCTGGTCGGTGCCCTTCAGGAAGACGCTGACACTCGAGGTGCCAGGGATCGGCCAGTCGGCGTAGTTGTTCCAGACGTCCGCCGACTCCTCGATCGTGACCGGAGCCTCGTTCTCGATGCCGTTGTCGACGCCGAGCAGGTAGTGGTCGAACCAGCGGTGCAGCGTGTCGACCCAGGCCGCACGACGCGACTCGAACGGATCGGTGTGGCCGGTGTCCATCAGCCAGAGCTTTCGCGGCACGTCGTTGGCCTTCAGAGCGTTCCACCACGGGCCGAGCTGGTTCATCCGGACGTTGTCGTCCTGGTAGCCGTGGGTGGCGAACACCGCAGCCTTGACGTTGCTCGCGTCCTTGACGTAGTCGCGGTCGCGCCAGAACTCGTTCATGTCGCCGTGCGAGTCGCCGTCGATCGAGTTGTCGGTCGAGTTCAACCCGGCGCACAACGGCCGTCGGTTCGGGAGGTTCACGCCCTCGGGCGGGTTCGGCCCGGTCGTGACGGTCGGGTTCAGGCTGCCGCCCGGGTAGTTGGTGTTGTGCCGCACGCCGCCGGTGCGCGAGTAGTAGTACCAGGAGGAGATCGCCGAGACCGGGACAATCGTCTTCAGGCCGTCAACGCCGGTGGCCGCGACGCCGTTGGCCAGCGTGCCGTCATAGGACTTGCCGATCATCGCCGAGTTGCCGTTGTGCCAGTCGGCGACTACGGGAGCCGACGAGGTGTCGGGCTGCGAGTACGCCTGCACTCGGCCGTTGAGCCAGTCGACGATCGACTTCTCGCCGGCAATGTCGTCCGGGCCGCCGTGGTTCGGGCAGCCCTCGTCGGTGTACCCGGTGCCGAGCATCTGACCCAGCACGTACGCGTACCCGCGCGGCACGAAGTAGTTGTCGTAGAACAGCGGCCAGCGGTCGTTGACGCCGTCGTCGTCCCAGTCAGCCATGCACTGGCTCTC
>Ga0081455_10001178_pt1 | contig 32690 bp, 36 predicted proteins | sample TabmetS3T2R1_FD_70207 | JGI IMG/M metagenome (GOLD analysis project Ga0081455, IMG submission 70207) | Tabebuia heterophylla rhizosphere microbial communities from the University of Puerto Rico - S3T2R1 | ecosystem: Host-associated > Plants > Roots > Rhizosphere ...
AGATCCGCCTCAGCACAGCGCGGAACCTACACGGCTCAGATCCGCCATGTTGCAGTTAGTGCTCGGCGGCCTCGGCCTCGGCCTTCGTGCGGTGCACCGTGCCGTCGGGATGCTCCGGCGGTGCGTAGGTGGTCACCAGCCGGAGCGGCTCCGAGCCCGTGTTGATGAAGTTGTGCAGCGTCCCGGCCGGGACGAAGACCATGTCGCCGGGGCCCGCCCGGCTGGACTCGCCGTTCAGCACCGCATCGCAGTCGCCCTCGGCGAAGAACAGGATCTGGTCGCCCTCGTGCGTCTCTTCGCCGATGTCCTCGCCGGGCTGGATGGTCATCACGACCACCTGGGCGTGCTCGCCCGTCACGATCGTCTGGCGGAAGTAGTCGTTCTGTCGCGCGAGCTCGGCGTAGCTCTTGGCCGCGTCCATTCCGGCAAGCTTAGAGCGTGATCGACCCCGGCACACTCGCTGTGTTCGCAGCTGCCGCGCTTGCGCTGGCCGTGGTGCCCGGCCCCGCCGTGCTCTACATCGTCGCGCGGAGCGTCGACCAGGGCCGCTTCGCCGGGCTGGTCTCGGCCCTCGGGATCGGCGTCGGCAGCCTCGTGCACGTCACGGCTGCGACGATCGGGCTGTCCTCGCTGCTCGCCTCCTCGGCGACTGCGTTTATGGTCGTCAAGTACGCAGGCGCCGCATACCTGATTCTCCTGGGCATCCATCGGCTCCTGACGCGCGAGGAGGCTGTGGAAGTCGTGGCTCGGCCTCCGCGAGCGCTGCGCAAGATCTTCCGCGACGGCGTGATCGTGAACGTGCTCAACCCGAAGACGGCGCTCTTCTTCCTCGCCTTCCTGCCGCAGTTCGTGGATCCCGCCCAAGGGCCGGCGACGCTGCAGATCCTCGTGCTGGGTCTGACGTTCACGGTCATCGCGCTGTCATCGGACTCGCTGTGGGCGCTCGGCGCGGGCACGCTCGGCGAGTGGCTTCGCCGCAGCCGCTGGTATCTCGGCGTCAAGCGGTGGGTGACGGGGACGGTCCTCGTCGTGCTCGGGGCCTCGGCGACCCGGGCGCACTAGAGCTCACCCTCGATCGCCTCTCCGAGCTCGGTGAGGCCGTCTCGGAGCGCCTCGATTCGGCCTTTGCCCAGACGCGCCTCGACGGCGAGCGCGCGCCTGCGGAACGCGGGCCGCGCGCGCTGGAGCAGGCGGTTGCCGCTCGTCGTCAGCTGGAGGAGGAAGGAACGCTTGTCCTCGGGGTTGGGGACGCGTTCGGCGTGGCCGCGCCGCTCGAGACGGCGAGCCCGGAAGAGGACCGTGGAGAGTGGCATGCCGAGCTCCCTGGCGAGCTCTGTGGGGGTGAGTGGGCCCTCGACGCCGATGTAGACGTAGAGCGGATAGTCCTCCGGCGGCAGCTCCGTGCTCTCGAGCGCCGCCGCGATGAGGCGCTCGCGCTTCTGGTTCGCTGCGAAGACGTCGAGGAGAATGGTCCGCCCTGACATGTACTACAACCTTGTGGTAAAGTAGCGCAACGTTGTGGTAACTGTACGTGTAGCTACGGCTGCCGTTTTGTGCAGCGCGTTGGTGCTCGTCGGCGCAGTATCGACGGCCGGCGCGCCGCCGCGGATGCAGGCTCGGATCGCAACCCCCGGGCAGCCAATCGGCGTCGCCTACGCAGAGGGCTCCGCGTGGGTGACGAGCTTCGACCGAAACGCCGTGCTCCGAATCGACCAGGCGACGAACAAGGTGGCCGCGGTCGTGCCGGTCGGGCAAGGGCCGATCGGGATCGTTGCCGGAGCGGGCTCGGTTTGGGTTGCAGACTGGAGCGGGGGAGCGGTCACGCGAATCGACCCCGCGACGAACCGCGCGATCGCGACGATCAAGGTCGGCCCGTCCGAAGGCCCGGAAGGCATGGCCTTCGGAGCCGGCGCCGTCTGGATCTCGCACAAGGAGGGCGCGGTCACTCGCATCGATCCGTCGTCGAACTCGATCGCGGCGCGGATCCCGGTCGACCGTGAGGCCCGCTACCTCGCCGTCGGCGCCGGAGCGGTCTGGGTCACGAGCTTCGACCTGGGAACCGTTCAGCGCATCGATCAGGCGACGAACCGCGTGGTGAAGACGATCAGGCTCGGGTTTCTCGCCGGCCCCCAGGGCGTTGCCGTGCGCGCTTCGACGGTTTGGGTCGTGACCAATGCGACCGGGCGGCTCATCCGCATCAACGCCCGGACGAATCGCGTCACAGCGCGGATCAAGGTTCCCGGCTTTCCGGGGCCAGAGGGTGCCGTGACCGACGGGCGGGCCGTGTGGGTCTCCAACAACAGCAGCGGCTCCGTCAGCCGCTACGACATCCGTCGCCGCAAGTTCACCGGGACGCGGCGGACCGGAAAGCAGCCACGCGGGATCGCGCTCGGCGGGGGATCCGTGTGGGTCGTGAACTCCGGTTCGGGCACGCTATCGCGCGTCTCTGCCTCGTTGCGCTGAGTCGGCAAGCTTCGCCGTGTGCAGATCGTCGACGGCCACGTGGACGAGCATGTGCCGACCGTGCGGGCGCTGTTCGAGGAGTACGCGGCCGCGCTCGGCGTCGACCTCGGCTTCCAGGACTTCGAGCGGGAGCTCGCGGAACTACCCGGGGAGTACGTCCCGCCGGGCGGACGCCTCCTGCTCGCCCTCGACCCTGAACCGGCCGGATGCGTCGCTCTCCGGCCGTTCGAGCCCGGCGTCTGCGAGATGAAGCGGCTTTACGTCCGGCCGGCCCATCGCGGTTCTGGGCTCGGCCGTCTACTCGCTGAGGCGATCGTCCAGGCAGGACGCGACGCCGGCTACGAGCGGATGCGCCTCGACACGCTGCCGTCGATGGCGGCGGCGCGCGGCCTCTACCGCTCCCTCGGCTTCGTCGAGATCGAGGCGTATCGCCACAACCCCGTCCACGGTACGACCTTCTTCGAGCGGGCCTTGTAACAAGTTGTAACTTGGGTTCTACGCGGTGAGCTCGGCGGCCAGCTCCTCGAAGACGGCGACGAAGGAATCGGCGTCGGCGGCCTCGAGGGCTACCGACAGCGTCCATTCCTCCTCGCGGCCCGGGGTCATGAAGATGTCCCGATTCACGTTGTAGAGCCACGCCAGCTCCGTGAGCTCCACATCCTGCTGCTTCCGGAACGACGCGTAGTCGGTGATCTTCCTCGGCGCGAACGTGACGCAACCCTTCGAGCCGATGCCGACGGCGTAGCCCGGCAGGCCGTACCGCTCGATCACCGCCTCACAACCCGCGAGCAGCCGGTCGTCGATCGACTCCAGGTGCGGATACGCCTCGGGCGTCAGCACCTCTTCCAGCGTCGCCCGCGCGGCGGCCATCGACAGTGGGTTGCCGTTGAAGGTGCCGACCTGGTGCACGCGGCCCTCCTCGACGACGGCCATGACCTCCTCCGTGCCGCCGACGGCACCCGAGGGCAGCCCGCCGCCGAGCGTCTTCGCGAGCGTGACGAGGTCGGGCTGGACGCCGAACCGCTCCGTTGCTCCACCCGGCGCGACCGTCAACCCCGTCTTGACCTCGTCGAAGATGAGCAGCACGCCGCGCTTCTTCGTCTCCTCGCGAACGGCCTCGAGGTACCCGGGCTCCGGGAGGACGACGCCGACGTTCATCATCGCCGCCTCCATGATCAGACAGGCCGGGAGCCGTCCCTCCTCCTCGAGCCGGTCGAGCCGTCGGCTCAGCGCTTCGGCGTCGTTGAAGGGAACGGCCACGGTCAGATCGGCCACGGCCCGGGGCAGTCCCCCGCCATACGGCGTCGACGGGATGTCGTCCAGATCGGTCTCGTCCCAGTCCAGGTTGACGCCGACGGCGACCATGACGCCGTCGTGGTGGCCGTGGTAGGAGCCCAGGATCTTCAGCAGCGTGTCGCGGCCGGTCACGCCGCGCGCGATGCGGATTGCGTCCATCGTCGCCTCGGTCCCGGAGTTCGTGAACCGCCACTTGGGGAGGCCGAAGCGCCGCGCCAGCTCCTCCGCGACGAACGCCGCATCCTCCGTCGGCGCCGAGAAGTGGGAGCCGAGCCGGACACGTTCGCTGACGGCTCGAACGATCGCCGGGTTCGCGTGGCCGACGACCATCGAGCCGAAGCCGTTGTGGTAGTCGATCAGCCGCCGTCCGTCGGCGTCCCACACGTACTGGCCCTCCCCGCGGGTGAGGAACATCGGCCACGGGTCTCGCGCCTGATAGCTGGACGCAACGCCTTTGGGCATCGCCCGGCGCGCGCGTTCGAAGAGCTCGCGCGAGCGGGGCGTCCGCTCGTCCATCGTGCGCTCCTCGCGCTCCGTCAGCTCCTTGATTCTTGCGCGGTCGATCGTGGCCCCAATGGTCTCGTGGGTCGTCATGCGATTCCTTTCGCCTGCCTGCCTCGCCTGGACTGGATGATGACGTTGATGACCATCGCCGTGATCGCGATGAGGAAGATCGCGCTGGCGACGACGTTCACCTGCGGCGGCACCGCGACGCGCGCAGCGCCCCACACGAAGAGTGGAAAGGTCGTCTCCGAGCCGGCGTTGAAGTACGTGATCACGAAGTCGTCGATCGAGATCGCGAAGCCGAGCAGCGCAGCGCTCAGGATCGCCGGTGCGATCAACGGCAGCGTCACCTTGTAGAACGTCACCCACTCGTTGGCGCCGAGGTCCATGGCCGCCTCCTCGAGGTGCCGGTCGAAGCCGACGAGCCGGGCCTTCACGGTCACGACGACGTAGCTGATGATGAACATCACGTGCGCGATGAAGATCGTCGTGAAGCCGGTCGCGAAGCGCACCTGCAGGAAGAGGGTCAGGAGTGAGGCGCCGAGGACGATCTCCGGGGTCGCCATCGGCAGGAACACGAGCAGGTTCGTCGAGCCGCGCGCTCGGAAGCGGTGGCGGACGAGCGCGAGCGCGACCAGCGTGCCGAGCACGGTGGCGACGATCGTCGAGAGCAGCGCGATCTCGAGCGAGAGGATCACCGCATCGCGGATCCCCGGCACCGCATCCCAGTTCGTCCAGTTGTCGAACGTGAACTTCTCCCAGGTGTAGTTGAAGCGGCCCGCCGGCTGGTTGAGCGAGAAGAGGATCACGACCGCGATCGGCAGCATCAGGTAGGTGAGCGCGAGCACCGAGTAGAAGCCCAGCGCATGCCGGCGCACGAAGGCCCAGGCCCTGGCGGCTGCACTCGGCTGCGGGCGAGCGGGAAGCGCTTCGGCGGCGGTCGTCATCCGGTCAGCCTCTCGGTTCCCACGACACGGGCGTAGACCAGCAGCGAGATCATGATCAGCGCCATCAGGACGAACGACAGCGACGCCGCAGCCGGGTAGTCGATCAGCTCGAGGTACTTCGACTGGATGACGTTGCCGATCATGTACTGGTTCGGCGTCCCGAGCAGCTGGGCGTTGATGAAGTCCCCCGCGGCCGGAATGAACGTCAGCAGCGTCCCCGCGACGATGCCCGGCGCCGACAGCGGCAGCGTCACCCGCAGGAACGCCTTCGTCTTGCTCGCGTAGAGATCCTGCGCCGCCTCGAGTAGCCGCGCGTCGATCTGCTCGAGCGAGACGTAGACCGGTAACGCCATGAAGGGCAGGAAGTTGTAGGTGATCCCGGCGACGACCGCGAGCGTCGTCGCCAGGAGCCGGCCGTCGGCGTCGAGGACGTGGATGTTGCGCAGGAAGCCGACGACCGGGCCCTCGTCGGCGAGGATGTTCTGCCACGCCAGGGTCCGGATCAGGTAGGTGACGAAGAACGGCGCGACGATGAAGAGGAGCAGCAGGTTCTTCCACCGCCCGCCGTGGAACGCGATCCAGTAGACGAGCGGATAGCTGATCAGCAGCGTGGCGACCGTGGCGATGCCTGCGTAGAGGAACGAGCGGATCAGCTGCTCGTCGTAGCCGGTGATCGCGTCCCAGAAGTTCGAGAACTCCCAGGTGAAGCTATAGCCGGTCTCGAACGAGCCCGATTCCAGGGACTGGTAGCCGAGGAAGCCGAGCGGGACGAGGAAGAACACCGCCAGCCAGGCCAGCCCCGGTGCCAGAAGGAGCAGCGGGGCCAGCCAGCGGTGTCGATGGATCAGGGTCACGCTGCCCCGGCTAGTGCCCCTCCAAGCAATGCGCGCCTGCTTCTGGCCCGCGATCACGCGGCGCCAGAGCCCACCCTCGCCCTTGCCAAGGCTGCCAGCCTTGGCCGCGGACGAGTGCGGCCTCTGGCTTGGTGCTCACGACCCAGAAGCTAGGCAGCATCACTTGAAGGAGCACTAGGCGCCCAGCAGCTTCTGCCATTGCTCGATGTAGGTCTGGTTGTTGAGCGCCGCCGAGTCGAACTGGACGACGTTCGAGAGAATCTCGTCGTCGGGGAAGATCAGCGGGTTGTTCGCTGACTCCGGGTCGAGCTTCTTCGCCTCGTCGATCACGCCCTTGACAGAGGAGATGTAGCCGTTCCCGACCGAGATCATCGCGGCGATCTTGGGGTCGTAGATGAAGTTCATGTATTCGGAGGCCGTCGGCACGTTGCCGCCGAGCGGGATGAGCATGTTGTCCGTCCAGATGTCGCTCCCGGCCTCGGGGAGGTTCCAGCGGAGGTCCTTGTTTGCTGCGAGGCCAGTGGCGACGTCGCCCGACCAGGACGCGGCGGCGGCGATGTTGCCCTTCTCCAGGTCGCTCACGTAGTCGTTGCCGGTGAAGCGGCGGATCTGACCGGAGTCGACCGCCGTCTGAATCCGGTCGAGGGCCTTGTTGAAGCTCTCGTCGGTGACCTTCTCCGGGTCGTCGCCGTTCGCGAGCATGACCATGCTCATCGTGTCCGCCATCTCGGTGAGCAGCGTGACCTTGCCCTTGAGCTTCGGGTCCTCGAGCAACTGGTCGACTGTCTCGACGATTTCGCCGCCGCTTGCCTTGAGGTTCGTGGCGATGCCGGTGATGCCCGACGCCCAGGGCAGGCTGAAGCTTCGGTCCGGGTCGAACGGCGGGCTCCCTTGCGCCGGGATCAGGTTGGCGATGTTCGGGATCCGTCCCTTGTCGAGTTCTTGCACCCACTCCTTCTGAATGAGCAGCGCGGGGAAGCGCGAGTTGTCGGTCATGACGATGATGTCGCGGTCGATCCCGCGGCCCTGCGACAACGGCCCCTGGATCTTCCCGAAGTAGGAGGCGTTGTCGTTGATGTCCTCGACGTAGTTGACCTGCACGCCCGTCTTGGCCGTGAACTGCTCCAGCGAGGGGCTCTTCTTCGTCTTCGTGTCCATGTCGATGTAGAGCTGCCAGTTCGAGAAGCGAAGCGTGTCGGCAAGCTCCTGCGTTCCGGCCGCGGTGGTGCCCCCGGCGTCGTCGCCGCCTCCGCCGCACGCGGCCAGGAATCCCGGTAGTGAGATTGCAACTCCACCCAGTGCTGCGCGCCGCAGCAGCTCGGCACGGGTCAGAGCATGGTTCATTCCTCCTCCTCTTCGGTCAGGTCGACCACGAACGCAGCGCCCGGGTCGAACGAAAGCTCGACTGCCGAGTCCCGGTCAAACGAAGCGGACCCGGTCTGTGTGTTCTGCGCGAAGACGCTGACCTGCCCGTCCGGCGTCTTCACGGTGTACTGGGTTGCGACCCCGACGTAGGAGCGGTCGGCGACCGTGCCGGCGAGACGGTTCTCGCCGTCGCTCGGAGCTCCGAGCCGGATCTTCTCGGGCCTGATGCCGACCGCGACGCGGCTCCCGCGCGACGGCAGGCCATCGTCGACCCGGACGAGCGCCCCGCTCGTGAGCCGGACCTCACCGGCTCCCTCGACCGCGCCGCGCAGAAGGTTGGACGCGCCGAGGAACCGGGCGACGAAGCTCGTCTCCGGGCGTTCGTAGAGCTCCTCGGGCGGCCCGAGCTGCTCGATCCTGCCCTTGTTCATGACCGCGATCGCGTCCGCCATCGTCATCGCCTCCTCCTGGTCGTGGGTGACGTGGACGAACGTGATCCCGATCTCCATCTGAATCCGCTTCAGCGTCAGCTGCATCTGCTTGCGCAGCTTCAGGTCGAGCGCGCCGAGCGGCTCGTCCAGCAGCAGCACCTGCGGGTTGTTCACGAGCGCGCGCGCGAGCGCGACCCGCTGCTGCTGGCCGCCCGACAGTTGGCGAGGCTTCCGATCGCCCATCCCCGCGAGGTCGACCATGCCCAGGATCTCGCGCACTCGCCCGTCGAGCTGTCCTCCCTTGATCCCTTTGCGGCGCAGTCCGAACGCGACGTTCTCGAAGATCGTGAGGTGAGGGAAGAGGGCGTAGCTCTGGAAGACCGTGTTCACGTCGCGTCGATGCGGCGGGAGCCCGGTGACGGGCTGGCCGGCGAGATAGATCGCACCCTCGTCGGGCTCCTCGAAACCGCCGATCATCCGGAGCGTCGTCGTCTTGCCGCAGCCCGACGGCCCGAGCAGGGCGAAGAACGACCCCCGCGGGATCTCGAGCGTGATGCCGTCGACCGCGACCACGTCGTCGAACCGCTTGGTGACGACGTCGAGCTGGACGTCCGGGACGGAGCTCACTGCCCGCGTCCGTACGGGTACCACCAGTCCTTCGGCGCCAGGGACGTCTCGAGGTGCACGTGCTTCGTCTCCTGGAAGGCTTCCAGGCCCTCCTGGCCCAGCTCCCGGCCGACGCCCGACTGCTTCATGCCGCCGAAGGGGCCGGCGTCGTTGTCGGTCAGCGGGTCGTTGAACCAGACAGTGCCCGCTTTGATCTCGCGCATGCAACGGAGGATCGTGTCGAGATCCTTCGTGTAGACGTTACAACCGAGCCCGAAGCGGGTCGAGTTCGCGAGCTCGATCGCCTCGTCCAGGCTCTCGACTCGAACGATCGGCGCGACCGGGCCGAACGTTTCTTCCCGGAGGAGATCCGTGTCGGCCGCGGCGCCGGTGACCACCGTCGGCGCATAGAAGTAGCCGGTTCCGTTCCCGCCGTTCCCGCCACCCGTGACCACCTCGGCACCCGCCGCGACGGCGGCCTCGACCTGGCCCGCGACCCGCTTTCGCTGCCGGGCGGAGACGAGCGGCCCGATGTCCGTGCCCGGATCGAGCGGATCGCCCAGTACGAGTGAATCGGTGTAGTCGACGAACGCCTGCAGGTACTCGTCGTAGACCGGCTCGAGCACGTAGAAGCGCTCCGCGGAGGTGCAGACCTGCCCGCCGTTCAGAAACGCGGCCCAGGCCCCGCCCCTCGCTGCTGTCTCGATCGCCGGCGCCACGTCGGGGCAGACGATGAACGGGTCCTTGCCGCCGAGCTCGAGGTTGATCCGGGCGAGCCGGTCGGCGCAGATGTGCGCGATCCTCTTGCCGGTCTCGACCGAGCCGGTGAACGCGACGCAGTCGACGCGCCCGTCCGCAACGATCGCTTCGCCGATCTCTCCGTCGCCGGCGAGGATGTTGACGACGCCGGCCGGCAGGTGCTCGACACACTCGGCGAGTGCGAGTGTGGAGAGCGGCGTCAGCTCGGACGGCTTGGCGACGACGGTGTTGCCCGCGGCCAGCGCGGGCGCGAGCTTCCAGGCCAGGAGCAGGAGCGGGTAGTTCCACGGAACGATCGCGGCGACGACGCCGACGGGCTCCTTGAGCACGAGCGAGAGCTGGGTCGACTCGATCGGAGGGATCACGCGCCCGGCAGAGCTGCGGCCGAGCTCGGCGTAGTAGTCGAACGCCGCCGCCGTCCAGCCGACCTCGTCCGAGTTCTCGATCCGCGGCTTCCCGCCCTCGAGCGTCATCAGCTCCGCCAGCTCGTCGGTGCGGGCCCGCATCCGCGCCGCGACCTCGTGGAGCAGCTCGCAGCGCTCGAGCGCGGGCGTCGCCGCCCAGCCACGGGCTGCCTCCCGCGCGCCGGCGATTGCGGCGTCGACCTGCTCTCGCGAGGGCAGCCGGACCGACGCGAGCTCGGACTCCGTGTACGGATTCTCGACGGCCAGCTGCCCGCCGTCCCCGGCGACCTGCTCTCCCCGAATGAGCAGACGCGTCTCCAACTAGTCCAGCTTCGCCATCACGTGCTTGACCTGCGTGTAGTCCTCCAATGAGTAGGCCGAGAGGTCCTTGCCGTAGCCCGACTGCTTGAAGCCGCCGTGCGGCATCTCGGAGACGAGCGGGATGTGGTCGTTGATCCAGACCGTGCCGAACTCGAGCTTCCGCGACGCGTTCAGGGCCCGCCCGATGTCCCGCGTGAACACCGACGCGGCCAGCCCGTACGGAACGTCGTTCGCCCACGCGAGCGCCTCGTCGTCGTCGGCGAAGCGCTGCACGGTGACGACCGGCCCGAAGACCTCGCGCTGGACGATCTCGTCCGTCTGGTCGACGTCGACGACGACCGTGGGCTTGACGAAGAAGCCGCGGTCGCCGTTCGTCCCGCCGCCGGTCAGGACGTTGGCGCCCTTCGCGCGGTCGAGGAAGCCGAGCACGCGGTCCTGCTGGGCCTTCGAGATCACCGGCCCCATCTCGATCTCGTCGCCCACGGCGGGATCGCCGACCTGTAGCGACTCGACAGCAGGGACGAGCTCGTCCAGCAGCTTGTCGTAGATCTGCGGGCCGGCGACGACGCGGGAGGCGGCGGTGCAGTCCTGCCCCGAGTTCCAGTAGCCGGCGATCTTGATCGCCTCCGCCACCTGGGCCGGGTCGGCGTCGTCGAAGACGATCACCGGCGCCTTGCCGCCGAGCTCGAGGTGCACGCGCTTGAGCGTCTCGGCCGCCGCGCGCGCGACCTCCTTGCCGGTCGCGACGTCCCCGGTCAGCGAGACCATCCGGACGTCAGGATGCCGGACGATTCCGGCGCCGACCGGCTCGCCGTCCCCGGTGATGACGTTGAGGACGCCGGCCGGGATCACGTCGGCGGCCAGCTGCGCGAACCGCAGTGTCGAGAGCGGCGTTTGCTCGGACGGCTTGAGGACGGACGTGTTCCCAGCCGCGAGCGCGGGGGCGAACTTCCACACCGCCATCATCAGCGGGTAGTTCCAGGGCGCGACCTGGCCGACGACACCGATCGGCTCGCGGCGGATCCAGGAGGTGTAGCCCTGCATGTACTCGCCGGTCGAGCGGCCCTCGAGGACGCGCGCCGCGCCGGCGAAGAAGCGGATGTTGTCCGAGCAGACCGGCATCTCGTCCCGAGCCGCCGCCAGCGGCTTGCCGACGTTGCGGGACTCGAGCTCAGCAAGCTCGTCGGTGTGCTCGTCGATCAGGTCGGCGAGCTTGAGCAGGACCTCGGCGCGCTCGCCCGGGGTCGCGTCGCGCCAGCCCGGCGCGGCCGACTTGGCCGCCTCGACGGCGCGATCGACGTCCGCCTCGGTCCCGTCCGGGACCTCGGCGATCGCCTCGCCCGTGGCCGGGTTGATGATCTCCGCTGTCCCAGCCTCCGCGGCATCGACCCACTCGCCCCCGACGAAGTTCTTGTACTGCTGCACGGTCACGCTCATGCAAAAACCTCCTGAATTCGGGGGGAAACTATCTCACTGGCGCGCGCCGGCGGCCGCAGGTGCGGTCCCGCCGACTCCCGCCGGTTCGTGGGTCAGCCGCTGCGCGATCCAGACCGGAATCACGGAGAGCAGGATCACCGCTACCGCGACCACGTTGATGATCGGCAACTGCTGCGGACGGGCGAGGTTGGTGAAGATCCAGATCGGCAGCGTCTGGTCGGCACCCGACGTGAACGTGGTCACGATCACCTCGTCGAAAGAGAGTGCGAAAGCCAGCAAGCCGCCGGCGAGTAGGGCCGTTCGCAGCTGCGGGAACGTGACGTAGCGGAACGTCTGCCATGCGTCTGCGCCGAGGTCGGAGGACGCTTCTTCCAGCGACCCGCCCATGCGCCGGAGGCGCGCGATCACGTTGTTGTAGACGACGACGATGCAGAAGGTGGCGTGGCCGATCACGATCGTCGCGAGACCGAAGTCGAAGCCCAGGCGGACGAAGGTCGAGTTCAGCGCCATCCCGGTCACGATCCCGGGTAGCGCGATCGGCAGGATGACGAGGAACGAGATCGTCTCCCGCCCGAAGAACCGGTACCGCGACACGGCGAGCGACGCCAGCGTCCCCAGAATGAGCGCGACCGCCGTCGCTGCGAGCCCGGCCTTCACGGAGAGAAGGAGCGCGTCGCGAACGGCCTCGTCGGCCCAGGCCTCTCCGAACCAGTGGAGCGTGTAGCCGGAGATCGGCCAGCCCTGCGTGATGCTCTCGTTGAACGCGTAGAGCCCGATCACGAAGAGCGGGATGTAGATGAAGGCCAGCGTCAGGCCGGTGGCCACCCGGAGAAGGACGGCGCTCACAGGTTCTCGAACGCGCCCGCTCGTTTGGCCAGCGCGAGGTAGACGACCATGATCAGCACGGGAATCGTCGCGAATGCGGCGGCGAACGGGAGGTTGTTCGCGACGCCGACGTTCGAATAGACGACGTTCCCGATGAAGTTCGTGTTGCCGACGACCTGCGGCGTGATGTAGTCGCCGAGCGTCAGCGAGAACGTGAAGATCGAGCCCGCCACGAGTGCGGGGAAGACGAGTGGCAGGACAACCCGCCTGAAGGTCCGGAACCCCTTGGCGCCGAGGTCGGACGAGGCTTCGAGCAGCGAGTTCGGGATGCGCTCGAGCCCCGCGTAGATCGGCAGGATCATGTACGGGAGCCAGAGGTAGGTGAACACGAGCCACGTTCCGGTGGTCGTGTAGCCCGGCCCTTCGAGGCCGAAGGGCGCGAGGGCCCAGTTGAGGATCCCCTCACCGGCGAGGATCGTCCGCCAGGCGTAGACCTTGACCAGGTAGCTGGCCCAAAGCGGGGTCAGGATCGCGACGATCAGCAGCCCCCGGGTACGCCGCGACGCGACCCGCGCCATGTAGTAGGCGATCGGAAAAGCCAGCACGGCGTCGGTGACCGTGACCGCTGCGGCCAGGCCGACGGTCCGCAGGGTGATCCGCCGATAGACGTCCTCCTCCCAGAGCGTGCGGAAGTTGTCGAGGCTGAGGTCCCGGACGACCTCGGACGTGAACGGGTCGAGGCGCCAGAGGGCGGTCGAGAACAGGATCGCGAGCGAACCGAGGTACGCGATCCCGAGCCAGGCGATCGGCGAGGCGAGCAGCGCCCCGAGCCGCACGCGTGGGTGGCGGAAGAGGAACGACGAGACCCGCCGCCCCGGTCCCTCCCGGGGCGGCGGGTCTCCGTGCGCGACCGAGGTCAGATAGCTACCCCTTGATCTCGGTCCACGCCTGCGTCCACTCGGAGTAGTCCTTGCAGGTCTCGCCGCGGTCGTCGCCGCAGTCTTTGATCGGCGTCTTCCAGTACGCGACCTTGTCGAAATACGCCTCGTCCTGCGCGTGGAAGAGCGCGCAGTGGTTCTTCGCCTGGGTCAGTGCGCAGGCCTCGGCGTTGACGGGGGCCTCGCCGAAGTACTCGGTGGCCATCGCGTTCGCCTTCGGCGAGATGATGTAGTTCATCCACAGGTACATGCAGTTCGGGTTCTTCGCCTGGGACGAGATCATCCAGGTGTCCGACCAGCCCGTCGATCCCTCCTTCGGGAGGATCGCCTTCACGGGCACCGGATCCTTCGCGCCGGTCAGCTGATTGACCTGGTACTGCCAGGTCGTGCCGACGACCGTGTTCTTGTTGGTGAACGACTGGATCTGCTTGGCGGCGTCGCTCCAGTACTCGCCGATGTTCGCGTTCTGCTGCTTGAGCAGGTCGACCGAGGCCTGGAACTGCTCGTCGTCGAGCTCGTAGGGGTCGGTGATGTTGAGCTCCGGCTTCGTCGCCTTCAGGTAGAGCGCGGCGTCGGCGATGTAGATCGGGCTGTCGTACGCCGTCACCTTGCCCTTGTAGGGCGAGTTCGCCTCGAAGACCGCTCCCCAGCTGTCCGGCGCGGGCTGGACGACATCGCTCCGCCACGCCAGGAGGTTCGCCCCCCGGCCGTGCGGGACGCCGTACGACTGGCCGTCGACCGTGTTGTGCGCCTGCCCCTTGAGGCCCTCGAAGACCTTGGCGTAGTTCTCGATCAGATCGGTGTTCACCGGTGCGACGTCGCCCGCCGCGATCAGGCGGAGCGTCGCGTCGCCGGAGGCCGAGACGCCGTCGTAGTTGCCGGTCCGCATGAGCGTGACCATCTCGTCCGACGTCGCGCCGACCTTCGAGTTGACCTTGCAGCCCGTCTCTTGCTCGAACGGCGTGACCCAGTCCTTCTCGACGTAGCCGGCCCAGTTGATCAGGTTGACCTGCCCCTCGGGATCGCCGATCGACGTCGGCATGTTCTCCGCCGCGGTGGTCGTCGTGCCGCCCGCCCCGCTTTCGTCGTCGTCGCTGCCGCAGCTCACCGCCGACAACAGCGCTACGACCAGGAAGGCGGCGAGCCCCACCGTCTTCAGGTAGCGCCATCGTGCCTTCGTCATTCCTCCTCCGTCTCTCCCCCCGGATCGATTTCGTAGGTGTGCTCTGGACGCCACTCGAGGCGGACTGGACGCCCCCGCGCCTCGACGACGTCCGCCGAGGTGGTCTCGAGGTTCTGGCGGACGACGGTGAGCGCACCGCCGCCCTCGAGCTCGACGACGTAACGGGTGACCATCCCGACGTAGACGACCTCGCTGATGCGGCCCCGCTCGCTAACCGAACCGGCCGCCGGCTCCTCGTCTGGTCCGAGGAGCCGGATCTTTTCCGGGCGAACCGTGAAGCGCCGGCCGTCGCGCTCGAGGACGTTCGAGACACCAACGAATCCGGCGACGAACTCGCTCTCGGGATGCTCGTAGACCTCGGCCGGGCTGCCGACTTGCTCGATCTTCCCGTCGACGAAGACGGCCAGGCGGTCGCTCATGGTCAGCGCCTCCTCCTGGTCGTGCGTCACGTAGACGAAGGTGATCCCGACCTCCTGCTGAATGCGCTTGAGCTCGAGCTGCATCTGCTGGCGGAGCTTCAGGTCGAGGGCTCCGAGCGGCTCGTCGAGCAGGAGCACCTGCGGGCGGTTGACGATCGCGCGTGCAAGCGCAACCCGCTGTCGTTGGCCGCCGGAGAGCTGGCCGGGGCGCCGTCCGCCGAGGCCGGCCAGCCGCACCATCTCGAGCGCCTCGCCGGCCCGCTGCCGGCGCTCGGCCTTTCCCACCCGCTTCACCATCAGGCCGTACGCGACGTTCTGCTCGACGCTCATGTGCGGGAAGAGCGCGTAGTCCTGGAAGACCGTGTTGACGTCGCGGGCGTACGGCGGGAGCCCGGTCACGTCTCGGCCCTTGAGCAGGATCGTGCCGGAGTCGGGCCGCTCGAACCCGGCGATCAGCCGGAGCGTCGTCGTCTTCCCCGATCCGCTCGGGCCGAGAAGCGTGAAGAACTCGCCCGGTGCGATCCTGAGGTCGACGCCGTCCACGGCGGCGACATCGCCGTAGCTGCGCCGGAGGTCGACGGCTTCGACGTCGGGGACCGCAGCGTCGGTCGTCGCGGGGTCGCTACGCCGCGCGGGTGCTTGCGTCGACAAGCGACTCCTCCAGCAGCTCGAGTCCCTGAGCGAGATCGGCGGCGGAGATCACGAGCGGGACGAGGATCCGAATCACGTTCCCGTCGAGGCCACACGAGAGGAGGATGAGCCCCTTCTCGCGGGCGGTCGCGGTGACGGCAGAGGCGAGCTCCGGCGACGGCTCCTTCAGCTCGAACGCAAGCATCGGGCCGAGCCCTCTGACCTCGCCGATCACTTCGTGGCGGGCGGCGAGCTCATCGAGGCGGGCCCCGATCGTCTCTCCGAGCTCGCGGGCCCGGGCGAGGAACTCCGGGCGCCGGACCTCCTCGAGCACGGCGATCGCCGCCGCGCAAGCGGCCGGGTTGCCGCCGAACGTTCCGCCGAGGCCACCGGGGGCGACGGCGTCGACGATCTCGGCCGGCCCGGTGACCGCGCCGAGCGGCAGTCCCCCGCCGAGCGACTTCGCCGAGACGAGCAGGTCGGGCTCGACGCCGTACTGCTCGATCGCCCAGACCGTTCCCGTTCGGCCGACCCCACTCTGCACCTCGTCGGCGACGAACAGGATCCCGTGGCCGCCGAGGAGCTCCTGGAGCCGCTTCGGGAAGTCCGGCGGCATCGGGATGAAGCCGCCTTCTCCCTGCACCGGCTCGATGACGGCGCAGGCGATCGACTCGGGAGCGGCCTCGGAGCGGAAGAGCCGCTCGAGCGCGTCGAGCGCGTCGGCGGACGACACGCCGCGGTAGGGGTAGGGCGCCGGCGCCCTGTAGACCTCCGGGGCGTACGGACCGAAGCCGCGCCGGTACACAAGCTTGTTCGTCATCGTCATCGTCAGCAGCGTGCGGCCGTGGAAGGCCTGGTCGAAGACGAGCACGGCCGGGCGTCCGGTCGCCGCTCGGGCGATCTTGACCGCGTTCTCGACCGCCTCGGCGCCGCTGTTCAAGAGGAGGCTTCGCTGCTCCGCGCCGCGGCAGGGCGAGAGCTCGGCGAGCAGCCGGCAGACCTCGACATACGGCTCGTAGATGCCGACCATGAAGCACTGGTGCAGGTAGCGGTCGACCTGCTCGTGGATCGCGGCCGCCGCGAAGCCGTGCCCGGTGTTCTGGCAGCCCAGCCCGCCGGCGAAGTCGATGTAGCTGCGGCCGTCGGCGTCCTCGATGCGTGCGCCCTCCGCGCGGGCGACGACGAGCGGCGTCGTCGAGATCCCTCGGACGACGTAGCGCTCGCGTGCCTCCGCGATTCGGTCCGAAGCCGTGGTCTCCCGGATGGCCATCGCGGCATTTTCGCAGGATCGCCGAGTTTTCGGGCCGGCAAACCTTGCGGTTCCTTTCGGACTCGATCATTCTCCCGACTGCCCGGTTCTAAAGGATCGACCTATCGCCCGTACACCGCTCGCCGCCACCTTGGAATCCCTGGCCGCCCGCGCCGGCGAACGGAGCTTGACCCGGCGCGACCTTCTGCGCGACGCCGGGATCGTGGGCCTCGCCGCAGCGGGAACGTCGTCGATCGGCCGGCTGGTTTCGGCAGCGGATGCTGCCTCCGCCCCGAGGATCGTCGTCATCGGTGCGGGCCTCGCAGGCCTCACCGCCGCGTACCGGCTCCGGCAGGCCGGTGTCGCCGCCGAGGTCCACGAGGCGTCGGAGCGAGTCGGCGGACGCTGCTGGAGCATCACGGACGCCTTCGCCGAGGCGCAGGTGGCCGAGCGCGGCGGAGAGCTGATCGACCAGGGCCACACGGCGATCCGCCAACTTGCCGGCGAGCTCGGGCTCGAGCTCGACAACCTCCTTCGGGGCGAAGCGAACGGGACCGAGCCGAACTACTACTTCGACGGCGCGCCGTACTCCTACGAGCAGGCGACCGACGACATCAAGGAGATCTGGCAGAAGCTCCACTCGGATGTCTCGGCGGCGAGCTATCCGACGCTGCACGACAGCTCCACGCCGCGGGGCGCTCAGCTCGACCGCCTTTCGATCGTGGACTGGATCGAGGAGAGCGTTCCGGGAGGGATGGACTCGCCTCTCGGCCAGCTGCTCGAAGTGGCGTACACGATCGAGTACGGCGCCGATGCGAGCGTGCAGAGCTCCCTCAACCTCGTCTACCTCCTTGGCTACAGGGGCCTGGGGAAGTTCCGCATCTTCGGGGCCTCCGACGAGAAGTACCACGTCGTCGGCGGGAACGACCAGATCCCGGCGCGAATGGCGGAGCTGCTCGCTGGTCAGATCACGCCGGGATCCGAGCTCGTCGCCATCCGGCGTCGAGCCGACGGCGCCTACACCCTCACATTCGACCAGGGCGCGAGAACGACGACGCGCACCGCCGACCGCGTCGTACTCGCGCTGCCGTTCGCGATTCTGCGCTCAGCGGTCGACTACTCCAAAGCGGGCTTCAGCGATCTCAAGCGGACCGCGATTGAGGAGCTCGGCATGGGGATGAATTCCAAGCTCAACGTCCAGTTCAAGACGAGGCACTGGCACTCGCTACGCTCCAACGGCGAGACGTTCGCGGACACGGGCTACCAGAACACGTGGGAGGTCTCGCGCGCCCAGCCTGGCACTGCCGGGATCCTCGTCGAGTACACCGGCGGCACGATCGCCGCGAGCTTCGATTCGGGGAACCCGGGGACTCATGCCAAGCGGTTCCTCGACCAAATCGAACCGGTGCTGCCCGGTCTCAGCAAGCAGTGGAACGGCCGGGCCACGGTCGATTCCTGGAGTACGAACCACCCGTGGACGAAGGGTTCGTACTCGTTCTGGAAGGTCGGGCAGTACACGAAGTTCGCCGGGATCGAGCGTGAGCGCGAAGGCAACTGCCACTTCGCCGGGGAGCACACGTCGGTCGACTTCCAGGGCTACCTGAACGGAGCCGTGGAGTCCGGCGAGCGCGCTGCAGCAGAGATCCTCGCCGACCTCAAGTAGCGCGAAGATACGCCGGATGATCGCGATCGTCGGGGCAGCCGGCACGATCGGGCGGAACGTCGCCCGCTTCCTCGAGGGGTGGGACGTGCCGTTCGTCCGCCGCGATGCACGGCTGCAGGGAGAGGAGCAGGTCGATGCTGCGGACGCCGGCGCCGTTGCTCGGGCGCTCGACGGCTGCACCGTCTGCGTCAACTGCGTCGACTACCGGCTCAACGTGCCGGTGATGCGCGGCGCGCTTGCGGCCGGCGCGCACTACGTCGACCTCGGCGGGCTCTACCACGTGACCCGGCTCCAGCTTGAGCTGGATGCGGAGTTCCGGGACCGAGGGCAGGGAGCGCTGCTCGGGATGGGCTCAGCCCCGGGTAAGACGAACCTGCTCGCGAGCGCCGCAGTCTCCCGGCTCAGGGGCGAGCCGAGGACGATGGAGATCTGGGCCGCGACGCGAGATCCGGCCGCCGAAGGGCATCCGTTCCCGGCCCCGTACTCGGTCCGGACGCTGCTCGACGAGCTGAGCATGTCGCCGGTCGTCGTCGAGGACGGCGAGCTCACCGAGGTCGAGGCGCTCTCGGGCCAGGCGGTGCGCAGGCTGGCCGATCCCGTCGGGCCGGCGACGGGGATCTACACGCTCCACTCCGAGCTGGCGACGCTGCCGTTGGCTTACCCCACGCTCGAGCGGGCCTCGTTTCGGCTCTGCCTGTCTCCTGGGCTGCTCGAGAAGCTGCTCGCACTCGGGGAGGACGAGGAGCCGGAGCCCTACGAGCAGTCGGAGGCGTCGGTCGCGGTGCACCTCGTCGACGTCGAGGGTGATTCGGGCGCGCGAGTCGTGGGCTGGACGCTGACGCGAGGTGGGTCGGCGCGGTCGACCTCCGAGCCCGCGGCGCGGGCGGCGGTCGAGCTGCTCGAGGGGCGAATGCCGCTCGTCGGTGTCAGGGCGCCGGAGGCGGCGATCCCGGACCCGGAGGCGTTTCTCGGGCTCCTGGACACGGAGGTCTACTGGGACGTCGCGTAGTCGAGCCACCGCTCGGCGCAGTCCTCGTTCGCCCCGTCCTCCCGGATGACCCATGCGGTCCTGCGTCGGCCGGCGGGTCGCGCCGGGCCGTCGAAGGCGGCGGCGAGCGCTCTCGGAACCGTCACCTCGAGCCCGCTCGCGACCTCGACGGTCACGAGCTCGACCGAGTCGTGTGCCGTCCCGCCGGGCGGGACGGGCCCCGCGACGACGTCCACGTTTCGTCTCCGGGCGATCGCGTCGAGGTCCTCGCCGTCGTCGTAGACGCGCAGGTCGACGCCGCAGCCGGTCTCGCGCTCGAAGGCCGCGGTGTTCTCGACCAGGCCGGCCGGCGCGAGGAGGCGCACCTCGCGATTCGACTCCTGGTCGCCGCCGCAGCCGGCGAGGGCGAGCAGCACGACTGCTGCGACGGTGCATCGGATAGCCATACTCCGCGCCATTGTGTCGACGTACGCGCTAGTTGCCGATCTGCCGCTGACGATCGAGGGCCAGTCGTTCGATCGGCTCGAGCAGCCCGTCTCGAGTGAATTCACGCGTGTGACGACCGTGGTCCGGCTGGCCGGGGCAGGGGAGGAGGGCCTCGGTGAGGACGTCACCTACAACGGTCAGGATCACGAGCAGTTCGTTTCGGACGGCGCCTCGCTTCCGCTCGCAGGCGAGTGGACGATCGATTCGTTCTCGCGTCACCTCGACGGGCTGGAGCTCTGGCCCGAGCCGCCCGGGATGGCGGCGTTTCGCGATTACCGGCGCTGGTCACTCGAAAGCGCGGCGCTCGACCTGGCGTTACGGCAGGTGGGACGTTCGCTCGCCGATGCGGTCGGCCGTGAGCCGCGCGCGGTTTCGTTCGTCGTCTCGATGCGGCTCGGTGAGCCGTCCACGCTCGAGCCGGTCAAGAAGGTTCTCGCGCTGTACCCGGAGACCATGTTCAAGCTCGACGCGGTCGCCGATTGGACCCCCGAGCTCGTCGCCGAGCTCGCCGCACTCGGGGTGGTCGACTCCATCGACCTCAAGGGCGCCTACGAGGGGACCGTGGTCGACAATCCGCCCAACCCCGAGCTCTACCGGCTGGTGGCCGAGGGCTTTCCCGAGGCCTGGATCGAAGACCCGGCTCTAACCGACGAGACGGAGCCGGTCCTCGCGCCGCATCGTGATCGGATCACGTGGGATGCGCCGATCCACTCCGTCGGGGATATCGAGGCTCTGCCTTTCCCGCCGCGGACGATCAACGTCAAACCGTCCCGCTTCGGCACGCTTCGCCGCCTCGGCGAGGCCTACGACTACTGCGCCGAGCGCGGCATCGCCGTCTACAGCGGCGGGCAGTTCGAGCTCGGCGTGGGGCGGGGGCAAATCCAGTACCTGGCGTCCCTCTTCCACCCGGACACGCCCAACGACGTCGCGCCCGGCAAGTACAACGTCTCGCCTCCTGAGCCCGGTCTACCGACGAGCCCGCTGGAGCCGGCTCCCGCTCCGACCGGGTTTCGCTGGGGATAGTCCGACACAGACTCGGCACACACTCGACACAGTCGCGTAGCTAGTTGCGCGCTAACGTCGTTGCCGTGGCAGACATCACGACAGCCTGGGGTCGGGCGACGCTCGTCGACGAGGTCAAGGTTCAGCAGCGGGCCGGCGACAAGCGCTTCGCGTCGCTCGTCCAGCTCCTCGAAGACGAGCAAGGCGACCCGCTCGTTCGCTTCGCCTACACGACCGACGGCGTCGTTCGACGCGGTCCGGTCACGCTCCGCAGAGCCGACCTGGAGCGGCTTCGCAAGGCACTGGCGCAGCACGAGGCGCTCGCTGCTGCGCTCCGGCTCGACGGTGGCTAGGTACTCGCCGAGACGAGCCCGGGTGCGCCCGCGCGGGCCGCCTGTACGAGCCCCCCGAGGATCAACGCGCCGTCCGTCGAGCCCAGCAGCGGGTCGACCGCGTGCTCGGGATGCGGCATCAGGCCCATGACGTTGCCGCGCTCGTTGGAGACGCCGGCGACGTCACCGACCGCGCCGTTCGGATTCCGCTCGTAGCGAAGGACGACCTGTCGGTTGGCTTCGAGCTCGGCGAGCAGCTCTGGGCCCGCGAACCAGCAGCCTTCGCCGTGCTTGATCGGGATCGTCAGAGACTGCTCAGGTTCGCACTGGGCGGTGAACGGCGTGTCCGTGCGCTCGACCCTCAGAACGACATCTCGACAGACGAAGGCGAGCGACGCGTTCGGTCGCAACGCGCCCGGAAGCAACCCGGCTTCGCAGAGGATCTGGAAGCCGTTGCAGATCCCGAGCACGAGCCCGCCGTCGGCGGCGAACTCGGCAATCGCCTTCATCGCCGGCGAGAAGCGGGCGATGGCGCCGCAGCGGAGGTAGTCGCCGTACGAGAAGCCCCCCGGGAGGACGACAGCTGCCACATCCGGCAGGCGCTCGTCGCCGTGCCAAACGGCGACAGGCTCAGCTCCGAGAAGCTCGAGCGCGAGCAGCGCGTCACCGTCGTCGTTCGAGCCCGGGAAGGTGACGACGGCGACGCGGGGGCGCGGGTCGGTCATGTCGCCAGCTCGATCTCGTAGCTCTCGATCAGCGGGTTCGCGAGCAGCTGGTTGCACATCCGCTCGACCTCGGCCCGGGCCGCGGCCGGGTCGGTCGCCGCGAGCTCGAGGTCGACGAGCCGACCGACGCGCGCGTCACCGACGGCGAAGCCCAGCTCCCGCAGCGAGCTCTCGACGGCCTGGCCCTGTGGATCGAGGATTCCGGGCTTCGGCCGGACGAGAACCGTCGCTCTCACCGGAGCACCGTCTCGGGGTCGGCGACGTACTCGGAGAACGGGCGTTCAGTCAGGCGCTCGTACGCGTCGATGTACCGAGCCCGTGTACCGGTGACGACCTCTTCAGGCAGCTCCGGGCCGGGAGGCGTCTTGTCCCACCCGAGCGTCTCGCAGTAGTCACGGACGAACTGTTTGTCGAACGACGGCTGCGCCCGGCCGGGCTCGTAGGCATCCGCCGGCCAGAAACGGGACGAGTCGGGCGTGAACGCCTCGTCGCCAAGAACGAGCTTTCCCTCGGCGTCGACGCCGAACTCGAACTTCGTGTCGGCGATGATGATCCCGCGGGCCGCGGCGTACTCCGCTGCGAAGCGATAGAGGGCGAGCGAGGTCTCTTCCACCTCTGCGAGCCGGTCTTTGCCGATCAGCTCCGCCGCCTCGTCGCTCGTGATGTTCTCGTCGTGACCGGTCTCCGCCTTCGTCGCCGGCGTGAAGATCGGCTCTGCGAGGCGGTCGGAGTCGTCCAGCCCGGGCGGCAACGAGTGTCCACAGACCTCGCCGGTCGCCTGGTAGTCCTTCCAGCCGGAGCCCGCGAGGAACCCGCGCACCACGCATTCGAGCGGGAGCATTTCGAGGCGCCGGCACTCCTGCGAACGGCCGTCGGGGCGCAGCGCGAGCAAATGGTTCGGGCACAGGTCCTGCGTCCGCGCAAACCAGAACGCCGACAGGCCGCTGAGGACTCGGCCCTTGTCCGGGATCTCGGTCGGCAGGACGACGTCGAAGGTCGAGATCCGGTCGGTCGCGACGAGCAGCAGGCGCTCGTCGTCGAGGGCGTACAGCTCGCGGACCTTCCCGCTGCCGACGTGCGTGGCGGTGTCAGACATGAATGGGCTCCTCTCGTCGGGATAGCGCACGGAGTCGCTCGAAGACGACGTCGCCGTGCCGGGTGAACGCGCCGAGGTCGAAGACCTCGTCGAGTGCCTTCGCATCGAGTGCGGCAGTGATCTCGCGGTCGGCACGCACGAGCTCGGCGAAGTCCCGCTCCTCCTCCCAGGCGCGCATCGCCGCGCGCTGGACGAGCTCGTACGCGCGCCCCCGCTCTAGTCCCGCCTCGACGAGCGCCAGCAGGAGCCGCTGGCTGAAGAAGAGGCCGTGGCTCGCCTCCAGGTTGCGTCGCATACGCTCGGGTCGGACGACGAGCCCGTCCATCAGCCAAGCGAACCGCTCGAGCATGTAGTCGAGCGCCAGGAACGCATCGGGGATCGCGACCCGCTCGGCCGACGAATGCGAGATGTCGCGCTCGTGCCAGAGCGCGACGTTCTCCAGACCGACGACCGCCGACGCCCGGACCACACGCGCGAGCCCGCAGATCCGTTCGGCGACAACGGGGTTGCGCTTATGGGGCATCGCCGACGACCCCTTCTGGCCACGGCCGAACGGCTCTTCGACCTCCCGGACCTCGGTGCGGGCGAGATGGCGGATCTCGGTCGCGAAGCGCTCCAGCGACGCTGCGGTGACGGCCAGGGCGGCCAGCAGCTCGGCATGGCGGTCACGCTGAACGACCTGCGTGGCCGCCTCCGCAGGCTCGAGCCCCAGGCGCTCGCAGGCGATGCGCTCGACCTCGGGATCGGTCGCCGAGTAGGTCCCGACGACGCCCGAGAGCTTCCCGACCCGAAGCCCCTCGATCGCGGCGCTCAGTCGCCTCCGTGCACGCTCCAGCTCGAAGGCCCAGACCGCGAGCTTGAGCCCGAACGTCGTCGGCTCCGCGTGGACGCCGTGCGTACGTCCAATGGTCAGCGTCTCCCGATGGCGCTCGGCCTGCGCCACGACCACCGCGAACGAGGCGTCGAGACCCTCGAGGAGCAGCGCACCCGCCTCCTGGACCTGGAGCGAGAGAGCGGTGTCGAGCACGTCTGACGACGTCAGCCCGTAGTGGAACCAGCGCCCGGCCGGTCCGAGCTGATCACTCACTGCATCGACGAACGCGGCGACGTCATGGTGCGTTCGGGCCTCGATCTCGGCCACGCGCTGCGGCGTCGGAGCCGCGGCGCGGTCGCGAATCTCGGCCATCGCATCCTCCGGCACGACCCCGACCGCCGCCCACCCCTCGAGCGCAGCGAGCTCGACCTCGAGCCAGCGCGCGAGCTTCCCCTCGTCCGACCAGATCCTGGCCATGGCCGGGCGGGAGTACCGGGCGATCACTGACTCGATTCTAGAGGTGGCTCAGGAGGCCGCTCGGCCCAAGTGCTCAGAGCTCGGTCGCCGGGAGGCCGCCGCCCTGGCCGAGGATCCGCGCGGCGAGGATGGCTGCGTTTCTGGCGCCGTTGATCGAGACGCACGCGACCGGCACCCCGGGCGGCATCTGGGCGATCGCGAGCATCGCGTCGAGCCCGTCGCCGATGCTCTTGCTCGACCGGAGGGGCACGCCGATCACCGGGAGCTCCGAATAGGACGCGACGACGCCCGGCAGTGCCGCGGCCATCCCGGCGCCGGCGATGATCACACGGACGCCGCGGAGCGCCGCCGTCGACGCATACTCGGCGACCGCCCGCGGATCGCGGTGCGCGGAGAGCACGTGGAACTCGTAGGAGATCGCGCGCTCGTCAAGCTCCTGGAGCGCGGGGTCCATCGACTCCCGGTCGGACTCCGAGCCGACCAGGATCCCGACGAGCGGGGCCGGTGCGCCGAACTCGACGAGCGCCGCGAACGGCTCAGTCTGGGTCTCACCCGGCAACGTTCACCTCGCGCGCGGCGATGTCGCGGCGGAACTGCATGCCGTCGAAGGAGATCTCCGCGCAGCGTGCGTACGCGCGCTCGCGCGCCTCGTCGATCGTGCCGCCGAGCGCCGTGACGTCGAGGACGCGTCCGCCGTTCGTGACGAGCCTTTCGCTGTAGCTCGCCGTCCCGGCGTGGAAGACGAGCGCGCCGGCCACCTCTGCGTCGTGAACTCCTTCGATCGGGGTGCCGGAATCGCCGGCAGCTGGGTAATCCCTCGAGGCCAGCACCACGGTCACGGCGGCCCCATCGTCGACCCCGGGATCGACGGAGAGGAGATCGCCGGCGGCCGCGGCGGCAAGCGCCTCGAGCAGGTCGCCCTGGAGCCGCGGCAGGATCGACTGCGTCTCTGGATCGCCGAAGCGGCAATTGAACTCGAGCACTTTCGGGCCGCCTTCGGTCAGCATCAGGCCGGCATAGAGGAGGCCGACGAACGGCGAGCCACGGCGGTCGAGCTCCGCGAGCACAGGCCGGTGCACGGCGTCGACGAGCTCCTCGACCTCGGCCGGCCCGAACCCGGGGACCGGCGAGTACGAGCCCATGCCGCCGGTGTTCGGCCCCGTGTCGGCGTCACCGACACGCTTGTAGTCACGGGCCGGCGCGAGCGCGACGGCGTTCCGTCCGTCCGCCAGCGCGAAGAGCGAGAGCTCGTCACCTTCGAGCAGCTCCTCGATCAGGACCCGCTGCCCAAGTCGCGCGATCTCGCCGAGCGCTGCGTCGAGCGACTCCTGGTCGGGACAGACGAACACGCCCTTGCCCGCTGCAAGCCCGTCCACCTTCAGCACGCAGGGCACGCGCGCGACCGACATCGTCTCGGCGGTCGGAACTCCTGCGGCCGCCATCACCTCCTTCGCGAAGCTCTTCGACCCCTCGATCCGCGCAGCCTCCAGCCCAGGGCCGAAGACGGCGACGCCCGCATGTCGGAGCTCGTCACCAACGCCTGCGACGAGCGGTGTCTCGGGCCCGACCACGACCAGGTCGACCGAGAGCGAGGAGGCGAGATCGAGGAGGCCCTCGCCGTCCTCGGCCCGGACCGGGTGACACTCCCCGAGTGTGGCGATCCCCGGATTTCCCGGCGCCGCATGAAGCTGCGTCAAAAGCGGGCTCTGGCTGAGCTTCCAAGCGAGCGCGTGCTCGCGGCCGCCCGACCCGACAACGAGAACCTTCACGGCCGGGCGATCGCCTCCAGGCCCCGCTGGGCGAGGACGTCCTCCCGAGCGCGGCCGGTCCCGATCAGCGACACCTCGACCTCGAGCGCCCGCTCGATGTACTCGACGTAGCCGCGCGCCGCTGCCGGAAGACTCGAGACATCGTCGACCTCGTCGAGCGGCTCCTCCCAACCGGGAAGCACGTCGTAGACCGGCTGCGCATGGTGAAAGTCGCTCTGGTGCGCCGGGAACTCCGTACTCTCGGCGCCGTCGGGCAGGCGGTAGGCGGTGCAGACGGGCAGCTCGGCGAACGACGACAGGACGTCCAGCTTCGTCAACGCGAGGGACGTGATGCCGTTCAGCCGGCAGGCGTACCGGAGGCCGACGAGATCGAGCCAGCCGCAGCGCCGCTCCCGCCCGGTCACGGTTCCGAACTCTCCGCCGAGCTCACGGACGCGCGCTTGGTCGGCGCCCGGGATCTCCGTCGGGAACGGCCCCTCGCCGACCCTCGTCACGTACGCCTTGGCGACGCCGAGCACGGCGTCGATCCGTTTCGGGCCGATCCCGACGCCGACCGCGGCCGCGGCGGCGATCGGGCTCGACGAGGTCACGAACGGGTACGTGCCGTGATCCAGGTCGAGCAGCGTCCCCTGGGCGCCCTCGAAGAGGACGAAGAGACCTTCGCGCAAGGCCCGGTCGACGAGCAGCGAGGTGTCGGCGATGTAGGGGCGCAGGCGCTGGGCATAGCTTTCGTACCGGCTCGAGACGTCCTCGAGCTCGAGCGGCTCCGCGCCGTACACGCGCTCGAGCCAGTGGTTCTTCTCGGCGAGCGCGACTTCGATCTTCTGGCGCAGGATCTTCGGGTCGAAGAGATCCTGCACCCGGATCCCGAGCCTGGCGGCCTTGTCCCCGTAGGCCGGTCCGATCCCACGCCGAGTCGTCCCGATCTGGAGCTTCCCCAGCCGCCGCTCGCTCGCACGGTCGAGCGCAACGTGCCACGGCATGATCAGGTGTGCGTTCCCAGAGAGCCGCACCGGCTCGGTCGAGAGCCCGCGCGCCTCCAGGTCGTCGAGCTCCTCGATGAAGACGTGCGGGTCGACGACGCAGCCGGCGCCGAGAACGCACTGCTTCCCCCAGAGGATCCCCGAGGGCATGTGCCGGAACTTGTAGGTCTCGCCGTCGGCGACGATCGTGTGGCCGGCGTTCGGCCCGCCCTGGTAGCGGCAGACGACATCGGAATGCTGCGCCAGCAGATCGACGATCTTCCCCTTGCCTTCATCGCCCCACTGGGCGCCGACGATCACAGTCGCTGGCACGGCGTCTGAGTCTGCCCGATCTGTCGGCTACCTGTTGGGCGCCGCGCCGCCTAGCCGCTCCCGGCCGCCAGGTCGGCGAACTTCGCGTAGCGGTTGAGCCAGGCGAGCTTCTCCGTCCCTGTCGGCCCGTTGCGGTGCTTGGCCAGGTGGATCTCGGCGATCCCCTGGGCGTCGGTCTCGTCGTTGTAGTACTCGTCGCGGTAGATGAAGAACACGAGATCGCTGTCCTGCTCGAGGGAGCCCGACTCTCTCAGGTCCGACAGGATCGGGCGCTTGTCGTGGCGCTGTTCGACGGCCCGCGACAGCTGTGAGAGCGCGATCACCGGCACCTCGAGGTCTCGGGCGAGCACCTTCAGGTTCCGGGAGATCTGGGACACCTCCTGGACCCGGTTCTCCGGGTTCGAGCCCGAGGTCATCAGCTGGAGGTAGTCGACGATGATCAGCGCGAGGTCGGGCTGCTTGGATTTCAGCCGTCGCGCCTTCGACCGGATCTCCATCATCGTGATCGAGCCCGTGTCGTCGACGTAGATCGGCGCCTTCGCCAACTGGTCGCAAGCCGCGGTCAGCCGCGGCCAGTCGTCGGCGGCGAGCTTCCCGGTGCGGAGTCGCTGGGACTCGACCTTGGCCTCGCTGCACATCAGCCGCTGCGTGACCTCCGACTTCGACATCTCGAGCGTGAAGAGCGCGACCGGCATGTCCTTGCGAACGCCGATGTTCGCGGCCATGCAGAGCGCGAGGCCCGACTTCCCCATGCTCGGGCGGGCGGCGAGGATGATCAGGTTCCCGGGCTGGAAGCCCGACGTCAGCCGGTCGATGTCGCGGAAGCCCGACGGGACGCCGGTCACCTCCTCGCCGGCCTCGTAGAGGGCAGTGATCCGCTCGAAGCTCTCCTTGAGCAGCTCCTCGATGTGGGCGAACTCGGTCGATACCCGGCTCTGCGAGAGCTCGAAGATCAGCTGCTCCGCGCGGTCGACGAGCTCGATCGTCTCGCCTTCCCGCTCCCACCCGAGGCGGGCGATCTCCTGACCCGCCTGGATCAGCCCTCGCAGCGTGGCCGTCTCGTGGACGATCCGCGCGTAGTGCGCCGCGTTCGCCGTCGCCGGAACGAGCGCGGCGAGCTCACCGATCCGGTCGCGACCGCCCGCGTCCTTGAGCTCGCCGCGCTCCTCCAGCGCATCGACCAGCGTGATCGCGTCGACCGGCTCGCCGCGCGCGTAGAGCGCCAGCGCCGCGCGATAGACCTTCGCGTGGCTCTCGCGGTAGAAGTCGCCGGCGTCGAGGATCTCGCTGACCGCACCGATTGCGGCCGGCGAGAGCATCATCGAGCCGAGCACCGACTCCTCTGCATCGAGGTTCTGCGGCGGCACCGGCGCCGTGTGTGGCGGCGCGGCGACCTGCGCGAGGGGGGCGCTCACGGGGGCATTCATGACCGTCCTCGGCCCGGCCCGCAAGCGCGTTGTCCACTACTACTAGGGACAAAAACCACCGATGTGCAGGTGGAAGAACACACGTTCCCCACGTTACTCCACGAACCGGAGGTCGTTCTCCCCACCACACGACCCCTGCGGGCACGACGGACTTCGCGCTCCGAGCGGCTTTTTCGCGATTGTGTCCCCAGGCTCTGGAAAAGCCTGTGGACGAGTCGTTTCTCCTTCGTTACAGCTCGGTCGGGGCCGGCTCTTCCTCGGACGCGGTTTCTGCTTCCTCCGCCACGTCCTCTGCCGCTTCCTCGTCGGTCGCGGCCGGTTCCTCCTCGACGAGCTCCTCGACCTCAACCGCACCCTCAGGCTCCGCGGCCTCCGCGGCCTCGGCTGCGGCTGCCGCCGCCGCCTCCTCCTCGGCCTTCGCCGCCGCCTCCATCTCCTCCATCTGCGCGAGGTCGCCGCCCTCGGGCACGACCTCGAGTCGCAGCGTGGCGTCGACGTCGGTGAAGACCTCGACCGGGACCTCGTAGCGGCCGACGCGCTTGATCGAGTCGGAGAGCTCGACCTTGCGACGGTCGACTCTGATCTTGTGGTCGCCCCACAGGCGGTCGGCAATGTCGGTCGCCGTCACCGAGCCGAACAGCGAGCCCGTCGGCCCGGCCTTGACGTCGAACCGGATGACCGCCTGCTCGAGGCGCTCGGCGATGTCACGCGCCTCGTCGTGCGTCCGCGCCTCCTGGCGGGCCCGCAGCTCCTCGCGGCGGCGGAGCTCTTCGAGCGCCCCGGGCGTCGCGGTCTGGGCGAGCTTGCGCGGCAACAGGAAGTTCCGCGCGTAGCCCCGCGCGACGTCGACCACCTCGCCGCGCAGCCCGACCTTCTCGATGTCTGTCAGGAGGATGACCTGCACGACGAGCTCCTAGGTGGTGGCGTACGGCAGCAGGGCCATCTCACGTGCCCGCTTGACGGCGAGCGCGACCTGACGCTGGTGCCGCCGGCAGGTGCCGGTGATCCGCCGCGAGCGGATCTTGCCCTTCTCGGACACGAAGCGGCGTAGCAGGTTCGCGTTCTTGTAGTCGACCTCGTCGACGTGGTCGCGGCAGAACTGGCACGAGCGGCGCTTGATCGGGCCTGTCTGGGGGCCCCGCCGTCCGCTGCGCTGCTGCTCTCCTCTGCGGGACTTGGCCATCAGAAGGGGATATCGTCGTCGGCGGCGGACGACGAGAAGTCGGCGTTCTCCTGGCGCGCGCCCGAAGGGACAAACTGGCGCTCGCCGTCGCCTTCGCCGCGGCCGCCGATGAACTGGACGCTGTCGGCGATGATCTCGACGGCCTGGCGCTTGGTGCCGTCCTGCGCCTCCCACTCCCGCCAGTCGAGGCGGCCGTCGACGCCGACGGCACGGCCCTTGGCGAGGTACTGGGCGCAGCTTTCGCCCTGGTTGCCCCAGACGGTGACGTCGAAGTAATTGGGCTTGTCGCCCCACTCGCCCGTTGCGGAGTCCTTCTGACGGGTGTTGACCGCCAGTCGGAGCTTGCAGACGGCGGTGCCGCTCGGTGTGTGCCGGAGCTCCGGATCCTTGGTCAGGTTCCCGACGAGAACGACGCGGTTGATGTTGGCCATGCTTATTCCTCCTCTGCTGCGGCGACTGGTGCGGACGAGTCGGCTCCATCCTGCCGGTCCGCGGGTCGAGACGCTACCGTCCCGGCTGGACGTCGCTCGCTCCGACGCACGGCCATGTGGCGCATGACTCCGTCGGTGATCTTGAGGACGCGCGAGACCTCTTCGAGGGCCTCGGGCTCGGCCGAAAAAGTCAGCAGGTGGTAGGCGCCGTCGGTCTTGTGCTGGATCTCGTAGGCCAGCTTCCGACGTCCCCAGACGTCGTGCGCAGCCCACGTCCCGCCGCTGCGCTCGATCGACTCGCGCGTGCGGTTGACGATCTCGGTCTGCCGCTCGTCCGGCAGCTCCGGGTCGAGCATGAGCAGGATCTCGTAAGGATTCACGTCCCGATTTCTCCTTCCTTCGGTCTCCGGCGGCCATGCCTGGTGCCCGACGCGTCGGGTCGCGGCGGGGGGCAGGGCAGGAAGCGGGCGGCAGTGTAGCATCGCCCCAATGGACCGCCGCCGCCTCGCGCTCCTGACCGGCGGGATCGCCGTGGGGCTAGCCGCCGTCTGGCGCCGGATCAGGCGCCGACCCGAGGGTTGGGTCGAGCCCGAGCCGGTCGACACGCGCGCCGAAGAGCTGCGCATGCGGATCGACGAGTCGCGGGCGGTCGGCGAGGACCGCGACGAGTTCGAGGGCGGCGAGACGACGGTCGACGCCGTCGAGGACGTCCCGGCCGAGCCCGCCGAGCGTCGGCGCGCCGTCCATGCCGAGGGCCGCGACGCCGTCGAGCGGATGCGCGGCTCTACGCCGGAGGAGTAAAGGCCGCGACCCCGGCGGCGAGCCCACGGGCGACCCGCCATTGGTAGGCGGTCGAGCGCAGCAGGCGCCGCTCCGTCGGATTCGTGAGGAAGCCGGTCTCCGCCAGGACGACGGGCACGTCCGCCCAGTTGAAGCCGGTCAGGTCGGAGCGCTCCACGACGCCGAGATCACGAGCGCCGGTCGCTCGGACGAGCTCCCGCTGCACGGCGCGTGCAGCGCGGCGGCTCGCGCCGTAGACATCGTCGGTCCAGCCGCGTCGCCGGGCAGGCGCGAGTGTCGAGATCCCCCGGTGTGCGGAGCTCACGGAGCCGTCGGCGTGGATCCGGAGCATCAGCGCCGAGTCACGGCGGTTGCAGAAGCGCGCCCGCTCGATGTTCCCGCCGCGAAAGTTCGAGCCCGTTCGCGTCATCGCCACGCGGTAGCCGCGCCGCAGCAGCAGTGAACGCGTTCGGCGGGCGATCGCCAGGACGACCTCGGCCTCGCCGGCCGCCCCGCCGCCGTCCTTGATCTTCGTCACGTTTGAGCCGGGGCCGATCGACTCCCGCTGGCGACCGATTGCAGCGGCCGTCCCGTGCCCCGGGTCGAGGCAGATGAGCGCCGCCGCTGCGATCGTCTCGGCAATCACGCCCGGGATCGTACGGGGGTCAAACCGACCCCGGATCCACTCCGTACAGAGACCCAGGGGGAGACCCGCCGCTGGCGGGCTACTGCGGCCTCGCCTCGATTCGACATCGAGACGGAGGTGGGCAACACATGATGAAACCGCATCGACTTGGGCTTGCGCTTGCGCTCGTCGCGCTGGCAACCGCCCTTGTTCTGCCGGGCCGCGCCGAAGCGGCACCGGCGCTGGTCGACCCGAATCTGTCCGTCAGGACAGTGGTCTCCGGGCTCGACCAACCGATCAGCGTCGCCTTCATCGGTCAGAACGACATGCTCGTGCTCGAGAAGGCGACCGGCAGGGTCCAGCGGGTCGTCGACGGAACCGTGCAGTCGACCGTGCTCGACCTCGCCGTCAACAGCGCGTCCGAGCGCGGCCTGCTCGGAATTGCGCTCGATCCGAAGTTCTTCGTCAACGGCCGTGTGTACCTCTACTGGTCGGAGAGCACGACCGGCACTGACAGCAGCGACCTGGCCACCGTGCCGACGCTCGGAAACCGCGTCGACCGCTTCTACTGGGACGGCTCGACGCTGACGTTCGACCTCAACATCATCAGGCTCCGGGCGTTCCAGGCCGACGCCGGACAGCCGCTGCGCGGTAACCACGACGGCGGCGTGCTCCGCTTCGGCCCGGACAAGAAGCTCTACGTCGTGAACGGCGACACCGGGCGACGCGGTCAGCTCCAGAACTTGATCGACGGCCCGTTCGGCCCGGGCATTGCCGACGACCAGTTCGGCGGCCCCGAGCCCGACGACGCCCACTTGACCGGGACAATCCTTCGGCTGAACGACGACGGATCGGCTCCGCCCAACAACCCGTTCTTCAACGCCGGCAAAGCGATCGGCGGCGAGGTCGGGGCGAACGTGCAGAAGATCTTCGCCTACGGCCTCCGGAACAGCTTCGGGATGGCGT
>Ga0081455_10001179_pt1 | contig 32687 bp, 24 predicted proteins | sample TabmetS3T2R1_FD_70207 | JGI IMG/M metagenome (GOLD analysis project Ga0081455, IMG submission 70207) | Tabebuia heterophylla rhizosphere microbial communities from the University of Puerto Rico - S3T2R1 | ecosystem: Host-associated > Plants > Roots > Rhizosphere ...
CCCGGCCCGCGCCGACCGGGTCGCCGTCGGCCTGCTCGACCACGGCCTGGCGGTGCGGGACGGCATGGTCCTGCGCCTACCCTGAGGCGGACCGGTCCCCGGGACCCGAGGCAACGACCAACGGTCGCCGCCGGCCGAGGCAATGGCGTACGGAATCCGTCAGCAGTTGCCTCGGGCTCGCCGGAGCGTTCGCCATTGCCTCGGGCGCGTGGCCCGTCTCGGTGGCTCAGCGCTCGGCCAGGAAGTCGCCGACCAGGCCATTGACGACGTCGGGCCGCTCGAGATGCAGGAAGTGGCCGGCGCCGTCGACGATCTCGGCCCGCGATCCGGGCGCGGTGAGCGCGGCGGCCGCCGCCTCGGCCAGGTCGGCGCCCATGCACCCGTCGGTCCGGCCGTGCAGGTACAGCGTGGGCACCGGCGGCGCCCCCGCGGAGGCGTCCTGGAGCGCCTGGACCGCCGGGTCAGGGTCGACCCCGACGCCGCCGAGCGTCGCGCGGTAGTAGCCGATGGCGGCGTTCAGGTTGGCGGCGTCGCGCAGGGCGTCCTTGACGTGGGGCAGGTCGGCGCTGGCGTCGTAGCCCGGCGACCAGTCGGCCCAGAGGCGGTCGATGAACGCCAGGTCGTCCATCGGCAGCACCAACTCGGCCAGCGGGTGCTGGAAGAAGAACATGTACCACGACCGCCGGAGCTGGTCGTAGGTGAGGAAGCCGCTGGTGATCGCAGCGGGCGGCGGCACGGCCAGCGTCACGACGCGCCGCCACGGCGTGGTGTGGTGCGCCGCCGCGTACGCCGCGAACGCGCCCCAGTCGTGGCCGATGAGGACGGCATCGTCGCCTCCCCCCAGGGCCTCGTGCAGGGCGCAGGCGTCGAGTCCGAGCACGGCCGACTGGAAGCGGCCGTCGGGGGGTACCGTCGTCGGTGCGTAGCCCCGGAGCCACGGGGCTACCGCCCGGTAGCCGCTGCCGGCGAGGAAGGGGAGCATGTGCCGCCACGTCCACGCCGAATCGGGAAAGCCATGGAGGCACAACGCGAGCGGTGCGGCGGGGTCGCCGGCCGCCAGGTATGCGAACGTGAGGCCGTTTGCCTCGACGTCGTGCTGCGTGATGCCGTTGCCGTCCGACCCTGCGGGACGCTCGCTCATGATTGCGGACGCTAACCGAGCCCGGGCGGGGTCGTCCGGAGGTCGCGCTTGGTGATTGTGGTCACACTGAGTGTTGCCGAAAGGCGCGGTTCGATATCGTCCCGGGACCGCCGCGAATCGGGGATCCCTTGCTGAACGTGTCCTTCTTCGGAGTCAGGGGTTCCACCCCGTGCCCATGCGACGAGAATCGTCGCTACGGGGGGAACACGTCCTGTGTGCTCCTGGACCCGCCGGGTCACGATCCCATCGTCCTCGATCTCGGGACCGGCCTGCGCCAGCTGGGATGCGCCCTCGCTTCCGACGGAACCTTCGAGGGGTCGGCGCTCGTCACCCACCTGCACTGGGATCACGTGCAGGGCCTGCCGTTCTTCGCCCCGATCCTGGCGCCGGGCGCCCGGCTCGACGTCTACGGTCCCCCGCAGGAGGCCGGCACGCTGGAGGAGGCGTTCCGCCAGTTCGTGCGGCCGCCGTTCTTCCCGGTCACCGTCGAGGAGCTGTACGGGCACATCGCGTTCCACGACGTGCTCGACGCCGACATCGAGATCGACGGGGCCAAGGTGCGGGTGCGCCCGGTCCCCCACGTCGGCGCCAACAACGGCTACCGGGTGGAGATCGGCGGCGCGGTTGTCGCCTACCTGGCCGACCACCAGATGCCGCACGACGGCAGCCACCGCGTGACCGACGCCGTGCTCGAGCTGTGCGACGGCGCCGACCTGGTGATCCACGACGCCCAGTACACCCCCGAAGAGTTCACGCAGAAGTACTACTGGGGCCACTGCACGGTGGACTACGCGGTGTTCGTGGCGCACGAGGCCGGGGCCAAGCGCCTGGCGCTGTTCCACCACGATCCGTCACACGACGACGACGACGTCGACCGGCTCCTCGCCCATGCGTCGGACGCCGCCGAGACCACCTCGCTGGCCGAGGTCATCGCCGCGTACGAGGGCCTCACCGTCTCGTTCGGGGGCTGATCGCAGTCCCCCCGGGCCGACGCCGGGATATCGGGGCGGCGCAGGAACGGGTCGCTAGGGTGCCGGCGTGAATGCCGACCGACCCGCCGCGTCGCCCGCCGCTGACGGGGCGCGGTTCCGCCAGGTGCTCGGCCACTTCACCACCGGCGTCACGGTGGTCACCGCCAGCACCGACGAGGGCCCGGTCGGGCTGTGCGTGGGGTCGTTCACGTCGGTGTCGCTCCATCCGCCGCTGGTGGCGTTCTGCGCCGGGTACTCGTCGACCAGCTATCCCCGGATCGAGGCTGCGGGTCACTTCTGCGTCAACATCCTGGCCGAGGACCAGGAGGAGATCGCCCGCGTGTTCGCCGAGAAGGGCGACGACAAGTTCGCGGGCATCGGCTGGCGCCCGTCGGTGGTGACGCGGGCCCCCGTCATCAACGACGTGCTGGCGTGGGTCGACTGCGAGATCGACGCCATCCACGAGGCCGGCGACCACTGGATCGTCGTCGGCCGCGTCCTCGACCTCGAGATCGGCCACGAGGGTGGACCGCTCGTGTTCTTCCGGGGCGGGTTCGGCCGCTACAGCTCCTAGCTGGCAAACCCCACCCAATGGACCTCCCCCGGGTGTGCGTGTTCTGTGGGTCGAGCATCGGCGCCCGCGGCGCGTACGCCGATGCCGCCGCGTCGCTGGGCCGCGAGCTCGCCGGTCGCGGGATCGGCCTGGTCTACGGCGGCGCGGGCGTGGGGCTCATGCGGGTGGTGGCGGAGGCCTGCCGCACCGCCGGGGGATCGGTCACGGGCGTGATCCCCGAGTCGCTCGTCGAGGCCGAGGTCGCGGACCGCGGCGTCGACGACCTGCGGGTCGTCGGCTCGATGCACGAGCGCAAGGCCCTGATGGCCGAGCTGTCCGCCGGATTCGTCGCGCTGCCCGGCGGCTTCGGCACGTTCGAGGAGTTCTGCGAGGTCGTCACCTGGAGCCAGCTCGGCCTCCACGCGCCGGCCAAGCCCTGCGCGCTGCTCGACATCGATGGCTTCTACTCGCCGCTGCTGGAGCTGTTCGACCGGGCCGTCGGCGAGGGCTTCATCCGGCCCGAGCACCGTGGGTTGGTGCTGGCGGCGTCGGATCCGGCGGGCGCGCTCGACGTGCTGGCGGCCTGGGAACCCCCGGCGCCGACGCGCAAATGGGTCGACGATGGGATCGCCGATGCGGTGGCGCCGGACCGGGGCCCGGCCTGAGGCTCAGCCGGACGCAAGGAACTCGAGCGGCGCGACGGGCAGGTTGCGGGCGACGGTGAAGGCGGCGACGAGCGCCACCGCACCGACGGTCGCCCAACGTGGGGCGCTCAACGTCCGGGCCGGGCGGCCCACGAGGGGCAGGAGCCAGAGCGCCAGGACCACACCGATGACCGCGAGGAACCCCGGGAGGAGCAGGTTGTGGTCCAGCGCCCTCCCGAGGTGGCCCCTCAGGAGGTCGTGCGTGCCCCGGAGGCCGCCACAGGCCGGGCAGTCGATGCCGAACAGCGCGCGACTCGGGCACACGGGGTAGACCGCGTGGCGCGACGGGTCGACGAGGCCGACGAACGCGGTGGCACCGGCGAGCGCGGCCAGCGTCGCCCAGCGCGCGTGTCCACCGTGCATCGACGGCCAAAGTAGCGTCGGCGCCCATGGACGTCGGGCGCGTCGGGATCTGGACCGCCCAGCTCGACCTGCAACCAGCGGCGCGGGCCCGCGAGGCGGCTGCGGAGCTCGACGAGTTGGGCTTCGGTGCACTGTGGATACCCGAGGCCGTCGGGCGCGAGCCGATCTCCCACGCCGCGGTGCTGCTCGACGCCACGGAGCGCATGGTCGTCGCCTCGGGCATCGCCAGCATCTTCAGCCGCCTGCCCGGCGCCGCCGCGGCCGCGCAGCGCCTGCTGGCGGACGACTCGGGCGGTCGATTCCTGCTCGGACTCGGGGTCAGCCACGCCGCCATGGTCGAGGGGATGCTCGGCCAGCCCTGGGACAAGCCGGTGGAGCGCATGCGCGACTACCTCGACGCCATGGACGACTCGTTCACGGTGTCGCCGGCGCCCGCCGCGGACCCGCCCCGGGTGCTGGCCGCGCTCGGCCCGCGCATGCTCGAGCTGGCGGCGACCCGGGCGTGGGGGGCCCACACCTACTTCGTCCCCGTGGACCACACCACCGAGGCGCGCCGACACCTCGGAGACGGGCCGATGCTGCTCGTCGAGCAGGCGGTGGTGCTCGCTAACGACCCCGACGTCGCGCGGGACACGGCCCGCAGGCACATGTCGATCTACCTGACGCTGCCAAACTACGTGAACAACCTCCGGCGGCTGGGATGGGGCGACGACGCCCTCGCCGGAGGGGGCAGCGACGCGCTGGTCGACGCCCTGGTGGCGTGGGGCGACGCCGACGCCGTCGCCGCCCGGGTGGCCGCCCACCATGACGCCGGGGCCGACCACGTGTGCGTCCAGGTCATCGGGCCGGACGCCACCGCCCTGCCGCTCGACGAGTGGCGGGAGCTGGCGCCGGCGCTCCTCGCGCGCTGACCGGCGGCCGGGCGACCGGGTGGAAATGACATTGTTGGCCGGCGGCCACTCCTCGATAGCGTTGACCCGCGGGTCAAGGCCGAGGGGAAGATGGCGCAAGGGGCTCAGGTGGCGAAGAGGGAGAGCAGGAGCGGCAGCCGCAGGGGCTGGCGCCTGATCCTGCGTTCGGTCCAGGCCCGCCGGGCCGGGCTGATCCTCGGCGTCGCGACGGGCCTGGCCTGGACGGCGGCCAAGGTGTCCACCGGGCTGATCGTGAAGACCGCGGTCGATCGGGGCATCGAGTCCAACGACATGGCCGCCCTGGTGCGCTGGTCGGCGGCGTTGGGGATCGTCGCCGTGTTCTCCGCCACCTTCACCGGCCTGCGCCGCTACATGGCGTTCCGCGAGGCGCGCTGGATCGAGGCCGACCTGAGGGACCGGCTCTTCGCACACCTGCAGCGGCTCCACTTCGCGTTCCACGACCGGTCCCAGACCGGCCAGCTCATGAGCCGGGCCAACACCGACCTGCAGCAGGTCCAGGCGTTCGTCGTGATGATCCCGCTCACGATCTCCAACGCCGTGACCGTGCTGGCCGTCACCGTCATCCTCGCCTTCATCGATCCCGTCCTGACGGTCCTGGCGCTCGGGTCGCTGCCGTTCATGAACGTGCTCGCCACGCGCTTCTCCCGCCGCCTCTATCCCAGCGTCATGGGCATCCAGCGGGAGTCCGCCGAGCTTGCGGCCGTGGTGGAGGAGTCGGTTGCGGGCGTGCGGGTGATCAAGGGGCTGGGCGCCGAGCGGGTGCAGGCGGGGCGGCTCACGCGTGAGGCCGAGGACGTCTACGACGAGTCGATGGCCGCGGCGCGCACGCGGGCGAGGTTCCTGCCCGCGCTCGAACTGCTGCCCAACATCGGCCTGATCGCCGTGCTCGGGTACGGCGGTCACCAGGTCCTCAACGGCAGCCTGAGCCTCGGCTCACTGATCGCCTTCAACATCTACATCGCGATGCTCGTGTGGCCGCTGCGGATGCTGGGAATGATCGTCGCCCAGGCGCAACGGGCGGTCGTGTCGGCCGAGCGGGTCGACGAGGTGTTGGCCACGGCCCCGCTGGTGGCGGATTCGCCGCGGCCGGTGGCGCTGCCCGCCGCCAACGGCGAACACGACGGTGGGCCGGTCGGGGGTGCTGTCACGTTCGAGGACGTCGGCTTCTCCTACGCAGGGCGACTACCGATCCTCGACGGCTTCGACCTGCGCGTGACGCCGGGCGAGTCGGTGGCGCTCGTGGGGGCGACCGGGTCGGGCAAGACCACGGTCGCGCGGCTCATTCCCCGCTTCTACGACGTCGAGGCCGGGCGCATCACGCTCGACGGCGTCGACGTCCGGGCGTTGCGGCTACGCGACCTGCGCCAGGCCATCGGGATCGTGTTCGAGGACACCTTCCTCTTCAGCGACACCATCGCCGCCAACATCGCCTTCGCCGATCCCGACGCGCCCCACGCCGCCATCGAGCGGGCGGCCCGGCTCGCCGGGGCGCACGAGTTCATCTGTGAGCTGGGCGACGGCTATGCCACCCGCATCGGCGAGCGCGGCTACTCGCTGTCCGGCGGCCAGCGCCAGCGGATCGCCATCGCCCGCGCCATCCTCGCCGACCCCCGCGTGCTGATCCTCGACGACGCCACCTCGGCCGTCGACCCCACCAAGGAGCACGAGATCCGCGATGCGCTGACGGACGTGATGCGCGGCCGCACGACGATCGTGATCGCCCACCGTCCCGCCACGATCGCGCTGGCCGACCGGGTGGTGTTCCTCGACGCGGGCCGGGTCGCGGCCGAGGGCACGCACGTATCCCTCCTCGCCACCGATGAGCGCTACCGGCAGGTCCTGGCGGCGGCCGCCGCCCGGGAATCCCGCGGCGCGGCCCCGGTCGCAGGCGACAACGGCGACGACAACGGCGACGGCGATGGCGACGGCGACGGCGCCCGCCGGCCCGAGGAGGCCTGGCGCTGATGTGGATGGCCTCGGGCGTCAGCGAGGAGGACAAGCTCGACCGCGTCGCCACGCGCCGGGTGCTCCGCCGGACCGCCCAGCTGCTCCGGCCGCAGGCGCGGCGGGTGGCGGCGGCGTTGGCGATGGTGGTGCTGTGGACCGGCACGGTCCTCGCCGGCCCGTTCCTGGTCCGCTACGGCATCGACCACGGCATCAACGAGGGGAACGCGGGCGCGCTGAACGCCGCGGTCGCCGGCTACGTGGTGGTGGCGATCCTCGCCTACGTCACCAACCGCATCCAGATCACGCTCATCAGCCGGGTCGGCGAGGACTTCCTCCGCCGCCTGCGCATCCGCGTCTTCGATCACCTGCAGCGCCTGTCGATGCCGTTCTACGACCGGTCCAAGGCCGGCGTGCTGGTGTCGCGCATGACGTCGGACGTCGACTCGCTGGCGGAGCTGATCCAGCTGGGCCTCGCGATGTTCGTGTCCAACGCGTTGCTGCTGGTGGTGTCGGTCATCGTCCTGACCAGCGTCTCCTGGCAGCTGATGCTCGTCTGCATGCTGGCCCTTCCGCCCGTGATCCTCGCCAGCATCAAGTTCCAGCGCGACTCCAACGATGCGTACCTCGAGGTACGCGACCGGATCGGCTCCACGCTGTCGCACCTCCAGGAGGGCATCGCCGGTGTGCGGGTCGTCCAGGCGTTCGCCCGCGAGGAGGTCGAGGTCGGCCGGTTCGAGCGCGGTAACCGGGAGCTCTACGACAGCCACATGCGGTCCGTGGCGATCTCGGCGTGGTACCTGCCGGTGATCGAGCTGGCCGGCTGGGGCACCACCGCCATGGCCCTCGGCGTCGGCGGGTGGTGGGTCCACGAGGGGATGCTGACGGTGGGCACCGTGGCGTTCTTCGTGCTGACGCTCTCGAACCTGTTCGAGCCGGTGCAGCAGCTGAGCCAGCTGTTCAACATGGTGCAGTCGGCGGGCGCCGGCCTGCACAAGCTGTACGAGCTGCTCGACACCAGCGTGGACGTGCCCGAGCGCCCGGGCGCGGTCGACCTCGCGGGCTCGGGCGACGTCGAGGTCGACGGCGTGTCGTTCGCCTACGGGGACGGCCCGACCGTGCTGCGGGACGTCTCGCTGCGGATCCCCGCCGGGACGCGGCTGGCGCTGGTGGGACCGACCGGTGCCGGCAAGTCCACGCTGGCGAAGCTCGTCGCCCGGCTGTACGACCCGACCTCGGGATCGGTCCGCCTCGGCGGCGTCGACCTGCGGGACGCCACGCTGGCGTCGTTGCGGGGCCGCATCGTGGTGATCCCCCAGGAGGGTTTCCTGTTCAACGGCACCATCCGCGACAACGTGCGGCTGGCCCGGGCGGACGCCACCGACGCCGAGGTCGACGACGCCCTGCGGGCCGTGGGTGCCTACGAGCGCTTCGCGGCGCTGCCGGAGGGGCTCGACACCGAGGTGCGGGAGCGGGGGAGCCGGCTGTCGGCCGGGGAGAAGCAGCTGGTCTCTCTGGCCCGGGCGGCCCTGGCCGACCCGGCCGTGCTGGTGCTGGACGAGGCCACCTCGAGCCTCGATCCCGGCACCGAGGTCCTGGTCGAGTCTGCGGTCGACCGGCTGCTCGAGGGGCGAACGGTGGTGGTGATCGCCCACCGCCTGTCGACGTCGGAGCGTGCCGACGTGGTGGGCGTGGTCGACGGTGGCGAGCTCGTCGAGCTCGGCACGCACGCCGACCTGGTGGCCGCCGGCGGTCGCTACGCCAGCCTGTACGCCACCTGGGTGGCCGGCGTCAGGGCGCCGGCCGTGTAATCCGGCCCGACCCGCCCCGTGACGGCGTCGGTCTGGCGACCGACTCGCTTTCTCTTTCGGAGGAGGCTTCTTCTCTACAGCTCGATCGGCACGTCCTTCAGGTCCGTCCACAGCTCGTTCGGCCGAGAGAACCTGTGGTCGGGCAGTCGTTCGAGGAGCTCGAGGACGGCCGGGCGGGCGCCGACGCGCCGGGCGGCCACGAGGAGATCGGACCGGGTGAGCGGCCCGCCGGCGAAGGCTTCGCCGATGTGATCGATCACCTCGACGCGGGTGACCGCGAGGTTGACGGGGTTGCTGACGGGGACTGGCTGGCCGGACATCATTGTCCTCCGATCACGCCTTGCGATATGGGCCGGACGTGTGTCGGCCCCAGCTGTGGAGACCCGAGGGGTCTCCGACCGTGACATTACAGTTGGGTGAAACGCCGTGCTAGCTGCGGCGGAGGGTCACGCCGGTGCCGGGACGGTGGCCGGCTCCCCGGCGGACCGCTGGTCATCGCCCTCGGCGGGCGGCGCGGCCCGCCGCCGCGGCAGTACCGCCTCGATGGCGGCGGCGGCGAGGATCACCACGGCCGGCTCGGCGGGGGCGCGGTAGCGGGTCTGGGAGAACATGATGGCAACCGCCATCAGGACGACGGCCGGCACCACCAGCAGCGGGAACACGGGCACCTCGCGGCGCCGCCGCAGCACCACCGCCCCGCCGACGGCGAGGCCGGCGACGACATACCAGGAGGCCAGGCCGGCGTAGACCACCCACCGATCCTGGTCGTGGAGCCAGTTGTCGTAGTCGATCTCCTGGCCGACGCCATAGACCTTGAGCGCACGCCCGACCCGCGCCGCCATCACGACCGGGACCCGCTCGGTATGGTCGCCGATGTAGCGGAACACCTCGCGGCGCAGCTGCCGGTCCCACCCCGCGCCGTCGAGCCGGTCTGCGTCGGGCGTCCGGGCCTGGACCGCCAGGTAGGTCTCGTGGATGCAGCCGTAGTCCTTGTACCCGATCAGGTCGCCGTAGTACGTCGAGTCACAGTTGGCCGCCGCCATGGTCCTGCCCATGTTGTTGGAGATGTACACGGGCTCGTCGAAGCGGCTCAGGTTGTAGCCCACCCAGGGGACCAGGGCCGCCAGCGCGGCCGCTCCGCCGACGGCCAGCGATCCGAGCTTGCGCCCCGCCGGCACGCCCTTGGCCAGGACCGCGAGCGGCACCAACAGCAGCGGCAACAGCAGGATGAGCTCGGGCCGCGACAGCGCCGCCAGCCCCGTGCAGAGCCCGAGGACCGCAGCCCGTCCCACCGACGGGACGTCCCAGAACCGGTACGCGGCCCAGAGCGTCACGCTGACCATGAAGATCGACATGGTCTCGGACAGCAGGGCGCCGTCGTGCAGCCACATGTTGGGGTAGACGGCGGCGATGGCCGCCGCCAGCAGTCCGCAGCGCGGGCCCGCAACGCGGCGACCCACGAGGCCGCAGAAGACGACCGACCCCGCCCCCAGGACGCACGACCACAGCATGTGCGTCACCTGCCACGTCTGGTGGCCGGGATCGACCACCGAGGCGATGGTGAGCCACAGCTCGTACAGCGGTGGGTGGTCGGCCGCCTGTCGAACCTGGCCCGCGGAGAGGGCGAGGGGGTCGATGAAGCCGCGACCCGCGGCGATCAGGTCGGCGCCGACGCTGTAGTAGAGGGCGTCGCCGCCGAGGGGTACGGCATTCCGCCGGAAGGCGAGCACATACCCGGTGCGCAGCGCGAACGCACCCAGGCCCAGCAGGGCCAACGTCAGCTCGAACCCCCAGCGGCGCCGCGCCACGGCGCCGCATGCTAGGTGGTCGCCCGGTGTGGAGGCGGCGGAGGGCATTGCTACTATCCACATAGGAGAAATTCACGCGACCACCGCTGTCCAAGAAGGGGACGCACATGGCAGTCGCCGATCTCGACCTGGGGCGCTACAAGCTCGGCTGGTCCGACGAGGAGAACTACGTCTTCAAGCCCAAGAAGGGCCTGAGCGAGGAGATCGTCCGCGAGATGTCGTGGATGAAGGGCGAGCCCGACTGGATGCTCAACTATCGCCTCGCGTCGCTCCGCCACTTCCAGAAGCGCCCGATGCCCACCTGGGGGGGCGACATGTCGGGCATCTACTTCGACGACATCTACTACTACGTGAAGCCCACCGAGGCGCAGGTCGACGAGTGGGAGGAACTGCCCGACTCGATCAAGAACACCTACGAGAAGCTGGGCATCCCCGAGGCCGAGCGCAAGTACCTGGCCGGCGTGACCGCGCAGTACGAGTCCGAGGTCGTCTTCCACCGCAACCGCGAGGACCTCGAGCGCCGGGGCGTCGTGTTCTGCGACATGGACACGGCCCTGCGGGAGTACCCCGACATCGTCAAGCCCTACTTCGGCACGGTCATCCCCAAGAACGACAACAAGTTCGCTGCGCTCAACTCATCCGTGTGGTCGGGCGGGTCGTTCATCTACGTGCCGCCGGGCGTCGAGGTGGAGATGCCGCTGCAGGCCTACTTCCGGATCAACGCCGAGAACATGGGCCAGTTCGAGCGGACCCTGATCATCGCCGACGAGGGCGCCAAGGTGCACTACATCGAGGGCTGCTCGGCCCCCGTCTACACCACCGACTCGCTCCACTCCGCCGTGGTCGAGATCGTGGTGAAGCCCAGCGCCCGGGTGACCTACACGACCATCCAGAACTGGTCCAACAACGTCTTCAACCTGGTCACCAAGCGCGCGCGGGTCGAGGCGGAGGGCCACATGGAGTGGATCGACGGCAACATCGGGTCCCGCCTCACGATGAAGTACCCGGCCGTGTACATGGTCGGCCCCAAGGCGACCGGCGAGGTGCTGTCGGTGGCCTACGCCGGCCCCGGTCAGCACCAGGACGCCGGCGCCAAGATGGTGCACGCGGCGCCCGAGACGTCGTCGAAGATCGTCTCGAAGTCGATCTCCAAGGACGGCGGCCGCACGTCCTACCGCGGCCTGGTCCGGGTCGAGGACGACGCGTTCGGCTGCAAGAGCCACGTGCAGTGCGACGCGCTCATCCTCGACGAGGACTCGGTGAGCGACACCTTCCCGTACATGGAGGTGGGTGCCCGCGACGCCCAGATCGGCCACGAGGCCACCGTGTCCAAGGTGGCCGACGAGCAGCTCTTCTACCTCATGAGCCGCGGCCTCTCGGAGGAGCAGGCCATGAGCATGGTCGTCAACGGCTTCATCGAGCCGGTCACGCGCACGCTGCCCATGGAGTACGCCGTGGAATGGAGCCGGCTGATCGAGCTCCAGATGGAGGGTTCGGTCGGCTAGGTGCGGCCACCCAGGAGTTTTGTCCGCGGGATCGGTCGCCGGAGCGGCCATCCCCGCGAAGAAAACGCGCTCGGGGCTGGCACAATGTGCGCGTGCCGATGCGCCAGGATTGCAAACACTTCGAGTCACGCACCTACCGCAACGGTGAGACCGTGCGGAAGTGCGACCTCGACCTGGCACCCGAGGCCCCGTGGCGGTGCCCGGACAACTGCCCCGCGTACGAGCGGCGGATGGCCGACGTCAACTGGGCGCACGGCACGCTGGTCACGCCGAGGACGCCTGATGAGCCCCTCGACGCCCTCGACCGCGCCGACGGCTCGGTGGCACGGCTGCTCGACGAGGCCGAGGACATCGTCAACGCCGCCGGGCCGGAGATCATGGCCGAGGTTCGGGCCGAGCAGATCCGCGACGCGGAGCCCCGATGGCGCCGCTGGTTCCGCCGCAAGTCGTAACTTCGATCCACCGGTAGGCTCGAACGTCCTCACCGCGGCGCCCGTCCGCCACGGGCGACCTGCGAAGAGGCCGAGCGGATAGGGACGCAAGTGGGCACAGAACAGTACGGAATTTGCACCGTAAGCCCAGGCCGCACAGCTCGGCCTCCCGGCAACGCTGACCACCGTTCGCCCAGACGACGTGCATATCCGCGCAGGCACTAAAGGATCCTGACGCTGAGCACGTTCACCGCTGACGCGAGCGCCGCGCTCGACGGCCCCGAATGGCTGCGCCGCCGGCGCGCCGCGGCGGCCTCGGCGTTCGCCGACGCCAGCCTGCCCAGCACCGAGGAAGAGGTGTGGCGCTACAGCCGCATCGACGACCTCGACCTCGACGACTTCCGGCCCGCGCAGGCCACCCCGGCGCCCGGGGGCGGCGCGGCGGCCGGCCTCCCCGAGCGCCTAGGCCCGCTGCTCGACGCCACCCCGGACCGGGCGGCCCTGGTCGTCGTCCACAACGGGCGGGTGGTCCGCGCAGAGCTACGCGACGACCTGGCTGCCAAGGGCGTGCGTGCCGAGCGGGTCGGCGAGGGCGACGACGGCGTGCTCGGCGCCGCGGTCGACCAGGCCCCCGACGTGTTCCTCGGCTTCAACGACGCCTTCCTGGCCGAGCCGGTGGTCCTGCGGGTGCCCGCGGGCGTGGCCGTCGACGCCCCCGTCGTCGTGGCCCACCTGACCGAGGGCGACGCACTCGCCGCCTTCCCCCGCCTGGTCGTCGAGGCCGGCGACGACAGCGAGGTGTCGGTCCTCGAGATCCAGGTGTCCGGACCGGAAACGAGCCTCGTCGTGCCCGTGACCGAGGTCGTCGTCGGGCGCGCCGCGCGGGTGGGGCACCTGACGGTGCAGCAGCTCGGCCTCGCCACCTGGCAGCTGGGGCTGCAGGTGGCCAGCGTCGACGCCGAGGCCAGCCTCCGCACCACGACCGTCGGCTTCGGCGGCGACTACGCCCGGCTGCGCACCGACTGCCGCATGGTCGGGCGGGGCGCCACCGGCGAGCTGGACGCCGTGTACTTCGGCGAGGGCGACCAGACGCTCGACTTCCGCACCTTCCAGGACCACGTCGCCCCCGACTGCACGTCGAACCTGCTGTTCAAGGGCGCGGTGGGCGGGCGGTCGCGGTCCGTCTACACGGGGATGATCCACGTCGGGAAGGAGGCCCGCGGCACCAACGCGTTCCAGACCAACCGCAACGTCAAGCTCTCGGACGGGGCCTGGGCGGAGTCGGTGCCCAACCTGGTCATCGAGAACAACGACGTGCGCTGCAGCCACGCGTCCGCCGTGGGGCCCATCGACGCGGAACAGCGCTTCTACCTCGAGAGCCGGGGCGTCCCCACCGACGAGGCCGAGCGGCTCATCGTGACCGGGTTCTTCGACGAGGTCCTGGGCCGCGCACCGGTGCCGGCGGTGGTGCCCGTCCTGCGGGCGACGGTGGCGGCCAAGTTCGAGAGGCGTGCCTCCTGATGCCCGAGCACGCGATCCGGCAGCGGCTGTGCCGCCTCGACGAGCTGGCGTCCGGCGAAGCCCGGCGGTTCGACATCGCACGCGGACATCGGATCGTCGTGGTCCGCATCGGCGACGACGTCTACGCGATCGGCGACCGCTGCACGCATCAGGACATCTCCCTCGCCGAGGGCGAGGTGCACGCGGAGGAGCGGACGATCGAGTGCTGGAAGCACGGCAGCGAGTTCTCGCTCGAGACCGGCGAGCCGTTGAGCCTGCCTGCGACCCGGCCCGAGCCCGTCTACGAGGTGCGGGTGGAGGACGGTGACGTCGTGGTGGTGGTGGACGACGAATGAGTAGTCGTGCAACCAAGGTCGGGCACGTGCTCGAGATCACCGGCCTGCGGGCGGGCGTGTCGGGCAAGGAGATCCTGCGCGGCATCGACCTGACGGTGCGGTCGGGCGAGGTGCACGCGGTGATGGGTCCCAACGGATCCGGCAAGTCCACCCTGGCGCACGTGGTCATGGGCCGGCCGGGCTACGAGGTGCTCGGCGGGACGGTCACGCTCGACGGCGTCGACCTCCTGGGCCTCGAACCCTGGCAGCGGGCACAGGCCGGGCTGTTTCTGGCCCTGCAGTACCCGACGGAGGTCCCCGGCGTGTCGCTCCACGCCCTCCTCGAGTCGGCCGCCCGGGCCGGGGGGCGCGACGCCGGCGCGATCGACGCCGACATCCGCGCCGAGGCCGAGCGCCTGGCGCTCGATCCCCGGCTCATCGACCGCCCGCTGAACGTCGACCTGTCGGGCGGCGAGAAGAAGAAGAACGAGACGCTGCAGCTCGGCGTTCTACGACCGGCCATCGCCCTGCTGGACGAGCTCGACTCCGGCCTGGACATCGACGCCCTGCGGGCGTGCGCCCGCCGGGTGGAGGCCGCCACCAACGAGGTCGGCCTCGGCGTCCTCGCGATCACGCACTACAGCCGGCTGCTGCACGAGCTCCGGGCCGACCGGGTGCACGTCATGGCGCAGGGGCAGATCGTCCGGTCCGGCGGGCCCGAGCTGTCGGAGGAGCTGGAGGAGCGGGGCTACGCCGGGATGCTCGGCGCGGAGCTGGCGGGCGAGGAGGACGAGGGGCAGCCCGTGTCCATCCGCCCGGCCATCGAGGATCCTTTCGGCGGTCCCGGCGGCCCGGGCGGCGACCCGCTCGCCTGACTGGCGTCAGAGCTCGCGCAGCCCCAGCTTTGCGGTCATCCAACCGGACTCGCCGCGCAGGGCGGTCACCCACTCCCGGTCCGATGGCCGCCCCCGTGCGTCGAGCACGTCGGCCCGCACGCGCTGGGTGAATGCCACCCACGGCTGCGCCTCGAGCGCGCTATAGCGGCGCAGCGCCACCAGCAGGTGGCGCTCGGCGTCGGCCCATTCCCCCGATACCGCGGCCAGCCGGCCCAGGTGGAACGCGGCGACGCCGGCGAACGTGCGGTAGCCGATGCCGCACGTCAGGTCGGCGTGCGGGGCCAGCAGGGCCCTGACCGCGTCGACGAGTGCGGGATCGCGGAGGTCGGCCGCCACGATCGCCAGGACGCCGAGGGCGTGGAGCCGCTCGTCGCCCAGGGGCAGCGGGCTCACGCCGCCGACAACGTCGCGGGCGAGGACCCGGGCGCGGTCGGGCTGACCGTCGACGAGGAGCTCTAGGGCGGCGTCCCAGCGCGTGCCTGGCCCGTCCGGCGCATCGGTCCCGGCGCGGACGGGCCCCGGGGCGTTCCGCATCCAACCCACGATCGCCCGATGCCGCCGGGCGATCACGAGTGCCGCATCCGGCCCGTCGAGGACGCCGCGGGCGCGGGCGGCCGCGTCGATCGCCGCCGGTGCGTCGTCGAAGCGGCCGGTCATGGCCGCCCGGGCAGCGTCATGCTCCGCCGCCAACGCCGCGGCCAGAGGGTCCTCGGTCTTGGCCGCAGCCTCCTCGATGACGCGGAGGCAGGCGTTGGCGGTCTCGTCGTCGCCCGCCAGCGCCGCCGCCATCGCACGCTCGTGGGCGGCCACGACGGCCATTGCCGGGTCGCCCGTGGCGTCCGCCAGGATGGCCAGGTCGCCCGCGAGCGCGCTCCGCTCGTCCAGGTGATCGGGACCGCCGAGGGCCCTCAGCCGCCGGCGCAGGGCGCGCCGGGCCTCGTCGCCCGGGCGGCGGTCGTCGCGGGCACCCCCGAGCGCCACGGCGCGGGCCAGCAGCCGGGCGTGCACGAGCCCACCCTCCTCGTCGGCCGGCCGAAACGATGCGAGTGCGGCATCCACCAGGGCGGCGGCGTCCGTCCGAAGCTCGGGGCGCTCCTCGGCGCGGTCGGCCAACGCCAGGGCGACGCGGGCGAGCACGTCGAAGCGGCCGTACTGGCGGGACGCGGCGGCGGCGTCGATGAGGGTCGACTCCCCGCCGGGATCCCCGGCGGCAAGGAGCGCCACCGCCAGCTCCATGAGCACCTCGGCGCGCTGGCCGCCGTCGTCGCCCGGCACGAGGCTGAGGGCCTGGCGTTCCAACCGCACCGCCTCGACGAGCGCCCGGCGCGCGTTCGCCTGGGCGGCGGCGGCCCGTGACCAGCGCACCGCCCGCTCGTCGCCCCGAGGGCCCGCGGTCGCGGCGGTGTGGTGCGCAAGGACGGCCGTGTAGGCCGCCAGGCGGTCCGAGCGCAGGGCCTCGATGGCGTCCGCCAGCCGGGCGTGCAGGGCGCGGCGCCGGGCCCCGCTCAGCTGGGCCACGAGGGTGCGGCGCACGATGTCATGCGGGAACCGGTAGCGCTCCGCGCTCTCCTCGGCGACGAGCCCCGACGCCAGGGCGGCATCGAGGCCGTCGAGGGTGGCGTCCTCGTCCAGGCCCGCAGCCGCCGCCACCAGGTCGAGCTCGAAGCGGGACCCGGCCACCGCCGCCGCCCGCAGCAGCTCGCTGGCCGCGACGCCGAGCCGCCCCAGCCGCCCGGCGACCAGCTCTTGGACGCCGAGCGGGATGTGTCCATCGCCCGCGTCCAGCGGCGTGCGCAGCATCTCGGTGACCAGGAAGGGATTGCCGGCGGTCTCGGCCATCAGCCGGCGGGTGAGCGCCAGCTGATCGCGGGGGGTTGCGACGGTTCGGCGCACGAGGGCACGCACGTCGGCCTCGTCGAGCCCGCCCAGCGGCAGGCGGCGCACCCAGCCGTCCCGGTCGAGGGCGTGGATGACGTCGCCCAGCACGCTGCCGGGGGCGACGTCGTGGTCCCGCGAGACGGCGACGACCAGCACCGGGGCGTCGCCGGCGCGCCGTAGGAGGTGGCGAACGAGCAGCAGGGTGTCGTCGTCGGCCCACTGCAGGTCGTCGAGCACGAGGAGGACGGCACGATCGGCCGCGGCCGACGCCACGAGGGCGGTGACGGCGTCGAACAGGCGCGCTCGCCCATCGGGGCCGCCGCGGCCCGCCACGGGCCCGTCGAGCGAGGGCAACACGGCGGTCAGCTCGGCGCGGGCCGCCTCGTCCAGCGCCGGGAGCTCGTCGGCCGGCGTGGCGGCGACGTAGCCGTCGAGGGCCTCCACGATGGGCTGGTAGGGCACGATCGCTTCCTGGTCGCAGCGTCCGAACAGCACCAGCCCGCCCTGCGCCGACACCCTCCGGGCCGCCTCCGTGGCCAGGCGGGTCTTGCCGATGCCGGCCTCCCCGGTCACGACGACGACGTGGCGGGCGCCGGTGGCGGCGCGGTCCCACGCAGCGTCGAGCGCCGCCAGCTCGGCGTCGCGACCGACGAACGGCGCCGGCGATGCGGCCCCGGCGCCCGCATCTGTGGGCTCGGCCGCGCCCGCACCCGTCCCCGTCCGGGTCGGACGCGCCGGCGCCGCCGGCCCCAGCAGCTGGAGGTACGCCTCCTCGGTCTCGGCGTCGGGATCGACCCCGAGCTGGTCGGCCAGGACGCGGCGGAGCCGCTGGTAGGCGAGCAGGGCCTCGCCGCGGTTGCCGGCGGCGGCGTGGGCCCCCATGCGGGCGCGATGGGCACTCTCCCGCAGCGGGGCACGCTCCACGGCGTCGTCGGCCAGCGCCAGCGCCGTGGCCGCGTCACCCCCGGCCGCCGCCGCCTGGCTGGCGACCTCCAGGGCCGCCACCAGCAGGTCCGACAGCCGGTCGCGTTGCTCGTCCACCCAGGGCCCGTGACGCCCGGCCAGGAACGTGCCCCGGAGCCGGTCGGCGGCCCGGGTTGCGTCCCGATGGGCGGCGGCGTGGTCGCCGGAGGCCAGGGCCTCGCGAGCGGCGGCCAGGAGCCGGTCGCCGTCCTCGACGTCGACGTGCAGGGACACGCCGTCGGGCAGCTGCCAGCGGTAGCGGCCGCCCTGGGCCACGATGGGATCGGGGGCCGTGGGCCCCAGTTCCTCCTTGAGGAACGATCGCACGCGGCTCATCGTCATGCGCAGCGCCGAGCGCCAGGTCGCCGGCAGGCCGTCGGGCCACACCACCTCGGCGAGGCGCTCCGACGTGACGCCCTGGGCGCGTTCGAGCGTCAGCAGCGCCAGGGTGGCCCGGGCGTTCCCTCCCGCCAGCGACCGCCGGGTCTCCTCGCTCTCGCCCCCGAGCGTGATGTCGCCGATGAGCGTGACCTCGAGACGCACGTGCCTCCTCCCCAACGAGTCTGTCACCCTGAAAGCCCAGGTCACGTATAGGGGTGGGGCGTTTGCCGGGCGCTCATCGGTTGGCGTTGCGCGGATGTTGCGCGGCCGCGTGCAGCATGACCGTCACGGAGCAACCACGTGCCATCCCCCCGACGCGTTGCGGCGGAAACTCGTGGCGGGAACAGGGGTGGAACACGGCGGATGCACCCCGGCAGTGGGCCGGCCTGCGGCGGGGCCGGCCCACTTGCGCGACCGTGCAGGACAGGCAGCAGGCATCACGGAGAGAGGCTTGGGGACGGTGATCCAGGAGAATGAGGCCGCGGAGCTGGAGGCGAGGTTGTCGCTCCCGCTCGACCGCCTACGCGAGCGGTACGAGGTCGTGGTCGTCGGCAGCGGCTACGGCGGCTCGATCGCCGCGTCCCGACTGGCCCGGCTGGGGCGGTCGGTGTGCGTGCTCGAGCGGGGGCGAGAGCTCCGCCCCGGCGACTATCCGGACACCCCATGGCGGGCGGCGCGCCAGCTCCAGGTCCGCACGCCCCGCCGCCGCATCGGTCCCCGCTCCGCCCTGTTCGAGCTCCACGCCGACGACGAGGTCAGCGTCATGGTCGGCTGCGGCCTGGGCGGCACGTCACTGATCAACGCCGGCGTGGCGCTGCGCCCGCCGGCCTGGGTCTTCGACGACGAACGCTGGCCGGCCCAGCTGCGGGGCCGCGGCAGCGACGAGCTCGCCCCCTACTTCGAGCGCGCCGAGCGGATGCTCGGCTCGACGCCGTACCCCGACGAATGGGCGGATCCGGCCAAGCTCGTCGCGCTCGGGCTCGCCGCCGAGGGTGTCTCGGCGACCGTCGAGCGCCCCAGGATCAACGTCACGTTCGAGGCGGGCGTCAACGCCGCCGGCGTCCATCAGGAGGCCTGCACGCTGTGCGGCGACTGCGTCAGCGGGTGCAACCACAACGCGAAGAACACCGTGCTCGTCAACTACCTGCCCGACGCCGTGGCCCACGGCGCGGAGATCTTCTGTGAGACGCCGGTGCGCACCGTCCGCCCCGCGCTCGGGGGGCGAGGTGGCTGGATCGTCACGTTCGACGCGCCCGGCGACGGGCGGCACCGCCTCGGTGCCCCGGCCTCCTTCGTCTTCGCGGACGTGGTCGTGCTGGCGGCCGGCACCCTCGGCTCCACCCAGATCCTCATGCGGTCCCGCCGCGAGGGCCTGGCCGTCTCGCCCCGCCTGGGGTCACGGTTCAGCGGCAACGGCGACGTCCTGGCGTTCGGCTACGACGCCGAGGTCCCCGTACGCGGCATTGGCACCGGCCGCCGTCACCCGACCCCCGAGTCCACCGTCGGACCGTGCATCAGCGGCATGGTCGACCTCACCGCCGACCGGTCTCGGGCACTGGTCGTGGAGGAGGGCGCCATCCCCGGCGCTCTCAGGCCGCTGATGCCGGCGGCCTTCGCGATGGCGTCCGAGGCCGGCACTCCCGGTGGTCCGCTTGCGTTCGCTCGGCGTGTGTCGCGCCGGCTTCGGCGAAACCCCCGGCGGGTCCTGGCCCGGCGCGGCGGTGCCGCCGACGACACGCTGACGTACCTCGTCATGAGCGACGATGCGGGCGACGGCCGGCTGCGGCTGGACGGCGACACGGTGCAGGTCGACTGGGTGGGTGCGGGCGACCGCCCGGTGTTCGACCGCAACGCGGAGGTGCTCCAGAAGATGAGCGCCTCCCTGGGCGCCACGTTCGTCGGCAATCCTCTGTCGACGCCGCTGTTCAACAGGTCGCTGCTGACCGTCCACCCCCTCGGCGGTTGCCCCATGGGCGACGACGGCGAGCAGGGGGTGGTGGACCACGCGGGCCGCGTCTTCACGGGTGCGAACGGCGAGGTCCATGACGGCCTCGTCGTGGCCGACGGCGCCGTCGTCCCGCGCCCCCTGGCCGTCAACCCGCTCCTGACCATCTCGGCGCTGGCCGAGCGGGCGTCCGACCTCCTGGCCGCCGACCGCGGCTGGCGCGAACGGGGCCCCCTCCCGGCGGCCCGGCGGCCCTCGGGGCCTCCGCTCCGCCGGCCGGGCGTGACCTTCACCGAGCGGATGGTGGGTTGGGCCGCGCCGTCGATCGATGGCGACGCCGTGCGCGGCGAGCAGCGGGGGCGGGCCGAGGGCACGCGGCTGGAGTTCGTCCTGACGGTGAGCATCGACGACCTCGAGGCGCTGCTGGGCGATCCGGCGAGGGCGGGCCGCCTCTCCGGCACCGTGACCGCACCGGTGCTGTCGCCGCAGCGCCTCCGGGTGGCGGATGGGACCTTCCGCCTGATGCAGGAGGATCCCACCCACGTCGACACGTGGCACATGCGCTACTCGATGCGCCTGGTGGCCGAGGACGGCGAGGAGTTCGGCTTCGAGGGCACCAAGTACCTGCACGACCGCTCCGGGTTCGACGCGTGGGCCGACACGACCACGCTCTACGTCACCATCACCGGTGGCCCCGGGCTCGGCGTGGTGGCCGCCGGCGTCATGCGGTTGACGGCGGCCGACTTCGCCCGCCAGCTCAGCACGATGCGGGTCTCCGGCGTCGACGGGTCGCTCGAGCGGGCGCGCTGGCTGTCCCGGTTCTCCACCCGCTTCCTGCGCTCGCTGCGCTCCGTGTACGGGGGTCCGCTCGACGGGGTCGGGCACTTCCCGGCCGCGCCCCCCGCCCCGGTCCCGCCCACCGGTGACGGCACCCGGCGCCTCCGGCTGCCCGCCGCCGAGCCCCGCTGGTGCGACGGCGACGGGGGGTGGCACGAGGGCAGTTCCCTGGGGGACGACGCATGGCTGCGGTTGACCCGCTACGAGGGCGGGCGCCGCGGGCCCGTGCTGCTCGCCCCGGGGTTCGGGATGTCGGCCATGTCGTTCATCGGCGGCACCATCGACACCAACCTCACGGAGCACCTCGTGGCCAAGGGCTACGACGTCTGGTTGTTCGACTACCGGGCCGGGATCGACCTGCCCTCGTCGCGCACGTCGTTCACCCTCGACGACATCGCCACCGCGGACTGGCCCGCAGCGGTGGCCGAGGTGCTGCGGGTGACCGGGGCGTCGAGCGTGCAGGCGGTCGGGCACTGCGTCGGCTCGGCCTCGCTGATGATGGCGCTGGCCTCGGGGTGCACCCCCGATGTGCGCTCCGCCGTGTGCATGCAGTTCACGCTGCACCCGGAGACGTCACTGCTCAACCGGACCAAGGCCGCGCTCGGTGTCGGCCCCCTCCTCGGCCGGCTGGGCCTGGACAGGGTGGCGCCGTTCACGGGCGGCTCCGTGGTCCGCAAGCTCCTGGATCTCGGGCTGCGAGCGGTGCCGATGCCGGCGGGGGAGCGATGCGCGAAGCCGGTGTGCCGCTGGATCAATGCCATCTACGGCTGCACCCATGCCCACGAACAGCTCAACGACGCTACCCACGAGCGGCTGGACGACATGTTCGGAGTCGGCAACCTGCGGGCCCTCGACCACCTGGCCGTCATCATGAAGGCGCGCAAGGTGGTGGCGGCGGACGGCGCCGACAGCTACGTGGGCCATCCGGAGCGCCTGCGGCTCCCGATCCTCCTGGTCCAGGGCGAGCACAACCAGATCTTCCGCCCCGAGGGCAGCCTCCGGACCCTCCGCTGGCTGCACGAGGCGAATGATCCGGCGCTGTCCGACCGCGTTGTCCTGCCGGGTTACGCGCATCTCGACGCGCTGATTGGTCGCGACGCCGCCGTCGACGTGTTCCCCGTGGTCAGCGGCCACCTCGACCGGTACAACCGCTGAGAAGCCGGCCCGCCCCAGCGTGCCCGGCGGCCTTAGTGCCTACCGAGCTTGGGATGGGCGGCGGGGAGCGACGCCAGCCCCAGCTCCTCCTCGAGCACCAGGCTCTCCGCGTGGAGCAGCTCGGCACGATCGGTGTCGCCCGGCCCGTCCCGCTCCACCAGCACGTTGGCGAGCCAGCGGGCCGACAGCGCCACGAACGGTCGGGCGCCGAGGGCCCGGTGCCGCTCGAGCCCGGCCTCCAGCTCGTCGGTGGCGGCCTCGCCGCGGCCCAGAGTCGCGTCGAGCGTGCCCAGGTGATGGTCAACCGCGCCGAGGAACGATGCATACCCCATCACCGCGTTCTGGCCGGCGTAGGGGTGCAGCGCCTCGTGCGCCGCGCTCGCCCATCCCCGGTGGCCCGTGAGCGACGCCGCCGCCGCCGCCCCGATGACCGTGGGGCGCCACAGATAGCCGCGGTCCTGGGAGGCGAGCCGGGCCGGGTCCTCCTCGTCGAGCAGGTCCTCGGCCCGGGCGAGGTTGCCGCTCCCGGCCTCCAGCCACGTCAGGAGTGCCCAGCCGTTGAGGCTGGACGACGCGGGTCGGCGGATGGCCTCGACCAGCGGCCGCATCGCCTCGACGCCGCCGTGCAACAGCCGCAGCACGAGGGTCTGGGCCACGCTCATGTGCTGGGCCTGCGAGTGGCCGGCGGCCCGCAGCTCGTCACGGAGCGCGTCGGCCCGGCGCTGGGCCTCGTCGAACCGGCCCTCGATGACGGCCCACATGGTGGCCCACATCGACGCGATGCGCAGGTGGTCCGGGTGGCGCACCTCGTGGGCCAGGGCCGTCAGCTCGCGGGCGAGGATCTGCGCCTCGGCGTGCCGCCCGACGACGAACAGCGCCTGGATCCGGGCGCGCGCTCCCTGCAGCACCAGGTCCGGGTCGCCGGTCTGCCGCCCGATGGCCATGACCTCCTCGCCGAGCTCCAGCTGCTCGTGGACGTCGTCGGGCCCGTCGAGCGCCAGGCTGCGCGACACCAGCACGGACGCCAGCACGACGGGGGCGTCGAGCCGTCGGGCCATGGCCACGGCCTCGTCGGACTCTGCCCGCCGCTCGGCGTGCGGGGCCGCGAGCGTGACCACGTGGGCCAGCCGCGCCAGGGCCAGCGCCCGCGAGCGGCTGTCGCTCGGGGCCAGCCGGGCGAGCGCCTCCTCGAGGAGGCTCCGAGCCGTGGGATTGGGCAGCGTGGCCGCCGGGAGCCGTCCGCCGTAGCCGAGGGCGGCCCGCGTGAACAGGTCGGTGCGGTCGAGGGCCCGGGCCAGCTCGGCGGCCTCCAGGTGTCGCCGGTCGCGCGCCGTGAACTCGCCGGCGCGATCGCGCGCCTCGGCCAGCTCGAGCCGGAGCTCGCAGGCCAGCACGTCGTCCCCGGCGCTGCGGTCGTGGACGTCGACGACGCGTCCCAGGAACCAGACGGCACCCTCGAAGGCGGTCTCGCGCCGGGCCTGGTCGGCGGCGGCTCGGCCCCACCGGACTGCGAGCGCCGCCGCCGTGGCCGCCTCGGGGGCGACGGGGGTCGTGTCGGCCGCCGTGCGACCGGCGAGGTGAGCGTCCGCCGCGTTGAGGTAGTGGTGGGCGATCTCCGGCGCGGACGACCCGTCCCTGGCGCGGTCGGCGAGCACGTCGGCGATGCGACGGTGGAGCACCGCAGCCCGACGGGTGGGCAGGGCATCCTGCAGCGTGCGGCGGACGACGGCGTGCGCGAATGCGAGCCGGTCGTCGCCGGCGTCCCGGACGAGCCCGGCATGCACCGCGTCGTCGAGGCGGCTGCGCACGTCGACGGCGGGCCGGTCGAGGCTCGCCGCCAGGACGTCGAGGCCGAACTCCTCGCCGATGACCGACGCCGCCGCCAGCGCGTCGGCCACCTGGGGGTCGAGCCGCTCCAGCCGCCAGCGGACGACGTCGTGGAGCCGCTCGGGCAGCTGGTCGGGCACGGCACGGAGCGAGCCGCCGGGGTCCGCGACGTCGAGGCCGCGCAGGATCTCCTGGACGAACAGCGGGTTGCCCGCCGTCTCGTCGGCCAACCAGCGGGCGATCCGCGCCTCCTCGTCGTCGACCGGGCGCCCCAACGCCTCGGCGACCAGCCGCTCGATCGCCGACGGCGGCAGGCCGCTGAGCTCGAGGCGCTCCACGTCTTCCCCGGCCTCGAACAGGCCCAGGGTGTGCAGCGGGCCCATCCCCTCGACGTCGCCGTCGCGCAGCGTCACGACCGCGAGGACGGGGCCATCCGGGGGGGCATCGAGCACGTGGCGGAGCAGCAGGAGCGACGAGCGCTCCGCCCACTGCAGGTCGTCGAGCACCAGCAGGACGGGGTGCCGCCTCGCAATCGCACCCAGCCAATGCGTGACGGCGTCGAAGAGGCGCCGGCGCTCGGCGTCGGGATCGTCGACCAGGGCGGCCCGCACGCCGCCGATGCGGGCGCCGAGGTCGGGGAGGAGGCGCGCGAGGTCCTCGGCGTGGCTGGCGAGGTCGGCGCGCAGGAGCGGCTTGGGACTGGCGGCGGCGTAGGTGCCGAGCGCCTCGCGGATCGCCTGATAGGGGGCGAGCGCCTCCTCGTCCCAGCGGCCGTACAGCACCAGTGCACCTGTCGCGTGGAGCCGGAGCGCCAGCTCGGCGGCCACGGTGGTCTTGCCGATGCCGGGGTCGCCGGAGACCACCACCATCTGGTGCTCGCCCCGCCGCGCGCGCTCCCACGCCCCCTCGAGCAGCTCGACGGGACCGTCGCGGCCAACGACCAGCCCGGCCGCGGCCCGCCGCGCCCATCCCAGGTTCGACGCGCCGGCGTCGTCTGCGGGTAGGCCGTTCCCGTCGGCGGCCGGCAGCCGCAGCTCGTGGACGCGCTCGTGGCGATGCTCGCTGACCGCCAGGCCCCCGAGGTCCACCAGGTCGGCACCCCGCGGCAGCGTGTGGCTGATCATGACGGCGGTCGACGCCGCCACCAGGATCGTGCCGTCGATCGGCAGCCCGGAGAGCTGGAGGGTCCGCTCGACGGCGGAGCCGCGGTAGCCGTCGTCGGTCGGATCGACCTCGCCCGTGCAGAGGGCGATCCGCACCGGGCGGCGTCCGGGCCTCGTCCCGGCCCCGGTGTCGGGCAGCGCCTGGACGAGGCGCACGGCGGCGGTGGCTGCGTCCGCGGCGATGTGGAACGCCGCCAGCGCAGTGGTGCCGGCGTTGCCGTGCGCCAGGTCGACGGTCCGCTCGAAGACGACGCCGCCGACGCCGGCCACGGTGTCGTCCACCAGCCCCCAACCGCCGTGGTCGGGCGAGTCTCCCGGTCCGACCGGAAGGTCGGCCAGCAGGATCGTCATCACCTGGGGCACGCGTCGAGTGACTGTACGACCCCTGTGGGTTGCGGACGAAGTGGTGCCCCGACCGCATCGCGGCGGCCGCTGCGCCTCGTCAGATGATCGGCGGAACCATCGCCTCGACGAGCGCCGGGCCCGGAGCGGCGAGGGCCCGCGCCAGCTGGTCCGACAGCTCCTCGGCCGTGGTCGCCCGGCTGGCCGGGACGCCGAGGCCCTCCGAGACGGCCACGAAGTCGATGTCCGGCCGGGACAGGTCGAGCAGGTCCCTGGCTTTCGGCCCGGCCTCGGCCCCCACCCGGTTGAGCTCCATGTTCAGGACGGCGTAGGAGCGGTTGTTGAACACGATCGTCAGGACGTCGAGGCCCTCGCGGGCCTGGGTCCACAGCGACTGGACGGTGTACAGCGCGCTGCCGTCGGCTTCCAGGCTGATCACCTTCCGGTCGGGGCTGGCGACGGCCGCACCGGTCGCCACCGGCATGCCCTGGCCGATGGCGCCCCCGGTGAGCGTCAGCCAGTCGTGGCGGGGGGCGCCGGCCGTGAGCCCCGGCGCGAACAGGCTCGAGGTGTTGCCCTCGTCGGACACGATGGCACCCTCGGGCAGAAGCGCACCGAGGGCCCGGGCGACCGCCTCGGCGGTCAGCGGCCCGGTCGGGAGGCCGGGCCGGGCCGCCGCTTGCCGGGTGGCGGCGTCGGGCCGGGCGCCGACCAGCTCGGCCAGCGCCTCCAGGGCACCCGTGGCGTCGCCGCCCGGTGGCGCCAGCGGGTGCACCTCACAGCCGGCCGGAACCAGGTAGCTCTCCCGACCCGGGTAGGCGAAGAAGCTCACCGGGGCCTTGGCATCGACCACCACCAGGTGGCGGAGGCCATCGAGCTGGGCACTGGCGAACTCGGCCAGGTACGCCAGGCGGTCGATGGGCGGCAGCCCGGCACCCCGCTCCAGGCGCGTGGGGAACGTCTCGGCCAGGAGCCGGGCTCCCGTGGCGTTGGCGAGGCGGCTGGCGGCCAGCAGCCCCGGGGCCCGCAGCGCGGTGCCGCCGAGGAGCAGCCCCACCGGCTCGCCGGATCGCAGCGCCTTGGCGATGGCGTCGACGACGTCGGCGTCGGCCGGGGCGGGTGCGGGCCGTGCCGCTGGCTCGGCGACCGCGCCTCCCGGGGACCAGCTCGCGTCGGCGGGCAGGATCAGGGTGGCCACCTGGCCGGGAGGTCCGAGCGCAGCGGCGACGGCCTCGGCCGCGTCCCGGCCCACCGCCCCGGTGGACTCCGATCGCCGGATCCAGGCGGAGACGTTGCGGGCCACCGTCTCGATGTCGGACTCGAGCTGGGCGTCGTACTGCTTGTGGTACGTGGCGTGGTCCCCGACGATGTTGACCACGGGCACATGTCCCTTGCGGGCGTTGTGCAGGTTGGCCAGCCCGTTGCCCAAGCCCGGCCCGAGGTGCAGCAGCGTGGCCGCCGGGCGTCCGGCCATCCGGGCGTAGCCGTCGGCGGCGCCGGTCACGACGCCCTCGAACAGCCCGAGCACGCCCCGCATCGCCGGCACGGTGTCGAGCGCCGCCACGAAGTGCATCTCGGAGGTGCCGGGGTTGGTGAAGCAGGTGTCGACACCGCACGCCACGAGGGTGCGGATCAGCGACTGGGCGCCGTTGACGGCGGCGGGGGCGGTGGTCTCGGTGCCCTCCGTTGGTTCGGTCATGTCCGTTCGTCCCTCATGCGGGCCTTGACCCGAGGCAGTGGCGAACGGTGCAGCCAGCCCGAGGCAATGACGCACGGTTGCCGTTCGTGATTGCCTCGACTCCGGCGGACCGTTCGGCATTGCCTCGGGTCGCTGTGGGTGTCGGTGTGCCTGGGTCGGTCATTCAACCCTCGTCGAATACCGTGCCCGGGTTGAGGATCCCGTTGGGGTCGAACGCCACCTTGATGCGCCGCATGAGGGCGATCTTCGCCGGGTCCTCGAGCTCCATGAAGTACGGCTTCTTCTCGGTGCCCAGCCCGTGCTCGCCCGAGATGGCGCCGCCGAGCGCCATGCCGGCCTCGAACAGCGCGCGCAGGAGCCGGTGCCGCACCTCAGGGTCGCGCTGGAACACGCCCATGTGGACGTTGCCGTCGCCGGCGTGGCCGCACCCGGCGATCCACGCCTGGTGCTCGGCGGCGAGCTCGCCGACGCGGGTCATGAACGCCGGCACCGCGGCCCGGGGCACGACAACGTCGATGATGTCGTCCGCGCCGTTGGCCTTGGCCACCCAGAACGCCTTCTCCCGGGCATCGATCAGCGAGGCCGCCGCGCCGGGCGGCAGGACGTAGACGTCGATCGCGCCGAGCTCGGACAGCTGCTCGGACACCGCGTGGGTGTCGGCCTCCAGGCGGTCGACGTGGCTGTTCTCCAACGCCACCACCAGGTAGGCGAACGCCGCCTCGCGCACGTCGTCCGGGATGCCGAGGTCGATCCCCACGTAGGCGGTGGCGGCGGCCATCGTCAGCATGTCGATGTACTCGAGGATCAGCGGGCCCACCCCGCTGGCCAGGATCTTGGGCACCGCGCCGGTGACGGCCTCCAAGGTGGTGAAGGGCGCCAGCACCGTCGCCTGGTGCGGTGCGCGCGGGTGGAGCTTCAGGTACGCCTTGGTGACCAGCGCCAGCGTGCCCTCCGACCCGATGATGAGCTGGGTCAGGTCGTAGCCGGTCGAGACCTTGACGATCTTGCCGCCGGAGTGGATCACCTCGCCCGAGGGGAGCACCGCCTCGAGGCCGAGGACATGGTGGCGGGTGACGCCGTACTTGACGGCCCGCATGCCGCCGGCGTTGGTGCCGACGTTGCCACCGAGGCTGGCGCTGTACTCGCCGGGATAGACGGGGTACACGAGCCCCAGCGGCGCCAGCTCGGCGTCGAGCTGGTCGAGCTGGACGCCGGGCTCGACCACGGCGACGAAGTTGTCGGTGTCGATCTCGACGATGCGGTTCATGCGCTCGAACGACACGACGATGCCGTCGGGACGCGGGATGCAGCCGCCCGACATCCCGGTGCCCGCGCCCCGGGCGGTGACCGGCATGCGGTGCTCGTTTGCCAGGCGGAGGACGGCCGCGACCTCATCGGTCGAGGCCGGTGCGACCACCGCCAGGGGTCGCTGCGGCTCGGCGGTCAGCGCCTCGTCGTGGCCGTCGTCGTCCTTGATGGCATCGCCCGTCCGCAGATGCTCGGCGCCGACCACACCGGCGAGGAGCTCGATCGGGCCTTTCGCCATGGCCGGACCCTAGTAGCGCCTGAAGGGTGAACAATGGGGGCCATGGCCAAGCTCACCCATGACGAAGCCGAGTCCCGCCTGGCGGACGTTCCGGGCTGGGGCATCGCCGACGGCGCGCTGCACCGCGAGATCGAGTTCCGGAACTTTGTCGAGGCCTTCGGCTTCATGGCGATGGTGGCGCTGGAGGCCGAGAAGCTCGACCATCACCCCGACTGGTCCAACTCGTGGAACCGGGTGGTGATCGACATCTCCTCGCACGCGGAGGGCGGCATCACCGACAAGTGCTTTGCCCTCGCGGCGGCCGTGAACAAGGCCCTGGGCGAGTAGCGCCTGCGTCGCGACCACGCCCGGACGGCGTTGCCGGGAGGGTCAGCTACGGGCTTCGACGTACTCGTCGAGGCCCTGGAGCAGGGTGTTCCAGGACAGCGTGGCGCACTTGATCCGCACCGGGAACTTCACCACGCCCCGCAGCGCCTCGAGGTCGCCGAGCTTCACGTCGGCGTCGGCCTCGCCGGGCTCGCCGTCGCCATCCCCGTCGGCGGGGCCGTCGAGCGACTGCTCGTGGATCGACATCATGCCCTTGAACGCCCGCGACAGCGCCCGCACCTCGTCGAGGGTCTTGCCCTTGATGGCGGACGACATCATCGATGCCGACGACTGGCTGATCGAGCAGCCCTGGCCGCTGATGCGGATGTCCCGCACCGTGTCGCCCTCGACGTCGAGGTAGAGCACGACCTCGTCGCCGCACAGGGGATTGAACCCCTCGACACGCGTCGCCGGCGGGGCGTCCAGCTCCCCCCGGTTCCGCGGGTTGCGGTAGTGATCGAGGATGATCTCTCGGTAGAGGTCTTCGAGGCCCGGCATGCGGTTCGCGATCCTATCGGCGACGGCAGACGGTCAGATTGCGAAGAAATCGGACGCGGCGTCGATGGCGTCGCCGAGGGCATCGACGTCCGACTCGTCGTTGTACACGTAGAGCGAGGCCCGGGCGGTGGCGGCCACGCCCAGCTCGCGCATCAGCGGCTTGGCACAGTGGTGCCCGGCCCTGACGCACACACCGTGCTGGTCGAACACCTGGGTCATGTCGTGGGGGTGGAGGTCGCGGTAGGTGAACGACAGGACGCCGCCGCGCTCGGCCGGCTCCGAGGGCCCGTGGATCAGCAGGTCCCCGCCGAAGCGCTCGGTGAGGGAGCGCAGCGCGTATCCGGTCAGGCCCACCTCGTGCTCGCGGACCGCCTCCATGCCCAGCCCGCTCAGGTAGTCGACCGCGGCGCCGAGCCCGACGGCCTCGGCGATCGGCGGCGTGCCGGCCTCGAACTTCCACGGCAGCTCGTTGGGCGTGAAGCCCTCCTTGGTGACGTTGAGGATCATCTCGCCGCCGGTGAGGAACGGGGGCGTGGCGTCGAGGATCTCCTCGGTGCCCCAGAGGACGCCGATCCCGGTGGGGCCGCACATCTTGTGTCCGGTGAAGGCGGCGAAGTCGGCACCCCAGGCGCCGACGTCGGTGGGCAGGTGCGGCACGTACTGGCTGGCGTCGATCACGGCGATGGCCCCCGCGGCGTGGGCCACGTCGACCAGCCGCTCGACCGGATTGAGCGTGCCCAGCACGTTGGACATGGCGGCGAACGACACCACCCGCGCCCCGTCCACCAGGCGGTCGAGGTCGGTCAGGTCGAGGTGGCCGTCGGGGCCGACGGGGATCCAGCGCAGCTCGATCCCGAGCTCGGCGACGAGCTGGTGCCAGGGGACGATGTTGGCGTGGTGCTCGAGCTCCGTGATCACCACCGGGTCGCCGGCCCGCAGGTTGGCTCGGCCCCAGGCCTTGGCCACCAGGTTGAGTGCCTCGGTCGCGTTCTTGGTGAACACGACCTCGCGGGGCGAGCCGGCGCCGACGAAGCCGGCGACCTTGGCCCTGGCCCCCTCGAACGCCGCCGTGGCCTCCTCGGCGATCAGGTAGGTGCCCCGGTGGACGTTGGCGTTGGAATGCTCGTAGTAGCGCTCGATGGCGTCGAGCACGGGGCGGGGCTTCTGGGAGGTGTTGGCCGAGTCGAGGTAGACGAGCCGCTCGCCCCGGACCACGCGGTCGAGGATGGGGAAGTCCTTGCGGATGCGCGCCACGTCGAGGCCTCCCGACGGCGTCGCGGCCCGGCTCAGCGGTGTCTCGTTCAGCGCCATGCGTCGTAGCCCTCTCGTTCGAGGCGAGCCGCCAGCTCGGGGCCACCGCTGTCGACAATACGCCCGTCGATGAGGATGTGGACCCGATCCGGCCTCAGGTACTCGAGCAGACGCTGGTAGTGCGTGATCGTGAGGATGCCCAGCTCGTGTCGGTCCTTGCGCACCTCGTCGACGCCCCGGGCCACGACCTTCAGCGCGTCGATGTCCAGGCCCGAGTCGGTCTCGTCGAGGATCGCCACCTCGGGCTCGAGGATCGCCATCTGCAGGATCTCGTTCCGCTTCTTCTCGCCCCCGGAGAACCCCTCGTTGAGGTAGCGGTCGGCGAAGGACGGATCCATGTCGAGTCGCTGCATCCACTCCATGATCGCCAGCCGCAGCTCGAGCACGGACAGGTCGATGCCCTTGCGCGCCGAGAGCGCCTGGCGCAGGAAGTTGATGACCGACACGCCCTGGATCGCCTGGGGGTACTGGAACGCCAGGAACACCCCGGCCTTGCCCCGCACGTCGGGGTCCCAGTCGGTGATGTCGTCGCCCCGGAACCGGATGCGACCCCGGGTGATCTCGTACTCGGGGCTGCCCAGCAGGGCGTTTGCGAGCGTCGACTTGCCGGAGCCGTTGGGGCCCATCAGGGCGTGCACCTCGCCGGCGCCGAGGGTGAGGTCGACCCCCCGAAGGATCTCGCCGCCGTCGCCCGCGGGGCGGACATGCAGGTCGTCGATCTCGAAGAGGGGCGCCGACATGGGGGCCAGTGTATTAGCCCTATGCGCATAGGAGAAATACCCCCCTTGCCGGTTCCGGGTCCACGAGTAAGGTCACCGGCGATGGGCTCCCCGGTTGGAGGTGGCCTCGGCCACCTGGCGGCGGGCGCTCCTGTGACCCTGGTCGATGGGGCGTCGTTCTGCACCTCGGGGGCCGCCGGCGACATCGCCGTCGACGTCGAGGGGCTGATCGTGGCGGGGCACCGGCTGCTGTCGCGCTGCGTCATGACCGTCAACGGCCGGCCCCTGGTGCCGGTCGACCGTCACGTCGACGACCCGTCGGCCGGGACGTTCGTGTGCCGGGCGCACGCGTCGGGCGCCGACGGCGGCACCGCCGACGGGCCCATCGTGATCCGGCGCCGCTTCCTGGGCGAGGGCATGCGGGACGACATCGAGATCCGCAACCGGGGCGAGGAGGCGGCGTACGTCGAGGTCGCCATCGAGCTGGCCGCAGACCTGGCGAGGGCGGACGAACTGCGCGACGGCGGCTTCGACGCCGAGGCGGTCGGGCCGGCGCTCGAGGGGCCGGGCGGGAACGGCGCCGGCGCATCGGGACGCACCGAGCTGGTCCTCGCTCGCGGCCACGGTGGCGCGCGGCTCGGGTGCCGGATCGGCGCCGCCGAGGGCGTGACGGTCAGGCCCGGCCGCCTGGACTGGGAGGCGATCGTCCCCGCCCGCGGCGCCCGGTCCTTCAGCATGGTGGTGACGCCCATCGTCGCCGGCGCGGACCTAGCGCCGCGGTACCCGCTGGGCGCGCCGGTGGAGCGGAGCGAGTCCGGCTGGCGGCTCGATCGCTGGCAGCGCGGCGTGCCCGAGGTGACCTCCGATCACCACGGCTTGCTCGCCACCGTGCGGCGCAGCGCGCACGACCTCGGGAGCCTCCGGGTCCTCGACCCGGACTTCCCCGAGCGGGCCGTGGTCGCGGCCGGCGCCCCCTGGTTCCTGGCGCTGCTCGGGCGGGACGCCATCTTCGCCGCATACATGAGCCTGATCCTCGACCCGGAGCTGGCGCTGGGCACCGTCGAGACGCTGGCACGCTTCCAGGGACGCGACGTCGACGAGCGCACCGAGGAGCAGCCCGGCCGCATCGCGCACCGGCTCGGCTTCGGCTCGATGGGCTTCGG
>Ga0081455_10001180_pt1 | contig 32683 bp, 28 predicted proteins | sample TabmetS3T2R1_FD_70207 | JGI IMG/M metagenome (GOLD analysis project Ga0081455, IMG submission 70207) | Tabebuia heterophylla rhizosphere microbial communities from the University of Puerto Rico - S3T2R1 | ecosystem: Host-associated > Plants > Roots > Rhizosphere ...
GACTTGTTTGTCCAAAGCCGCTTTGACGAGGTAGTAGTTGGTAACGATCGTCCATTCGTCGACGAAAAACCCTCCCCCAATGAGATATTTCTGCCCACCCGCATCTCCGCCGACGAGCGTAACGACGCTGCGCCACACGCGCGCGTAGGCTTCCGGCGATTTGAGCGTCGTTGGAGTGGCTTGCCGCGCCGCGCCGGCGGATTGCGCGAAAGCCATGCCGAGTCCCGCGGCGGTCGGTTCGATCCGGCTCGGCGAAGTTGTCAGACCGGTGAGGGCCAAAAAGAGTAGGGCGAGCGGGACTAGTAGGGCCGCCGGCTTCGGTTTTACCGAGAGAAGAATATTGTTAAGCATAGTTCCCCCTGACTAGAGCGTTTTTCACACCGGTGTACGGGTTAATAGAACGCGGATGACGCGGATGCGGCGGATTGACGCCGATCTTTTTCGACTTTATCCGCGATGATCCGCGCCTGTCCTCATTATCCGCGTTCTATCGAGGTATACTTTGTTGCAAGCGCCCACATACTGATTTCGTATACACAAGTGAAATCCGATCTAATAGAGCGAGAACGAGAATTCGAGCGATGCGCTCACTTTTACCGGCACGCCGTCTCGTAACGCAGGCGCGAAGAGGCACTGCCGCGCCGCCCTGAGGGAGGGGAGTTTAAGCAGCTCGGGCCCTGATACAGCTTTCGCCTCGGCAATTTCCCCTCTCTCGTCAATAAGGACGCTCACGACGACAGTACCACTGACTTTCGCCGCGCGGGCCGCCGGCGTATAGGTGGCTTTGACCCTTTTCAAAACTCTCGGCCTGACGGTCGGGGTAAGGCGATCCGAAGCGTTTTCCGAGGTGGTCCTGGTCGCTTCGCCCGGTTGAAGCGCCATTTGGCCACCGGACTCCCTTTCCGCCGTCGGGCCTTCGGCCGTCCGGTTTGAACCAGGCGCCGCGCCAGATGTTTTCTTGGCCGGGTTCTTTTTCGCATCACTGCCGTCGCCGAAATACGCGTCGAGCTTGCCTGCCAGTTCTTTGACCGGGACCACGCCGCTGGCGGGCGTTGATTTAAACCGCTGGTCCACGACGACGCCGACCACCTTGCCGGATTGATCAAGCGCTGGAAGCCCGGCGTATCCCGTGGGGACGGGAGTGGTCACTTCAATCAAATCGCCGGTCTCCGGCGACCCCAATCCGGCGGCGATTTTCCCGGCGGGCAGATAAATTTTGTCCCCGGTTTTGATTTTGCCCGGTTTGCCGAGTGGTAATGACAGCGGCCCGCGAACTTCCACGTCTATGAAGGCCAGCCTTCGGTCCTCGTCGACACTGAGTAGATTCCCCGGGTAAGCGATGGCGTTCACGCCGATGACGGAAACCCGGGCGCCTTTGTCCACCGCCTCCCTGAATGGAGGGTAGCCGGTGACGATCGTCCAGGGGTCGACGAAAAATCCGTATTCTAAAATCTCCTGCCGGCCGCTCGCGTCTTTGGCTACGAGCGTAACGACGCTTGAGGAAAGCCGCGAGACTGCCTCCCGCGGCGCGCGCTCCGCGCCGGCCTGTTGCGACGGCTGAATTTGCCGGCCCCAGGACCCGGCCGGGTAAGCCAGCGTCAGGATAACAATGGCGGTGGTCATTTTTGTTCTCATGGCAATAATGCTCGGCTTCCTTTCCGCGTCAACGCGCGCTCGGGCGCCCCTCGTTGAGACTGGTCCACTGTCCAGATTGAATAAAGCTCGCCCAGTAAGCCGGGTGGCTCAGCTTCGGGTCACGCAGCAGATTCAACTGGGCCCGGCGCAAGGCCTCGCTCCGGCCCTCGCCCCGACGGAGCGCCTGGTAAAAATCGACCATCAAGGCGCGAGTCGCGAGGTCTGAGACCGGCCACAGGCTCATGACCTGGCTCTCCGAGCCGGCCAACACCAGCGCCCTACGCAGCCCGTAAACGCCATCGCCGTTCTTGATCTGGCCGACACCGGTGTCGCAGGCTGAGAGCACGACCAGTTTCGTCCCCCACAGGGAGACGCCGGTGGCCTCCATCGCGGTCAGAATGCCTTCGTTGCCATCGCGCCAGTACTCGTTCGCGCCCGCCAACGCCAGCCCCGACCGCAGCAGAGGGTTTTCCAGGGGCTGCTCTTTCAACGGGTCAGCCGCGCCGGGCCCCTTCTTGGCGAGCAGGCCGATCTCCCGCATGACCTCGATCGTCCCGAGATTTCCCACGTCGAGAGTCGGCGCCTTCAGGTCGGTGAGGAAGAAGCCGTGGGTGGCGATGTGCAAAATTTCGGGGCCGGCGGCCGCCAGAAGCGCGCCCTTGTTGGCCTGCCGCTCGGTCAGCATCGTCGCTTCCGGCAAGATCGCCCGTAGCGCATCGCCCTCCGCCCCCGTCCCCGGCAGGGGCCTGAAATAGAAGTCGCCGAAGGCGTAGCTCTGTTTCTTTTGCGCCTCCGGCGGCGGTTGCTCGCCGAAATCCGGGTTCGCGATGATGAGCGGCGGCCGGCGGCTGGACATGCGCGTCGACATCCGCAGCAGGTCGCGGCCGCTGGTCAGGTAAGTGAGCAGATAGTTTTCGATCAGGTAGTGACCCTGTTCGTCCACCAGCGCGCCGAAAGGGACGAGGTTGAGCGCGCCGTCGGGTGAGATCAGCAGCCATCGCGCGGAGTGCTGCCTGCGGACCGGCTCCATCAGCTTCGCGTCCAGCGCGCGGGCGAGTTCCTTCACGTCAGTCCGCTGTGGGTCCCGCAGCGCCGCGCGCAGTTCGTCAATCGCCCGGTCGATCAGCCCTGTCTCGCCCAGGTCGAGCCACAACGATTTGCCTTCGGGGGTCAAGGTGTATGCGAGGTAGCGCGGCGGCGCGCTCCTTCGGGTCTTGAAGTCGTATGGCCGGTAGGTCGTGAATTCTACGAGCGCCGCGCCGGGCGGAATCGCTTGGGCGACGGCGGCGAAGAGCTGTTTCGGTAGCTCCTGCGACCGGAACGGGGCGACGCGATCGCTGATCTCGCTCTCGAGCTGTTCGATCCGGCCCTCGAGGCGTTTCAGCAGCGCGCGGCGCTCGGCCGGCGCGGTCTCGTCCTGGCTTTCTAGCGTGGCCGTGGCGAGGCGCGCGCGCGCCTCGGCCAATTGATCGAGCATGGCCTGGTCCTGCGGCGCGGCGACCACGCGCAGGGTTTTGAGCGTATCGGTCATCGCGTCCAGCGCGCGCCCCTTGTATCGCAGGATAGTCGTCAAGGCGAGGCTCCAGGCGTCCAGATTGTCGGGCGCGTATTTGGTATGTAAGGAGAGGATGAGGTCGGTTTCCGCAGAGACTCTTTGCATGATGCGAAGTTTCTGGCGCTCCGAACCGCTCCTGAGCAATTTCGTGACGTTGCTCTCGCTCTCTTCCGCGAAGCGGGTGAAGAGGGAGATGGCCCGGAGCGTATCCCCTTTGGCCAGGTAAAGCATGGCCATCCCCCTGAGCGCGGCCTTGACAAGTTCCTCTTTGTTACCCTGCGCTTTCTCTCCGAGATCCAGACTGCGCTGGTAAAGGGCCTCCGCCTCCGCGTACTTGCCGCTCCAGACGCGCATCTCGGCGAACTTACGAAGTGTTTCTAGAAGTAGAAAGTTATTCTGACCGGGCGCCTTCTCGGAAAGGCTGAGCGACCGCTGGTATAACGACTCCGCTTTGGCGAAATCCCCTTTTCTGACGGCCATGTCGGCGAGCGAGTTGAGAGTGTAAGGCAAGTTGCTCGACCATATCGGCGCCTTTTCCCAAATGGCTATCACACGTAAATAGCATGCTTCGGCGTTGGCGTAATCGCCCTTTCTCAAATAGAACGAGCCCAGGGAGCGGAGCGTGTCGGAGATCCCCAAGCTTTTCGGGCCGTACGCCTTTTCCCCGATGGATAACGACTTCCGGAAGAGCGCTTCGGCGCGCTCGTTCTCGTTGATCACCAAATAGGCGGAGCCGAGATTATTCAACCAGGAGGCCACCCTGCCTGGAATCTGTTTGGGCGAAGAGTCCCCGCCCTCCAGCCCTCGGCGATAAACCGCGGCCGCGCCCTCGTAGTCCTTTTGTTTGACCAGTAGTAGGGCCAAATTTTCGTAGGAGAGGGTTCGGTCAAGATGATTGGGAGGGAGCGCCTTTTCGCGGATGGCCAGCGCGCGCCTGTAAAGCGGCTCGGCCAGGAGGTACTCACCGCGGTCGTCGTAGACGATCGCGAGGCTGTTCAGGAGCGAGGCGATGTGCGGGTGATCCGGCCGCATTGTCTTCTCGCGGATGGCCAGCGCTCTCAGGTAAAGCCGCTCGGCCTTCGCCGAATTATCCATCTTGGCGTAGAGCCCCGCCAGGTTGCTGAGCGAGAGGGCGACGTGCGGGTGCTCCGGCCCTAGCGCCTTCTCGCGAATGGCCAGCGCGCGCTGGTAGAGCGGTTCAGCTTTCCAGAAATCCCCGCGCTTGTCGTAGAGCACGGCGAGGTTGTTGAGGGAAAGCGCCACGTCCGGGTGTTCGGGGCCCAGCGCCCGCTCGCGAATCTCCAGGGCCCGCTGATAGAAGGGCTCGGCGCGCCAACCTTCTCCCTTTTTCAAACAAAGCAGCGCCAGGTCGTTGAGCGCGACCGCCACGTCCGGGTGTTCGGGGCCCAGCGCCCGCTCGCGAATTGACAGCGCGCGATCAAGCGGTTCCTCAGCCTTGGCGTAATCGCCACGGTCCATGTGAATCTCGGCGACTAGGAGCGCCGAACTGGCGAGGTTGGGGTGATTAGGTCCGCGCTCCTTTTCATCGAGCGCCATCGCGCGCAGTGCGAGGGCCAACGCCTCGTCATATCGCCCGGCCTGCTGGGCGTCCTCGGCGCGCTTTCTCAACCTCGCCGCTTCAGTCTCATCGGCTTGCGCCGAACGCCGTGGCGGCGTTCGGCCCGCGACCGCCTGACAACATAAAACGCAGCCGATCAAAGCGACGAGGTATCGCTTCAGAAATTTTTGCCCTTTCTTCATATGACGACCGCCTCTCCAGGGGCATGTCGGCCTACCGGCCATTGCCATTATTGATGGGCGAGTTTGACAACCGCCGTCAGCGTGTCTACGTCCGCGGTTTTATGCATCATCACGACGGAGGGGCCGGGCGATTTCGATTTCAAGCCGATGTCGCGCTTCAGAGAAGCGATCTCGTCTTCATTCAATTTCTGCCCGTATTTAGCAACCGAGCTGGCGCGCGCGGGCCACTTCTGTTTGGCAACTAGCGGCTGCCACACGTACTGCGGCGGCTGCCAGGGCGGACAATCGTTTGGCATGTCTCGGCAGTAGGCCAGCAGCATCTCTCCCGTGGGGATGCCCGGCAATGGCTCGCGCGTCACGATCAGGAAGAGTCGTTCGACGGCCGGCTTACCGTAAATGACCAGCCATTGATCCTCCTCGTCTTTTTCCAGGCTCGACGGGACTTCGTAGAGGCGGTGTGCGCTGACTCGATTGTCGCCGCGGGACAGGCGGGAGTTGGGGTAAAGCATTTTGGGGGGGCCGTCGTCCGCCGTGTGAAACATGTAAAGATAACCATCAAAGTTCGGCTCGATGGTGAGGCGCAGGGCGGCGCCCGAATGGAATACCTGATCCGGGTTGACGCGCGCCGGCTCGCCGTCTGGCCCCTTTTGATAGAGCGTGTAACCGAGCGCCAGCGGGGCCACCAGCGGCGCGGGCGCCGTCGTCTGCGGAAGAACCGGCTCAGAACTCTCAGCCGGTTTCTTCGGGGGGGCGGGCGTGGCGTTACCGCCGCCCCTAGTGGGGCTGGAAGGCGCCCGTCTTTTTGTCGCGGCGGCCTTCTGCCGGCTTTTCAGAAACGCCCCGCGCACTTCATCGTCGCTTGACGGGTCTTGCGTTAGCGCCAATAAGGGCGTTATGACGACAAGCGCGAGGGCGAACCCGTAAACAAAGATCCTGCTTACTCTCATGTTTTTCTACTCCCAGGCGGTCAAGGCGCGACGTCTTGAACTGTCGGGCGGTCGCCGGTAAATCCGGCGGCTGATCCGCCCTCGGTTTAGAAATGGTCGGCGGCCGATTTCAATGTGTGGTCAAGAGTCATCCCGTTGGCGCCCAGACCGGCTTTTTGCAAAGCCGCGCGCAGATCGTTCTCACTGCGCATCCCGATGAAATGGGCGGCCACTTTGCCGTCTTTATCGATGATCAGCGTTTGAGGTATGGCCGACACTCGGTAGGCGCGGGTCATAGCTCTTTGCTCATCGACTAAAGTGGCGAAAGTATATCCGCCCCGTTTGATAAATTCACGCGCCACCGCCGGCTCCTCGGTGTTGAGGCCCAGCGCTACCAGACCCCTCCCTTTGAACTCGCGATGCAGCCTTTCGATTGAGGGCAGCTCGCGCACACAGGGACCACACCATGTGGCCCAGAAATTAAGCAGCACAACCTGGCCTCTCAGGTCGCGCAAGGTAACCGTCCTGCCGTCCATGTCCGTGAGAGTGAAATCGACCGCTTCCCTGCCGGTGAAATCCGCCCTGGCCGCCCTGACCGCCGTAGGTCTGGCGCTGTCGAGAAGATTGAACTCCACGACCTTGCGGGCGCCTTCCTGGGGCGTGAAAGCGAAGATCGAATCCGATAAGGGCCCGCCCAGGTCAACGGCGGTGAACTTTACGGTCCGCTTCGTCTCGGTGAAATTGCCGAACGCCGTCCTTGTTTTAGAGTATGTGATTTCCTTCAAGACGAGATTTCTCGCCCGGTCAATCCAGAGCGTCCGGCGGGAACCGGGCGTGATCGCGGCGCCGCCACTGGCGTACTCGATCTCGACGACCTGACAGTTTGCGCGCCGGCCGCCGACCTTGACCGCTTCCACGCGTAAAAAATGAGCCTGTCGCGCGCGCTGCGCGAGGCTCTCGTAGTCGGCGACCAAGGAAGTCGCGCGCTTGAGCCAGACGGCCGCGACTTCTGGGTCGGCCGCGCCGCCCTCTTTCCGCATGTATTGTCCGAGCGCCGGGAAAGAGACCCAGGAACTCTCTCCGTCGGAGACTTTCGTCAGGCTGAGCGTCGGATTTTTCAGCTCGATTCTCAAGAGGTTTGGTTTGCAGGCCGCCAACAGGACTCGCTCCTCCGACCTGCTTTCCGATTCGACCTTCTGCGCCCCTTTGTCCCTTGACTCCGTAACAATCGAGAGCTCGAAACGGTAGCTTTTGAGATTACGGTAAGTCTCGCCCACCCTTTCGAGCAGAATTTGCGGCTCCGGCTGATCCTGGGCGAAGCCAGGCCGGCTAAGTATGAATAAGGCGACCGCCGCCACGACCGCCGCCCGTGCTAGACTGTCCCGCGTTTTCATTGACGTTCCTCCAAAACAATAAATTTTGCGCCGCCGCCGACTCGACACAATAGTCCGCCGAAAACCGGCGGGAGCCCGGCCGAGGGCGGCTCCCGCGCTGCAATCCAACTCCCTGCTTGTGGGGGGCAGGGAGATTTGGGTGAGTGCTTAAGGCGCGTCTTTTTAACGCCTACACCTATATATTCGATAACCGCCGCCGGAAACTGCCACGCGACGTCAATTTTATTTCGAGGCGTTTTGCCGCGAGGATGGAGAGCCCGGGCGCGCATGTGATAGATTGGCGACCCCTAAAGTCATTATTACTAGGTTACTAGCGGATAGACTCCATAATCGGAGCGGTTTCGATGACGGAACTTTCAACACACGAAGTCACTCACCTGCTTCTCGCCTGGAGTGACGGGGACCAATCGGCGCTGGAAAAGCTCACCCCTCTGGTCTACGCGGAGCTGCACAAAATTGCGAAGCGGCACATGCGGCGCCAGGGTGAAAACCACACGCTGCAAGCCACTGCGCTGGTAAACGAAGCTTACCTACGGTTGATCGACGCGGGGAGCGTCCGCTGGCAAAACCGGGCGCACTTTTTCGCCATCGCCGCGCAGCTGATGCGCTGGATCCTTGTGGATTTCGCGCGCCGTCGTCAGAAGCTCAAACGCGGCGGCGCGGCCCTCAAAGTTCCGCTGGAGGAGGCCGCGGGCGTGACGCGAGAGCGAGACACTGATCTGGTCGCGCTCGACGAGGCGCTCTCGGCCCTGGCGAAAATCGACTCCCGCAAAAGTCAGATCGTGGAGCTACGGTTTTTCGGCGGGCTGAGCGTCGAAGAAACGGCGGAGGCGCTCAAAATCTCGCCGCGCACCGTGATGCGCCAGTGGGGGCTGGCCCAGGCCTGGCTCTATCGCGAATTGAGCTGGACGGAGAAAGGCGGGGTCGCGGAAGATGGATCCTGAACGGTGGCGACGGATCGAGCGGATCTATTACGAGGCGCTGGAGCGAGGGGCAGACGAGCAGGCGACCTTTATTGACGAGGCGTGTGGCGCAGATGAGGAATTGCGCCATGAAGTCACGAGCCTGCTTTCGGCGCATGAGCGGGCCGGTGGGTTCATCGCCACGCCGGCTATAGAACTTGAGGCCCGCGCCATCGCCGCAGGTAATGTTCCCGCGCCGGGCGCCACAACGATCGGCCATTACGAGCTTCTGTCGCTCCTCGGGGAGGGCGGCATGGGGGAAGTTTATCTGGCGCGCGACACACGTCTGAAACGAAATGTGGCGCTCAAACTTTTGCCCGCGGCCTACACCTTGGACGCCGACCGGGTCCGCCGCTTCGAACAAGAGGCGCTCGCCGCCTCTGCGCTCAATCACCCCAACATTCTCACGGTCTATGAAATCGGGCGGAGCGAAGAGGCCTATTTCATCGCCACGGAATTCGTCGACGGCGAAACCTTGCGGAGGCGGCTCGAGCGTGGCCCTTTGTGCGCGCTGGAGGTCGTCGAGATCGCGATTCAGATCGCCGGGGCCCTGGCCGCCGCGCACAAGGCTGGAATAGTTCACCGCGACATTAAACCGGAAAACATCATGACGAGGCGCGACGAAATCGTTAAAGTGGTGGACTTCGGCCTGGCCAAGCTGACGCTCCCTGACGCTGAGGCCGGGGGCGGGGACCTCTCCGGGCTGGCCGGAGGGCGCTCCGCGCCGGGGGTGATTTTCGGCACGCTCAATTACATGTCGCCGGAGCAAGCGCGCGGATCAGATGTCGATCAGCGCAGCGATCTGTTTTGCCTGGGCATCGTGCTCTACGAATTGATCGCGGGCCGCTCGCCGTTCACGGGCGACACCCCGGCTGACGTGATCGTGGCGATTCTGGAAAAGCAACCGCCCCCGCTCACCCGAGAGAACTCGGGCATGCCACCCGAGTTGGACCTGATTGTGACGAAGCTTCTCGTCAAGGATAGGGAGTGTCGTTACCAACGCGCCGAGGTTCTCCTTGGGGATTTGCAGCGCGCGCGGCGGCGGCTGGAATTCGCCGAGGAATTCACGCCGACACGGCGCTACGGCGACGCGGTGGGGCATTCTGGCGACCGAACTGACGGCTACGGGCCGACGGGGGCGAGGCCGCGAACCAATAAGGTCTGGCTCTATATGGCGGCGGCGAGCTTGCTACTCATAGCGATTTTTTTCCTGACCAGTCGCCATTTCATTTTTCGGCCCGCCGACCCACGACCGACTCCCGCGCAGCCGGCGCCGGTCGAATTGATCAGATACTTTTTGGAGACAATAAGCCCGGATGGGGTTAAAGGCGCGGTCAACGGCCTGGAGCCGCTCGCCGCCGGTCTGGACCTCAAGTTACACTTCACGGCGCGCCGGCGCGGTTTTCTATATATCGTCGCGCCGGATGAAAAAGACGCCCCGCGAGCGTTTCTGACAGCTCAGCCGACTCGCTCGTCGGCCTTGGTGAGCAATGAGGTGATCGCCGATGTGGATTACGTGTTCCCCGCGGGCGACGATAATTGGATCGGCCTGACCGCCGGCGCGCGCTCGACCAGATTCACGATCGTTTTCTCACCGACGCCGCTAAGGAGCCCAAGTTTTCTGGCCGCCCCGGCAAGGGGGCAGTTGACCCCATCCGAGCGAGAAGAGTGGGAGGCGTTTCAGAGCGGGCTTGATCGCGCGTCCCAGGAGGCGATAGCGGGGTCCCCCGGCGTCAAAGTCACCGCTCGCTCGGAAATCACCGCCGGGCAGACTGTCGTCTTCGACATCACGATCAAAAAGTAAGGTTGAATACTTTGCGGCGGGTTGCATCATCGTTGCCGACGGGCCGCATAATGTCATCGATCCGATTAGCTCCGGGATGATATCGATCGAATCAATGGAGGGACTGTCGGCGCGGACCGAGATCGATGTGCTGCCCTGCTAATCACCACGACGATGAACACGAAGCCGGAGACCAGTCTCCGGCTCTCACAGGAGGCAATATGGAAAAGACGGAATTATCAGCCAGCGCGCTTAACAGCGCCCAGTTAGAACAGGTCAAAAGATTTATCGAAGAAGCGACCTTTGAGATTGAACTCCAGGACGACGACATTGTTTTGACGGTCGACTATCAGCCCGAAGGAACCGAGGGCTCAAGCTTCTCAATTGGAGAGACGCTCGCAAGTGTCGGGCTTCGAACTGTCGTTGGCTCCTTCGTGAGTCGCCGATTAGACGACTCACTTGACGCGCAGGCTACGCGCACCGAACTGCTCGCAATGGCCGGTCGCCTAAGAGAGGCCGCCAAATTCATTGAAAAACACGCCAAGTCGTTAAACGAAGAAGACTGGGGAATAGGCATTTCGCCAAGCCTTCAATTGATTGAGTACGAGGAAGAAGGCCAGCCAGAGGATGCCGAAAGCAAGAATGGCGCGGAGTCGGTGAGGTAGCAGACGGTCGCGCCTGGCTTTTCGCTTCACATCTCGAATTGCCGCACATAGAATTCGCGACGCGCTTCGGCTTTTTTCCGAAGCTGTAGGCAATCACCCGTAGCCATTGGAAGGACAAAACAATGACGAAGCGACTCAGCAAAATTGCGTTGGCGGCAATCGTCGCCCTGGCATGCTTCGGCATCCGCGCGCAGGAGTCCAGCCGACAAGCGCCCGAAAAGAAATCCGCCAACGCTGATAATCCATTACAGGGTTTGACAAAGGTCGGCGTCATTGTCGATTCAACGCCGCTGGACAAAATAGGTTTGTCGGAAGAAAGGCTAAGAAGCGAAGCTGTATCAAGACTCCGTAGCGCTGGAATAACTGTCGTTGGCAACAAGGATTCGGATACCAACGGTCAAACCCCTATCCTGAAAATCAGCGTGTTCTTTTCTTTATGCGGTCCTCGCTGCTATTCGAGTGTGGTTTTATTTGAATTCAAGGAAAAGGTCACCCCCAACCGGCGCCCGTCCTCGAATATTGAGGCGACGACTTGGTTAAGATGGTCGTACGGCAACTATGATGATTTTCCGACGGAACGTATACCTGAAGAATTACTGAAAAGCCTAAGAGGCGGCTTGGAACTCTTTTTAGTCGATGTTCGCTCTACGAACTGATTGTATCGGCAAGCAAGAAATATGAAGGTCATTCTCTATATCGCAATAGGATTGGTTCTGTTGAGCGGCAGCGCGTGGCTGTGGAAAGCGAAAATGAGCGCGTCTCGGCAGCAGACAGCCGCCGACATACAGCGCCCAAAGAATGAAAACATTTTACGAGATTACTACCGCGAGGATATTGAGAGCGCGAAAAAACAGGGTAAGAAAGAAGTCATACTTCCCGGAGGAATCGCTACACCGACTCCCGATTTGTCTTTAGAAGAGTTGTTACGCAATTACGGCTTGTTGCGTGTTAAAGTCATAGATAAAGAGACCACAATTTACGTATCCATTCCTGAAATACCCAGCGCTGATATTGAAACGTGGTATAAGGTTGAAATATTGGAAACTTTGCACCCGCAACGCAAGGTAAGTGACGAGCAACCACCTTTTGAATTGCCTAGCCGACTTCTTCCTTTACTTCCCTCGGAGAGCCTTATGGTTGAGCAGGGCGGCGTAATAAACGTTGACGGTGTCACCGTGGTAAGAGAAGTCTGTACGGAAGGTGTAGTCTACTTTCCGAAGGAAGAATATCTTATCGTCGGGTATCTAGACTACGGAGGCAAACTCATCAGACCGAGTTCGGGGCGTGCCAGCGTGTTCCACGTCATAAATAAACGCCTCATGTCCGGTCAGAAGGAGCGTCGTTTGGTGCGCGAGATAGAAGAGAAATACGGAAACGACCTGGACCGTCTTCGCTCCGGCGTGCAGTTGCGACTAAGACGAGAAAAGTAGAAATCCAACACGGGGCGTTCGGCTCTGATGGGATGTCGATTCCTTGCGCAGAATCGACCTACAAGGCGGCGATCTGCCGACGCTCGAAGTTACCTTTTCTGCTGTGTGATCCCAGTCTTTCTCTAAAAATTTGAGAGGAAAGTGTCAACCAGTCTCGTCCGCCCCGAGAGGTTCGTTGAAGGTCACGATGCGAACGATACGCCCATCCGAATCAATCTCACCGACATCAAGAACCTGACTATAGTGGAGATGTCATCGTTATTATTCATAGGCGCCGACCGCGCCGATCCTATGCCAGGCAAAAACGAACGCCAAGGCCGGAGCGCAAATATTTTTTTTCACGATGGTTCACTGCAGGGACACTGTCATTAGCGAGCCAGCGCCTCCAGACCCAAACTCATCGTTGGCTGCAAATTCAGAATTTCGACGGTCGTCTTCGCGACCAAATGGTCGGCCACGTCGGGGAGCGCCTGCTCGCTTCTCCCATCGAGGATTGCCGACAGGCTTGCCCGCGGACGCAGGCGGACGTAGCGCGGAGCGGCCCCGCCTGCCACCATCCGATACCAGAGTGTCTCTCCTTGCAGTGTCGACTGACTCGCGCCGAGGGCCGCCTCGAAAGCCTTGGCCGCCCCTGGCGCGAGGTCCACGGTCGTGAACTCCAGCCTCGCGGTCGGTTGCGGCTCGCCCGTGCCGCGCGAGAGCGCCGGCAGGTACTCGTAGAGTCCGTTCCCAGTGAATTCGCAATGTGGTATGACGTTGAGAATGTTGTCCCGCTCGTCCTCCGCCGGGGACACCGGATTGTCCAGGCTGGCGGCCGAGCGCCCGAACGTCGCATAGACGAACCACCGCTGTCGTTCACCCGCCCAGATTTTCCAACCATACCAGACCCAGGTGTCCCCTGCCTGCTTGTGCCACTGTAGGTGCCGGATGTACCCGGCCTCGAAGTCTACAGTGCGCCCGTCGTGTGGACGCAAGAATGCGATACGCGCGTACGGCCCCCGTTTGTTTTGCGCATCCGAACTCTGCCCGGTTTGCGCCTCCGGCCCTCGTCCGGTTTGCGCAACGAGGAATGTGGAAAGCGCTGCGCATATGATCCAAATCCAACGATGTTTCATGATTTTTCCTTTCGAGAGTGGTGATTGCGTCGCGCCTATTGCTATGCGCACCCCAATCGCTTGTTCGCGTAGGCTGACGGCATACGTCACGAGCGAGTACTTCCCGTATCGGCGCTCACAGAATCGACAGGAAACCACTCGATCATCGAAACGTTGGCGGGGGAATTCGCCCGACAACCTTCTGGACAGCCGTACCCAGCCCCAAGAGCTCGCTGTCGTGACCCGGCAGCGCATCGAGCTCGAGACCCACCGGCAAGCCCCGGGCTAATCCGACCGGAACACTCAGCGCAGCGGCGCCCAGACGTGGGGCAATGAACAAGTTCCGCATCAGCGCTTTGCCCTCCTCCATCTGCTGCCCGTTGAGTGTGATCATCTCGCCGAAGGGCTCCTTGGGCCCGCCCTGACGAATGGGCATTGCGATTATCGGGATCGTCGGAAACGCGATGGCCGAAACACCATGCGCTCGATAGACCTCCGCATATCGCTGGGACGCCTCGGTCAGAATCTTGATCTGCTCGTCTACCGGCGGCAGCGTTGGAGACGCCCGATCCAGCATCGGACGTCCGCGGTACATCATCTCCACCGACACGTCCGGCGCATGCTCGCGAAGCCACTGCGCCATGGTTTCAGGCGACGATATCGGCGCGTTCAGTCCCAGCGCCGCGATCACGGCTGCCGGCGTCGGATTCTCGAAGGTCCCGACAATGCTTCTTACCTCGACATTAAGATCGATCTCCACCAGGCGACAGCCGGCGTTTCGAAGCTTGGCTAACGCTTGCTGAATGACGGCAGCCACGTCCGGATCGACCACGTCCCGCTCCCAATAATCCGGTCTCGGCGCCGCGATCCGGATGGCGCGCAGATCGACCGCCGGGACGGATTCGCCGGTGATGAGCGTATCCAGGAACGCGACGTCCGCCGCCGTGCGCGCCATCGGGCCGATCGTGTAGAGGCGGATGAGCGGCGGCAGCAGCAGGCCCTCATCCGGATACCGCTTCCGCTTCGTCCCGCGGAGGGCGTTCTCGATCGTGAAGGTGGAAGGCCTGAGCCCGGTGACACCGCAGAAGGCCGAAGGGCACCGGATCGAGCCGTTAGCGTCGGCTCCTAACGCGGCAGGGACAATCCGGGCCGCGAGGATGGCGCCGCTGCCGCCGCTGCTCCCGCCTGGGACGTGGCTCGGATCGTAGGGATTGCGAACCGCGCCGAAAGAATCGCTGTGCGGGGACGCCTGGCGCATCAGCCCGTCGATGACGGTCATGTCGGGAAGCGTCGTCATGCAGAAGGGGATCGCGCCGGCCGCGACCAACCGCTCCACCACGACCGCGTTGCGCTTCGGCACGTAGCCTCTGAGCGCCCCATTCCCGGCCGTTGCCGGATAGCCTGCCACCTCGATCTGGTCTTTCACCGCGAACGGCAGTCCGGCGGCCGGACCGAGCTTGGCGCCGCGAGCGCGCGCCCGATCGACCGAGCGAGCCGCCTCTAGCACTCGGGCCTCGTCGATCGAAGTGACGAGGTTCAGGTCCTTGTGCGCGTTGTACTGCTTCAAGAGTTCCGCGACGTAACCCTCGGCCTTCATCTCCCCGCGTCTGATGCGGTCGACCGCCTCACGAGCGCCGAGCTCGAGGAGGTCGGCTTGCGTTGTCGCCGCCTGGCCGCGAAAAGCGAGAGGAGCAATCGCCGCCGCCTCGAGAAAGCGTCGCCGAGTAAGGTTGGTTCTCGAATCGTCCCGTATATCCATGCTGACCTCGCATCAGTTACTTCAGGTGGCGCGCCATCGCCGTTTCACGAAAATCGTATCGAATGAAGGCGGATCGATTTACGACAAAAATGATTCATGACCCGCCCTGTCATATCGCAGTCTCTTACGCGAGTCCGGTGGCGAGCCACTGACTGCTGCCCGGCGCCGAGCCAGAGGATGAATCCATCCATCCATCCATGGAGGATCGGATCGTTCCGCTTGAAGGGAGCGTCCGGGATCAGACGCGGACTGGCGGTCGAACCAATCCCGCCAAAGGACGCAGTCCAGTTGCCCATTCTGACGAGCTGCGCGGCAATCTGACGAACAAGCGGGCCGTTGCGGCGGTCACGCAGGAGTGGAGAGCGGCGTGGCGGGAGACGCGCCGAGCGCGCGCGCCAGTGTGGCCTGATCGATATTGACGGTCCGGTGAGGGTATCTGGGCAATGACTCGCTCGCTTCTTCCGCAACGATCCGCACCCCGATACAACGGAACTCAGCCCGACGACCCTCAGCAACCGATGATCGCTGAACATGATTCTCCTCCTTATGTAAGCGCGGCGATTGTAGAGGTTATCCGCTGGCGTTTTGCGCCAAATTCCAGACGATTTATGCCTAAAGCTCGGTGTGCGGCTTGTCGGCGCGGCCTATTGCATCGCATAGTCTCCGGAGAAGAGGCGAGAAGACGCTGGGCAGGCGCACGCTGGTATTTCAGGGGCAGTAAGGCGCATGGCTGATAGCACATATCCACGCATCAAGCATAGCATTGCAATAGTGAAGAACAGTGTCGCCGGCATAGCGCCGCCGACACGCCGTACCGTTCCCGGCGCCAATTGGCGGCAGTTGATGACGGCGCATTGAAAGTGCTGGAGGACTCGATTGGCGCGGATTCGGAGAGGTGGCGGGCCGTTGTACTTTAGAACGCCAGTATTTCTACACCTAGCAATTCTTCGTCCTCTGAAAAATCGAGGACAATATCGGGGCCTTTGTAGTCCTTGATAAGCTCCCGCAACATAATGGACTTGGCCACTTTCTTATCCTGCTCAGCTCGGGGCATTTTTACGTAAGCCACATCTCCATCCTCTATTTGTACCTCATGAGATGTATGTGTTTCTTTTTTCATTTGTCGCTACCTCATTTTTGCGACGAGCACGGCCTTGAGCCCGGCTACTTGAACGGCGCGCGGATTGTGCTCCATCTGAATTTCACTCAGATCTTAAGGCGATATTGGGATTAATTTGAGAGCCCTTCCAGGCAGGGACAAATGCGGCCATCAATGCAACGATTGCTAGGATACCTCCGACAGTTGCAAAGCTGAGAGGATCGACTACTTTCATTCCGGCAGGTAATGCTTCAGCAAGCGCCTGAACAACGAACAGAGCGAGCATGGAACCCACCACCATCCCTATACACACTAACTTCGTGGCATCCTTCAGAATCAGGCGTAACACCTGGGTCTTAGTGGCGCCCAGCGCCATGCGAATACCGATCTCGGCGGTTCGCCGGGCAACGCTATAGGCCATGACACCATAAATACCAATCGTTGCAAGGAGCAGGCCCAACGTGCCAATTCCATTCAGCAAGAGGGATGCTATTTTGTTGGGAAGCATTGCTCCATCCAATCTTTCCTGCATCAACTCAATCTTGATTGGCACGCGCGGATCAAGCGAAGCGAGTAATTGCCGAACCGCTGTTAGTGTACCGGCTGGGGCCGAGTCTGTGCTGACTGCAAGAGTCAGTGCCCTGTCGTGCTGCGAAACAGGCAAATAGACTGCCGGCATCGGCTTTTCACCCAAGGCGCCATATTTGCTGTCCCTGACAACACCGATAATTTTGATAGGTGGGTTACTTGGGATTGGTAAGTAGACCAGACTGCCTAACGCATTATTGTTGAAGTAGGTCTTCGCAACTGTTTCATTCACAATCGCAACCGGAGCGCCATTAGCACGATCATCAGCCTGAAAATCGCGGCCTCGCAACAAAGGAATCTTCATCGTCCCAAAGTAGCCCGGCGTAACTCTAGTAGCGTACACCAGTTGCACTTTGTGCTCGCCTGCATCCATCGACATCGCCCAACGTTCAAGTCCGAGCGGAACCACCGTTACTCCGCTAACCGAACGAACTCCCGGCAATCTGCGTATCTCTACAATCGCTCTCTCGAAATATTGTTCTGCCCGGATGGAGGAGTAGGATGATTTGTCCAGAGTAACCTCAGCGGTGATCAGATGTTGCACATCAAAGCCCGGATCTACGTGACTATTTTTTGCAAGCCCACGTAGAAATAACGTAGCAGAGATCAGCAGAACAAAAGAGAGCGCGAATTGCCCCACAACTAACGCCCGCCGAAACCAGGCGCGTTGATGTGTCTCCTCACCAATTACGTTCGAACCAAGGCGCCATCTATCCCGGCTTGTCTGGAGGGCAGGTACAAGCCCTGAGAGGAGAGTTGTCATCGCGACTAACCCAATACACAAATAGAGGAGAGGTCTATCTAAATGAAGATGAAGTTCAAACGGTACCGATGCCCGGATTTGAAGGTTGCCAACCATCGTGGCCATCGCAAGATAGAAGATCATCCCTACACAAACGCCCAGGAAAGCCAACAACGCGCTTTCGGTAAGCAATTGCTGAATGAGCCGCGACCGGGCAGCCCCCAAGGCAAGGCGGATCGCGATCTCGCGAGTGCGATTCATGCCCCGGGCCACTAGCAGACCAGCTACATTCGCGCAGGCAATCAGTAACACCAGAACGGCAGTTAAGATCAGAAGCGCTAGGAAAACAGTCAGTTCCAGCGGAACTCCATCCCGTCGCATTCTCTCTATACCAGTGAGAGGATAAACTTCAACTTTATCGGAATAACGTCTATCTGTTGGGTAAAGTCGCCTCCAACCTTGAACAATCGCCCCCAGGGACAACTTCAGTTGCGAAATGCTGACGCCATCCTGAACTCGCGCAATCAACTGTAATGTGCCTAAGCCGGGATCATCCAAGTCGCCCACTAGCTGCGTACTGAAAGGCACGTATATGTCTGGCGCCATTCCGTATCCGTGAATGGAACGGTAGTCCTTTGGAAGGACACCAACGACAGTGAAAGACTCGCGATTGAGATTAATAACTTTGCCAAGAATATCTGGGTTTGCGCCGTATTTGCGCTTCCAAAAGGTATGACTCACGATCACAACCTGAGGCTGGCGCTCTGGTTGCTGTTCATCTATTGAGAAACCTCTTCCGATGGAAGGCGTCACACCAAGAACACTAAAGAAATTGGGGCTTACGATATCGCCAGTAACGCTCTCCAAGTCATCTCCAGCGCGGAAGCTAAGCCTGCTCTCGGTGTACGCAGCCAAGCCAAGAATTGCCGGATTGTTTGCAGAGGACAGGTATTGGTAGTAACGATAAGAGACAGCGGAGTCACCAGGTTCTATATGCCGAAGCTGCCCTACGTTCCGAGCGCTCACGGCGTTCAAAAATACGGCTTCGAAGACGCCAAAAATCCCAGTAGTAACACCGACGGCGAGCGCTAGTGATAACACAGAAACGAGTGTAAAACCCGGACTCCTGAACAAGCCTCGAATGGCATATCGAATATCTTTCAATAGCCACTCCAGCCACAGCCATCCCCATACCTCACGTGTCTGTTCTTGAATCAAGAGCGTATTTCCGAGTGCCCGCTGCGCTGCGTACCGCGCCTCTTCCGGCGCCAGCCCGACCTCAATCTTCTCTTGAGTCTCCAGTTCCAAGTGAGTACGGATTTCTTCCTCCAACTCCTGGTCCGCACGTTTGCGGTTAAGTTTCCGAACGAGATACTTCATTTCATCCCACCAGCGCATGGCTAGACCTCCTCTCGATTCGGGTTGAGGATGCGGGCGATCGCCTCGCTCAAGCGTTCCCACTTACTTGTCTCGGTCACCAGAAGCCTGCGGCCGGCCGCCGTTAAGCGGTAGAACCTGGCGCGCCGATTATTCTCCGATGTCCCCCACTTGGCGCTGACCAGACCGCGCCGCTCCAGCCGCTGCAGCGCCGGGTATAGCGAGCCGTGATCCACTCGCAGCACATCCCGTGAAGTTCGCTCGATAGATTTGGCAATAGCGTGACCGTGGATCGGGCCGAACAGCAGGGTGCGCAGGATCAGCAGGTCAAGCGTGCCTTGCAGCATGTCGATTGGTTCGTCTTTTTGTTTTCGCATAAGTACTCTAGTAGAACCGCTACTAGAGTGTCAGTCTTCTCTGGTAGAATGTCAAGGGAAGATGATTGAGGGGCTCCCCCATACGACAAGGCGGTTTTGTTTGATTAGATACTAAAGCGATAAACTCAGGAGATAAAAAATTGACCAAGCCTTCCGATCAAAAGTTCCCACACTTGAAATTCACCGAAATTCCACATAATTCAGACTTTCATTCTACGGTCAATTATCGACATGTTCAGAAGAGGACGCGCTGAAGTGGATTGAGGGCTTGAAGTGAGATTTATCAGCGCGCCGTACCGTTCCCGGCGCCGACTGGCGGCGGATAATGACGGCGCATTGAGTGTGTTGATGGCTTCGGTTGGCGTGGAGTCGGCGAGTTTTTCAGGGCGTCGCACAGAGGAAAAGCTTGGTTCACAAGCCAGGCTTATCTTTTGCTGGGTCTGAGAACAGCTTGCGCGCCTTGTAGAAGAGCAGGACATTCGGCAAAACCCACAGGAGCGCAACGGCCGCGCAGGTGCTCGCCGCGCTAAGCAGTTCAACCTTGCCCGTGTGGTAGAAGTCCCCGCCGACGAGCAGGAGCACGGCCCCGGCTGTTTCCAAAGTCAGCAACCACGCCCCGAGCTGGAGCGCCCCAGGCCGGAGCCTAACCAGCTTTATCGAGGCGGCCAGCAGCATAGCGAACGCGCCGAGTGCGAGCAGCGTACCGAACCCGCCCAGGCCCCATATCACGTTTGCCGTGCCGTAGCCGAGCAAACACGCGGCGGAAATCGGAATCCGGAGCAGAACAAACGCCTTGAACCACATACTTGAACCTCCAGCGGGGCAATGAATGGCTGCGGGAGAGCAGGAAACAGGGTCTCAAGGGTTTCCCGTAACGCTCAGAGCCGCAATATGTTACGAAGTTATGCAAAAACTTGCAGGAGTGAGCTAGCGCGATGATTCTTCGGCCCTCTCTTGACTATGTCGCCTATCCTGGCTTCACTGCCCGATTCTAGGCGGGTTCAAGTCTCGGTTGACGGTGATTGGCTGATATTCGAGCTTTGCGAGGAAGCGCCGCGAGGGGGCGCTTTCGCCCGAAGCTATGCGGGCCATGTACTGGCGAGAGTAGCCAATCAGCCGCGCCAGTTTGCCGCAGCCGTATTCCTTGATTTCCTTCCGCAGCTCGTCATTTGTGATGACTCGTGGTTGTTACATACGCCGCTCCCCTCCCAACGAAGCAATAGTACATTGGATGAACGCGATGGACTAGGATTCTGTTCCACAATCCGCCGCCCAGTTTGTCTATCGGCAGCTCCTCGACTATCGCCCGCGCATCTGTCGAGACTTGCGCGCGTCGAGCATAAGCATATTCGGTTCGAGCGCCCTTCTCGACGAAGCGCGGCGGCTTCGTCGGCTCTGCCTGGCCAGATAGCGACGAGACTGGCGAGTTTCATTTTCAGCCTCGCCTGTGCTGAAAAGCCTTTAAATCGGAGCGTCGCAACTGACCAGTTTTCCCCTGTCGGCTCGGACGTGAACATTCGGCCCCTCATTGCTCCCTCAAAATCGCCATTCCGAGCGCCATTGTTCCCGAATCCGAGCCGAAGAAACAGCGCGTCACAACTCATTGGTTACGCCCCCGTTTCGTCGCCCTTCAGTCGAAGAGTCCTAGACACACGGCGAGCGCCAAGACAACGACCGCGGCGGCGAAGCCTTCAAGAGCGGCGACCGCTGGCGCGAGTCCGTCGTTCGGTTGTCGCGATAATTCACGAAGCTTATGGCGTATTCGTTGAAGCATGCCTTCTCCTCCCACTTCATCAAGAGGCCAACGAAATACTTTCGGTAACATTGGTTTTTTCTCCTTTGGTTGCCGAGAGCTGCACGGACGCGGCCCCCGGTTCGGTTCAACTAAAACGGCGACGACCAGCCCAGCGGCGTTGACTGTTGCGGGATGCGAATCCGCCGTCCGTTGTAGAAATTCACCTTTTCCCTCGATGGATGCTCCATCCACAGCCGAGAGGTTTGGATGGAGAGGAAATCGAGACCGGATGTGAGTTGAAGGGCTTGGGCCTTCTACAAGCATCCGGAGGAGTAGACATCGAAGACCTTGAGGGCATCCGAAGCCGAGCACGGTTCAGGAAGAAGCAACGAGGTCGCATGAGTAAGTGGGCGTTTGCGGAGTTGCGAGGGCATATTGAATACAAGGCGGCGCTTGCCGGAGTGAAAGTGCAACCGGTAGATCCTCGTGACACGAGCAAGAGATGCCCAGAATGCAATCATGTGAGTAGAAAGAATCGAATAAGACGAGATGTGTTCCTATGCGATGAATGCGGGTATTTCGATCATGCGGACATCGTAGGGGCGAAAAACATTCGATCGGGCGCGCTAGTCATCGCGCGCGAAGTCTCCGCGGCGGCGGAAAGCCTCGTAAGCCGAGAGACAAGCTCCATCTACAATCGCGGAGCGTCAGCGTAGCGATTTAGATGGAGTAGGTGACACTCCAATTCGGGCGCGTCAGCGAATCCCGTGATCGCCGCGTCCGAGCAGCCGCGCGACGACGCGGGCCATCTCTGTGGGTTCGATAGGCTTGCCCACGTGCAATTGAAAGCCGCTGGAAAGAGCGCGTTCACGATCGTCCGAGCCGGCAAAGGCTGTCAGCGCGATGGCGGGCGTTTCGCCGCCTTCTTCCGTCGGCAGGGCGCGCACGCGGTTGATCAAATCGTAGCCGTCTTCGACCGGCATGCCAATGTCCGAGACCAGCACGTCGGGCCGCCACTGTCGCAAAACATCGAAGCCTTCGGCGGCGGAACCGACGGCCCGCGCATCGGCGCCGAAGCGATTGAGTATCGCGCAGAGCACTTCGCGCGTGTCGAACTCATCGTCCACCACCAGCGCGCGTACGCCTTGCAACGACCCGTCATGGCTGCGCGCCGCTTGCGCTTCGGCCGGCGTTTCTGATGTCTCGGCGCCGCCAACCGTCCAGAAGTCGGCCAATCCTCCTTGTCCGACCTCGGCCAGCGGTATGGTGATCATAAAGTCCGAGCCTTGCCCCGCCCCGCGACTGTAGGCGTAGATCGCGCCGTTATGCGCTTCGATGATGTATTTGACAATTGCCAGACCCAGACCCAGCCCGCCCTTCGAGCGTTTGATGGTACTGTCGGCCTGGCGGAAGCGGTCGAAGATGTATGGCAGGAAGTCTGGGTCAATGCCCTGCCCCGTGTCGCTGACGATGAGCAGAGCCTTATGCTCCAGTTTTTCCAGTCGCACTTCGATCAGCCCGCCTTCGGGCGTGAACTTGACCGCGTTGTTGAGCAGGTTCAAGAGCGCTTGTTTGAGCCGATCGGGATCGCCGACGCAGGAGCCGACCCGAGGCTCGATGACAAGTTGCAGTCGCAACCGCTTGGCCTCGATCGCCGGCCGCACCGCGTCCACCGCCGCTTCGACCACCAAGCGCAAGTCCACCGTGCTCTCTTCCAGTCGTAGCTTGCCGGTGACGATGCGCGAGGCGTCGAGCAAGTCGTTGATCAGTCGCGCCTGCGCCTGCACATTGCGTTCAATCGTCACCAGCGCGCGTTCGGCGCTGGCGCGATCCACGTCGCCCGAGCGCAGTACCTTCGTCCAGCCCAGAATAGCGGTCAGCGGTGTGCGCAATTCATGTGAGATGGTGGCCAGAAAATCATCTTTCATCCGGTTGTCTTCTTCGGCCACCCGGCGCGCCTCCTGTTCGCGCGCCAATAATTCGCGCTCCCGTTCGACGCGCTTGCGCTCGGTGATGTCATTGATCAGGCTCATCGTAAGCGGTTCGTCTTCGGCGCCGATGCGGCGCTGGATGAGCTCAATGGGAAACTCAGAGCAGTCACGACGCAATCCAGACAGTTCCGTGCGCTCTTCCAGCGTGTGCGCCGTAAGCATGTTCCGGACCGACTCGGGAAAGAGCGTTTCGACGTTGCGCCCGATCAACTGCTCGCGCGTGTAGCCGAAGAGGTTCTCTGTTTGAGAATTGACCAGCGTAATGCTGCCCTCGGCGTCGGACAGGGCCAACGCTTCGGGCGCAAGTTCAAAAAGCTCCTCAAATCGAGTGCGCGCGGCGATCAGGCTTTCAATCAAGGCGCGGATGCGGCGCATGTCGTGCGCGACGGCTAACACGCCGGTAGTCTTGCGTTGTTTGTCACGCATCAGCGTGCAGTTAAAAGTGACGGGGACGCGCGCGCCTTTGACCGTCGTGACCTCGACCTCCAGGTTTTCCAGGCGTTCGCCGCGCTCACGTTGCGTCAACTGCCAGGGCGTGGCGGGCACTTCGCTTGCGCCGCAGACGGCCGCCAGTTCCTGGTTGAGTATCGCTTCTTCTTCGCATTCCAGTAACTGCGCCGCCGCCGGATTAGTCAATATCACGCGCCCGGTCAGGTCAGTCAGGAAGAAGGCTTCGGAGGTCGAGGCGATGATCTGTTGATATAGGTCGCGCGTTTCGGCGGCCTGCTCCGAACTCCGCTCCAGCTCGAAGCGAGTGTTGACCAACTCGGCGTAGGCGCCCTGCAGATTGGCGAACATATCCGGCCACGCCGCTTCCTGCAGCTGCCGCGCCTCGTCTCTGTGCTCCAACGGATCCGCTGTTTTTTGCGGAACCAACTCAGCGTGGGCGCCCTGCAGATTGGCGATCATATCCGGCCAGGCCACCTCCTGCGCCTGCCCCGCCTCGTCGCCGCGCTCCGACGGCTCCGCTGTTTTTTGTCGGTCCACTGTTTTTTGCGGGTCCACTGTTTTTTGCGGGTTTCGCTTTGATTTCTTCATTCTTCAATTCTCAACCCCACAGGTTTCAACCTTCCGCGCCACAGGCACAGGTCTTCGCGTCACGATGCCAGACGCGCCCGCCAGCATAAAGATGCGCCGCGCAGGGCATGCGCGGCAAGCGCACGCCGTCGGGCGCGGCGATGCCGTGCAGCGCCGCGATCTCTTCGACCGAATATTTCAATTCCAAGCGCATCTTGCCATCTTCATCGGTCTTGCGTTCGGCAATGCCGCGCGGAATTGATCTCACCTCTTCGAGCGTTTCCGGTTTCAACCCCAGAGCCATTCCGAGATTCGGATTCGGATCGCCGTCAATCGCCAGCGCCGACGCGCCCTGCCGCGCGAACACGCGCGCCGGAGTAGCCGAAATCGTCGTCTTGCCCGATCCGCCTTTTCCGCTGACTCCAATCTTCATTGAGATATCCTCGCAACGGTTAAGCGACTGGAGATGTAGCGACCGGCTGAGCGCCTCAGGATGGTTTGCAGCATCCGGATCGAAACCGTGGCGCCGGCGATCTTCTTGCCCGCTTCCCGGATTTCGTTGGCGTGGTAATTTATCCGGCGGGCGGCTTGAAGGATCAGTATAAACAAGAGCGCAACGATCAGAATCATGGCCGCGCCTGCGATCAACGAGTAGGTCCGGAGAATGGTGGTATCCATTATTCCCTCAGCGATGGCAAATAGTTTTCGGCGCCGCAAGTCGCGGGGCTTGCGCCGAGGAAACGGGGTTATCAAACGTCGGGCGTTCTTTTGCGCAGAGCGAATCTGGCGCCGGCTTATGATATAGCCCAATTTCAAGATTGTCATTGGCTGCCCGCGCCCGAAGAGACGCGACAGAAGTATGAAATGTAAGAACGCGACTACAGCCTTTTTCCTACCAATTCAGCATATGCGCGGCAGTTGCTCGCCGCTGAGCATGTCAACAATGCGCATTGCGCCGATCCTGCTTCTCATTACCACTGCCGGCGAAGAGTCATTCGTAACCTTCCCGATCAGGCAAGAGCCCTCGCCCAACGGATGTGATCTCAAAATGTCCAGGGCGCGATCGGCGTCTGAATCTGCGATAAATGCCACGAACCTTCCTTCGTTCGCCAGGTAGAGCGGGTCGAAGCCCAGGATCTCACACGCGCCTCGCACGTCTTCGCGAACCGGAATTGAGTTTTCATCGATCCTGATCTGGACCTTCGCAGCTTCGGCAATCTCCACCAACGCGCTCGCCAACCCTCCGCGAGTCAGGTCGCGCATGCAAAGTATCTCAATCTTCGAGTCAATCAGCCTCATCACCAGGTCGCCGAGCGGCGCGCAGTCGCTCTCAATCGCGCTCTCAAACGCTAGCCCTTCGCGCTCTGCCATAATCGCTATGCCGTGACGGCCCAGGTCGCCGCTCAGCAGAACCACGTCGCCGGGCCGCACGCTCGCAGGCGAAATGGAAAGATCGTGTTCGATCACGCCGACTCCGGCGGTATTGATGAAGATTCCGTCGCCTTTGCCCTTGTCCACGACCTTAGTGTCACCGGTGACAAGCTGGACGCGCGCCTCGTCGGCCGCGCAACGCATTGACTTCACGACACTCCAGAGCGTCTCCATCGGCAATCCCTCTTCGAGGATGAACCCGGCGCTCAGGTAGAGCGGCCGCGCGCCGCACATCGCCAGGTCGTTGACTGTGCCGTTGACCGCCAGGAGGCCGATGTCCCCGCCGGGAAAGAAGAGCGGGCTGACCACGTAAGAATCGGTCGTGAAGGCGAGCCTCGCCCCATTGACGCTGAACGTCGCCCCGTCGTGCCGCGCGCTGAGCAACGGGTTCGAAAACGCCGGCGTGAACATACGCTCGATGAGCTGATGCATCAGCTTGCCGCCTCCCCCGTGGGCAAGCGTCACCTGAGGATATTGCCCAATCGGAATCGGGCAGATTTGGTTGAAATCTTTCGGGCCGCTCATGGGTCAAGCCTCCATCGCCGTCGCCGTGTTCCGCTCAATGTTCACAGCGGTCTGGACCTTGCGGTAGCGGTAATAGGCCGCACATGCGCCTTCGTTCGACACCATCGGCGCGCCCAGCGGATATTCTGGTGTGCATCGCTTGCCAAACGCCGAACATTCATGTGGTTTCTTCACACCTTGCATAATCAATCCGCTGATGCATTCCGCCGGCTCCTCGGCGGTGTAATCCGCGACGCCGAATCGCGCTTCGGCGTCATAGTTCGCGAACTTCTCGCTCAAGCCCAGGCCGCTCCGCTGAATGGCGCCGATGCCGCGCCATTTGCGAGGCGTGATGCGAAAGACCTCACTGATTATTTGTTGGGCGTGGCGATTGCCTTCGCGTCGGACTGATCGCGCGTACTGGTTTTCCACCTCTGCGCGGCCTTCTTCGAGTTGCCTCACACACATCAACACTCCCATCAATATGTCCAGTGGCTCAAAGCCGGTGACGACAATCGGGACACGGTACTTCGCCGCTATCGGCTCGTATTCGGTGTAACCCATCACTGTGCAAACGTGTCCCGCCGCCAGGAAGCCCTGCACCCGGTTCGACGGCGACGAAAGGATCGCTTCCATCGCCGGAGGCACGAGCACGTGTGAAACCAGGATGGAGAAATTCGTGACGCCCTGCTGATGCGCCTGATAAACGGCCATGGCGTTGGCGGGCGCGGTCGTTTCAAACCCGACCGCGAAGAAGACGACCTGTTTCCCCGAGTTTTCGCGCGCGATCTTCAGGCAATCGAGGGGCGAATAAACAACGCGCACATCTCCGCCTCCGGCCTTCACGACAAATAAATCCTTCTGCGTTCCGGGCACGCGGAGCATATCGCCGAACGAGCAGAAGATGACATCGGGTCGCGACGCGATCTCGATGGCCTTGTCAATCAGCTCGATCGGCGTGACGCAGACCGGGCAGCCGGGGCCGTGAACCAAAGTGATCTTGTCAGGCAGCAGTTCGTCAATGCCGAACCTGACAATGGTATGAGTCTGGCCGCCACAGACCTCCATCAACGTCCAGGGCTTTGTCGCGGCTGCGTCGATGGCTCGCGCGTACGCTTCAGCCATTTTTGCGTCGCGGTATTCGTCAATGTATTTCATACGGGCTCCAAATTCGATTCGCCTTCGATCTCGCTCAACTCGCCGAGGGTTTTCAGGAATTCGAAGACTTGTTTGGCCTCTTCTTCGTCAACTATGCTGAGCGCGAGGCCGACATGCACGATGACGTAATCGCCGATCTTCGCTTCGGGCACTAAGCATAAATTGACCCGCTTGACGACGCCGCCGAAATTCACTTTTCCGTCGCGCAATATCGGGTCGTCGCCCTCAATGCTGACGATCTTTCCGGGAACGGCCAGACACATCCCCTTCACTCCTTTCTCAATGCTCGCGCCGCCGCGACTATCTGTCCCAGCGCGATGCCGCCGTCGTTCGGCGGAATGCGCTGATGCCAGTAAGGGCGGAAGCCTTCTTCTCGCAGCCGCCTGATAGCGCGTTCGGTGAGGTATTTGTTTTGAAAACATCCGCCGGACAGAACTACTTTCTCCTCACTCATGCGCCGCGCGACGGCGACGATGCTTTCAACCATCGTGTTGTGAAACTTCGCCGAGATTATTCCGGTCGGGACGCCTCGACGGACATCGTTGATGGCGCCGAGGGCCATTGGCAGCCAGTCAATGATGATGGCGGATTGATTGGCGCCTTCACTCAAATCCGCGGCGTAGGTTTCATCCGTATTGGCGCCGTCGAGCGCGAATTCCAGTTCCATTGCGCCCTGCGCTTCGAACTTCGTGATCTGGCGAACACCGGCGATGGACGCCACGGCGTCGAAGATTCTTCCGGCGCTCGACGTGACCGGCGCGTTGATCTTCTTCAGCAGCATCTGGCGCAGCAGTTTGAGTTCATGCGCCGCAAATGATCTCACAGGCGCAAGCTCGTCCATCGCGAACAGTTCTTCGCCGAAGATTTCATAGAGCAACCCGATTGCGACGCGACGCGGCTCTTTGATCGCCTTTTCGCCTCCGGGCAGGCTGAATGTGCGAAAGTGAGCGACGCGCGCGAACGAATCGTCCGCTACGCGCAGGAATTCCCCGCCCCAGATCGTCCCGTCCGACCCGTAGCCGCCGCCGTCCCACGTGACGCCGAGCGCGGGCGCGGCAATCTCGTTCTCGGCCATACAGGCCAGCGCGTGTGCGAAATGATGTTGAACGCTGCGCGCCGGCAGTTGGCCGCGCTGCGCAAATTGCGTCGAAAGGTAATCGGGGTGCGCGTCGCAGGCTATGAATGAAGGCTCGAGTTCGTATAGATGTTTGAAGCTGCGGATCGCTTGCTCAAAGGCCTCGAAGGCCTGCGTGGTCTCCAGATCGCCTATGTGCTGGCTGACGAAAACCTCCTGGCCGACCGAGACCGCAATCGTGTTTTTCAGGCGCCCTCCGGCGGCCAGCATCGTCGGAACCGTTTCGGTGAGATGGACAGGCAGCGGCGCATAGCCGCGCGCGCGGCGCAACACCATCTCGCGCCCCATCATCACGCGCGCAATCGAATCATCCACGCGCCGGACAATCGGGCGATTGTGAACCAGGAAGAGATCGGCGACGCCGCTCAATCGTTCCAGCGCCTCGCGCTCGTCAATGCAGATCGGCTCGTCGGAAAGATTGCCGCTCGTGGCCACGATCGGGAATCGCAGTTCTTCGAGCAGTAGATGATGCAGCGGCGTGTAAGGCGACATCACTCCCAGATGTGGATTGCCGGGGGCGATTGAATGTGGAATGCGGAATGCGGAACGCGGATTCGGCTTTCTTTGTTTCAGTAGAACGATGGGAGATTCGGGCGATAGGAGCAAGCGCTCTTCGATCTCCGAAACCTCGCAATCCGCTTTGATCGCATCGAGTGATGAGTACATCAGCGCGAATGGCTTTTCTTCTCGGCGCTTGCGCCGGCGCAGCCTCAACACGGCCTCTTCGTTACGCGCGTCAATGACCAGTTGAAATCCACCCAGCCCTTTGACGGCGACGATGGCGCCGGCGCGAATCGCGTCCGCCGCCGCGCCCAGCGCCTGATCGCGTGAAGCGAGAATCTTTCCTTCGCCATCCCACACCTCCAGATGCGGGCCGCATTGCGGGCAGGCGTTCGGCTGCGCGTGAAAGCGGCGATCCAGTGGGTTTTCATACTCCACGGCGCATTCCGCGCACATCACGAACTTCTTCATCGTCGTGTTGGCGCGGTCGTAAGGCAGCGATTCGATGACTGAAAAACGAGGGCCGCAGTTCGTGCAGTTGGTAAATGGGTAGCGGTAGCGGCGGTTATTCGGATCGGAAATGTCGCCCAGGCAATCCGAGCAGACGGCGATGTCGGGCAGTAAAACCGCGTTCTTTTCGCCCGCGGAATCACTCTTCCTGATTTCAAATCCGGTGAAGCCCTTTGGATCAAGGAATGAAGATTCAAGGCTCTGGATGAATGACCGCGGGGGCTTTTCACGTTCGATTCGCAGCAGAAAGCTTTTAAGCTCTCCCTGGCTTCCTTCGACTTCAATAAAAACGCCCTGCGAAGAATTTTTAACCCAGCCCGCAAGGCCAAGCTCAGTGGCCAACCGGTAGATAAATGGCCTGAAACCGACGCCCTGCGTCGCGCCGCGAATAGCCACGCGTAAACGCGCCGGGCGCTCGCCAATCGCTTTTGGGTTCAACTGTTGAGCCTGTCGCATATTCGGGCGCCATTTCCGAACTCTATTTTCTGTTTGAGCCAAGCGATCCATTCGTCAACGCCTTCTCCGGTGCGGCAAGAGATGGGGAAGATCATTGTTTCAGGGCTGACTTCGAGCACGTTGCGGCGCAACTCGTCCAGGCTGACCCCGGAATAGGGGAGCAGGTCAACCTTGTTGAGTAACACGGCTTCGGATTCGTGAAACATGACGGGATATTTCTTCGGCTTTTCCGCTCCTTCCACTGTGCTGTAAACCATCACCCGCAAATCTTCGCCGAGGTTAAACTCAGCCGGGCAGACCAGATTGCCCACGTTTTCGATAAAGAGCAGGTCGAGATCATCAATTTTGAAGCTATGCAGCGCGCTGTGAACCATCTTCGCATCCAAATGGCAGACCGTACCGGTCGTGATCTGGTACGAAGGCACACCCAGCGCGCTGATCCGATCGGCGTCAATTGTGGTCATCAGGTCACCTTCGATCACGCCGAGCCTTCGGTCATCCTTGATCCGATTGATGGTCTGTTCCAACACCGAAGTCTTACCCGCGCCAGGGGCGGACATCAAGTTGACCACGTATACGCCATGCTCTTCGAAATGTCCACGGTTGTGGCCGGCTATCTGTTCATTGGCTTCAAGAATGTCGGCGCCAATCATTACCTGGTGCATAATACCTCCGCATCTTCAAGATCGATGTATTCAACCTGCATCTCCTGGCCCTCGACGATTGTCAGCGTCTCGCCGCATCGCTGGCAGAGCAGATTGAAATCATTCATCGCGCAATCAACCGGCCCGCAGGCGCCGCATTCGACTCGCAGCCGGACGGTCTCCACTTCCAGCTCGGCTTCGGCTGCCAGCGTGTCTTTCTTGAGCGCGGCGAATGAAAATTCCAGCGCCTCTTTCACTACGCCTCGGAATTCGCCGACTTTCAACTTGATCTTGCGGATGTTCGGCCCGCCGTGTTTTCGGGCTTCGCTCTCGGCGATGTCAATCACGCTTCGGACAATTGAGGCTTCGTGCATGACTTTTCACTTCACGGATAGTTTCCAACAGGGATTGAATCAGGCTCAATTCGCACATTCATGTATGATCAAACCGACTACCGGCTCCAGCGCAGCTTCCAGCGCCGGACTAAGCCGGTCAGTGAAAGGATCAATCTCGCCGACCTCCGCGCCGATCACCACGACCTCCGGCGTATCGCGCCCGGCGAAGGCGGCCTTCATAGCCGCCAGCAGATGGTTAACTCCAAATTGGTGCAAACTATACGCTTCATCGGGCAGGTCTATCTCGTCCAACGCTAATCGACTGACGCGGCCTGGCGCGCCGCCAGTCTTGAGCGCGTCCACGATCACCACTTTGCGGCAACCTTCAAAGTAATCGAGGGCGGCGAGTCCCGCCGTGCCCGCTTCGAACATCTTGACGTGAGCGGGCCAATCGCTCCGGTCACATAAGCGCTGAAACACCCGAACGCCGAAGCCGTCGACGCCTTGCCAGAGATTGCCGAAGCAGATTACATGAATCATCAAACGAGAAAAGTCCTCTTCTTCCCGCTCTTCGTGAAATGCACCGTGCAGACGAGGCACGCGTCGTGAGAGCGGACGACGTGACACAATTCAATAGGATTATCGAGGTCTTTGATCTCAAGGCCGATGAAGCTCTCCTCCCAGTGCCCGCGGCGGCCCGATGAATCGCGCGGCGCCCCGTTCCAACTGGTCGGCGTGATTACCTGATAATTGGCGATCCGGCCGTTTTTGATCTTCACCCAATGCCCCAGGCTACCGCGCGCGGCGTTGATCAAACCACAACCGGCGCCATCTGTCCCCGGGTTCGATTTGATGAAGGTCGGCTCGCTGAAATGTTGTCGCAACTCCGTCACCGTGCGGCGCATTTGCTGAAGCAGAGAGACGGGCCGGTGGAGTCGCGCGAATTGCCTTAGCCAGGTATTCGCGGCCTCCGCCTGGAAGAAGGAAGTGAGCAATGAGTCTCCGGCAATCACCAGTTCTGACAGGGGACCGAGTTGCACGACCTGATCCCGGTAGCGCGGGGCCTTGGCGTATGTGTAACGATCGCTCTCCGGTTGGTAATCAGGCCGTGTTTCGCCATCCCACGGATGTCGTCCGCCACCGTAATCAACGTACCAGGAGTAGCGCACATGCTCAGCGACCTCGCCCGGGTCGAAGGGTTCGACCTGGCGCGTCTGCCCGTTGTAGAAACCGGCCGGTAGCAGGCAATGGCGCTCGACGAATGGCGGGCGCCATTGTTCGGGATCGTAGTAACAGCCGGCGCTTAGCAAATGCGGTGTGCCCAAGCCAGTCTGATGCAGGCCGAGCGCGCGGCCGAAGCGCGTGAAGACGCCCACGGCGCTCCGCTGATGAGCTTCGTCCTCATCGAGCCACGCGAAGAAGTCGTCCATCGTGCGCAGCGCGAGCCATTGCTCCGAGCTGCAGCCCAGTACCACCTGCTCGTACCATTCCGTATAGGCGTCAATCGCCGTTATACATGCCGCCAGAGACTCCGACGTCAGCTCGCAGGTCACGCCGCCCGGCGCCATGTAAGTCGCATGAGGCCACTGGCCTCCGAAGGCGATGACAATGCCCAGGATCTGTTTTGAATTTTGGACGGTCTCTCTGGCGACGCGACCTTTGAACGGAGGCTCAAAGAGGGCGAGCGCCTCGTCATAGAGCGGCTGACCTCGATACGCCTCATTGCAGAGGTCCGGCGCGAACATCAGGAACGTATGTCGCGCATCGCTCATCACCGCCTCCGCCATCAGACAGAGATTGCGAATGCGTGTGCCGTTAGGGGCCAGCGGAGATTGAAAAGCCACCTCCAGCGCCGAGGTGGCGGCGTAGAGCTGCGACGTGCTGCAAATGCCGCAGATGCGAGGCGTGATGACGAGCGCGTCTTTGGGATCGCGCCCGACCAGGATCTGCTCAAAGCCGCGGTACATCGTGCCCACGCACCAGGCGTCGGTGACCGTGTGGTCGTCGACCTCCAACTTGATTTCGAGGTCACCTTCGACACGATTCAGATCCATCTTGATAATTCGCCTAGCCATTCCCGATTCTCCCTCCCACAGCGGACTGTCAGCCGGCTGGCAAA
>Ga0081455_10001181_pt1 | contig 32682 bp, 31 predicted proteins | sample TabmetS3T2R1_FD_70207 | JGI IMG/M metagenome (GOLD analysis project Ga0081455, IMG submission 70207) | Tabebuia heterophylla rhizosphere microbial communities from the University of Puerto Rico - S3T2R1 | ecosystem: Host-associated > Plants > Roots > Rhizosphere ...
CTTCTCCATAGAGAAAACGCTGGACATAGGGAAGGAAGGTGACGAATTCGCTGTAATGGCGTTCCTGGAACAGACGAGGGTCGCCGGTAAACTCATCCATTAACTCCTTCCAGGGATTATCGGAATCAATGGTCTGAAGCAGTTCCCAGTGTTTTTGGATTGGTGCGTCTTTGTGGATGGGCATCAACTGCACAGGCCAGAGCAAAATCTGCCTGAAGTGCCTGACGACGGTGTCGTTCGGTGTAGCGGCGACAGACATGTGTGACCCCTCACTCAGCCCTGTTACGCTAGGTAAAAGTGAAATAAAAAACAAGAGACAAAATCCGTTTGTTGCCTCTGCGCCCGCCCGTCCTCCATTTTTTACGAAATTTTGATGCGCCGGCCTTCCCGTTTAATGCGACTTTGATGCGGCACCGGATACAGTACGCCAAGCACTGTGAGGAGGAAGCCATGACGCTGGTCATATTGGGTTTGCTATTCGGACTGGTTGGACTTTTGTGGGTGATGGTCATACACATGGTGTATGTGGATCACCTCCATCCAAAAGCCGACCCCATGAATCCCAAGACACCGATCACGGAGTTTGAACGCCGCGAGTCCAAGGCGGCTTGATGATGACAATGAGGCGCATGTGAAGGAAAGTTGGGGGCAATGAGACCAGTGGTTTGGTGGGTCACGCTCATGTGTGCGGTCTCGATGATGACTTCGCCGGTATTGGCTGAGGAAGTTAGCCCGAACGCACAGGGTAATGACGCATCGGCCCAGGAAGCTCAAGCGCCATCGCCGCAATGGCATTATGGCGGATTCGTGGATTTAGGTTATTCGCTCGACTTTAATTTTCCTGAGAACCATCAGTTTCGCGATCGGAGCACCACGCCAAAAGTTAATGAACTCAATTTGAACATGCTGGGGGTCTACATTCGGAAGGACGCGACTGAGGCCTCTCGTTGGGGGACAGAGTGGTTGGTTCAAGCTGGCGAGGACTCAAAGACATTCGGGTTCGCCACCAATCTGCCCCACGTATCCGGCTCCGATGTGTGGCGGCATTTTGGGCGGGCCAATGCGTCCTACCTTGCCCCCGTGGGAAATGGCCTGACCTTGCAGGCGGGATTGTTCAACAGTTTCATCGGGTATGAGTCCCTCTATGCGAAGGACAACGGCAACTATACCCGCGCCTGGATCGCCGACTATTCGCCGTACTTGATGTTCGGGGTAAACGCCCAATACCAATTCAACGAGCGATGGAGCGGCGCCTTTTTCATCATCAACGACTATTTCCACCTCGAGCAATCCAACAGCGTCCCCAGCTACGGCGGGCAGGTCCAGTACAAGCCCGCTTCAGCCTGGACAATGAAGGAAACCGTCTATTACGGGCCGGACCAGTCGAACACCGATATCGAGTTCTGGCGTTTCTTTTCCGACTCCATCGTCGAATGGAAAAGCGAAGACCTGACGGTGGGGTTTGATTATCAGATCGGCACCCAAAAGAATGCTTCGGCTCCTGGCAATCCCCGTGATTTCTATACCGGAGCCACGGTCGAAACCAGGTGGCACATTGCAGGACCGTGGGCCGTCTCCGTCAGACCGGAGTTTTTCTGGGACCGGAACGGGCTCATGACGGGATCGGAGCAGTTCATCAAGGCCATCACGACAACCGCGGAGTACCGGATTCCCTATAAATGGACGAACACGATCTGCCGATTGGAATACCGCTACGATGATTCGACCGGGGCAGGTGGCGGCTTCTTCAAAGGCACAAACAACGTCCTCACGCCGGGGCAACAAATGCTGATTTTTGCCCTCATCGGAACGTTTGATTCACCGTGATAGGCAGGCGATGGTACGATGTTCGTAGCTGTTAGTGACGGAACTGGGGGTCGGCTATCGTCTTCGGACAGAATGACCGCATTCCACTTCACTCACTGCCGCGTCCTACGAGAGCTGCAAATCGACCTGTCAGGCGCTCGAGCAAGGTGTTCATAGCGGTCGTTTTGGCTCGTTCGATTTCCTTGCTGTCATCGATTAACGCGGCGGGGCCAACGGCCTTGGTCTGAGCTTCCGCCTGTTCCTCGAACAGGCGAGTTCCGGTCTTGACGTCCCATAACGTGGCCTTCAACAGACAGAGCGCATCGCTATGAGTTCCGTCGGCCAAATAGGCACCCAGAATCGTCCAATACAGCCAGCCGGCTTTGTAATTATTGTAGCGATCCACGGCAGCGGCCCCATCGAAAATCAACACCCAATCGATGCCATACCGCGTCGCGGATGCTCGCAGTTCGGACAACGTGTGGCCTTTCAATGAAGACAGGGTGAGAAAGCCGGTGCTCTGGCCACCCGTCCCGAGCGGTATCCGTTTGGACCAGGCCAGCACGGTGTCTCGATCACGCCCGTTCCATTCGAATTCCCGATTCACGAATCCCGTGGGTTTCAAATAGAGCCCCAGCCTGGGCGCACTGAGGCGTGACGGAGCACCGGTCGCTGCGGTGTTGGCGACGAAACGCGATTCTTCCTGCTGAACCTCTTCTTGGAGAACGTCGTGGGAAAGGCCCTTGCTGCTTGTACAGCCGCCGAAACCGACCAGGATGGCCAGGAGGAAGGGTACCCATTGGATCATTCGAGCGTGTTTCATGGGACGACTGAGTCAGCGAGTGGTGTGATGCGATCGGCGACCGCCTGGATGACGCCTTCTCGTTCTCCGGCCACTTTCAGACCCTGAAAGCTCAAGTAATAGCCGCCATGGGTTGGCGCTTGGATCGTTGCAAGGAGCTCGATGCGCGCACCGTCCTCTACGTCGGGATCCTTCACTGTCGGGAAGCCGCAGATGCCAAACACCGCCACGTTGATCGAAGCCGTTTCGTCTTCCAGGAAGAAGAGATAGGCACCATAGCAGGTGGTTCCGGCTGGCAATTTATATGGATCGAGCGGCTGGACGTTGCGAACGGTCCCAGACAGCAGAACCTGCTTCAAATGATAGATTACCGGTTCATCCAGAATCTCACGAATCGTGATGGAGTCGGCTGCCTGAGTGCTCGAAATCAGGATGAACTCCAGAATGATCAAACAGGCTTGCAGCGAGAGAATGCGAATGATTCGTCCGGACATCGGAAGGATTCTAGCATTTCTTCCCCGCATCGGACGATCAATCGACACCCTTTCGCCGCACGAGGTCTCTCGCTATAATCCGCCACCTCAACGACAGGAGGAATTTCATGGCGATTGCACAGCAACTCGACACCTACGTCGTCGAACGTCGCGCACAATTTGAAGACCTGTTGGGCCAGATGGTCGAAATTCCTTCGATCAGTATGGATCCGTCGAAGACGATCGACATCCAGCGTATGGCCAATTTGGCGGCACAGGTGCTGGCCAATATGGGAGCGGAATCCCGAATTGTCGAAACCGGCGGCTATCCCCTCGTGTCAAGTGGCTGGACGGCAGACTCCCACTATCCGACCGTGACCATCTATAACCATCTGGACGTGCAACCGGCTCAGGAGCCCGAATGGCAACAGGCGCCGTTCGTTTTCAAATGTGAAGATGGGACGTACCATGGCCGGGGTGCCACCGATGATAAAGGCCCAGCCCTTTCAGCTCTTTTTGGCGCTCGCTTTGCAATGGATCAGGGTTTGCCGATCAATATTAGGTTTCTCTGGGAGCTCGAAGAGGAAATTGGCAGTCCACACTTTGCCGCGGGCCTTAAGCAACGAGGCGAGGTTCCCTGTCCCGATTCCGTGGTCGTCTCCGATACCATCTGGATTGCCAAGGGCCAACCCGCGATGCCCTATGGATTGCGAGGCTTGATCGGCGCCCGGCTCAGCCTACGCACCGGTAGCAAAGACGCGCATTCGGGCGTCACCGGCGGTGCAGCAAGAAATCCTCTGGCCGAATTGATGGAAGTTGCTCAGGCATGCGTCAATGCCAAAACGGGCGAGGTGAAAATTCCAGGCTTCTACAAGGATGTGGTGAAGCCCACGAAGGAAGAGATCAAGAGTTTTCTCAAGTCCGGCTTTCAGGTCAAGCGGTTCAAAGAGGCCTACGGGTTCCACTCCCTGCGAACGAATGATCCGGCTGAAATCATGCGCCGCATCTGGGCGGCTCCCACCTTTGAGATCCATGGCTTGACTGGGGGTTACCACGGTCCTGGCATCAAGACTGTGGTGCCGAGCCACGGCGAACTAAAGATCAGCATGCGCCTCGTACCTAATCAGACTCCAGAGAAAGCGTTCGCGTTGCTGAAAAAGTACGTGTCGAGGATCAATCCCAACGTGAAGGTGGAGCCCGAGGGCATGCTCCATCCGTTCAAAGGCAGTTTCGAAGGTCCCTACGTCGAATGTGTCAAGCGGGCGGCGAAGGCGGGGTTCGGCAAGGAGCCGGCATTTATCCGCGAAGGGGGATCAATCGGAGCGGTCGTGGCGATGCAGAAGACTTGGAAGGTGCCTATTGTGTTTCTCGGATTGAGTCTACCTGAGCACGGCTACCACGCGCCCAACGAGTATTTCGATTGGGGCCAGGCCTCCGGCGGCATGAAAGCCTTCGCGCACTATTTTTCAGAACTGGCGAAGATGGGAAAGCGGTAAAGAAGGCGGATGGTTTCCTAGGCTTGATCTCCATCAAAGTGCCAGCGGCCCAGGCGGCCGGGCAGGGTGACTGCATTCGCGACGTGCTCGATATAGAAGCAGCGGGGGATTTCTTCGGCGCCTAGACGCAGGACATGGGGCGAAGACTGTTGGCAGTCGATGATGCGGAAGTTCCACGCGCGCAGTTGACGAACAAGGGCAACGAGACCGACCTTTGACGCGTCGTCCACCTTTGTAAACATCGATTCAGCAAAGAAAGCGCAACCGATGGCCACGCCGTAGAGACCGCCAACCAACTGATCGCCCTGCCAGGTTTCCACTGAGTGGGCATAGCCTTCCTGATGCAGCGTGGTATAGGCCTCGATCATGGCGGCCGTGATCCAGGTCCCGCCTTCGGGATACTGGGGACGGGGGCCGGCACAATGCCGCACAATCGTCTCAAAACACTGGTCGAACGTCACCCTGAAGCAGCCAGGCCGAAGACTGCGCTTCAGGCTGCGCGAGATATGCAGCCGCTCAGGAAACAGCACGGTGCGAGGATCGGGAGACCACCAGAGGATTGGCTGGTCTTCGTTGTACCAGGGAAAGATGCCGTGACGATAGGCTTCGAGCAGCCGTGCAGGCTGAAGATCGCCGCCGATGGCAAGCAAGCCTTCGGGCGTCGCATGTTCGACGGCGGGAAAGCTGAGATCGCGAGGATTTCGGCTCAACCGGACCATGGCTGAGCGGCGCTCGTCATCCCTTGTTCGGTGCTCCTGAAGCAAGAAGCGGTTGAAAGATCGGATCGGCGTCCAGCACAGATTTCAACGAGTCCGCTCCGATGAAGAAGTCCCAAATTTGCTGGTTGTTGCCCGGCACTTCGCCAAACCATCGTTTCGCTTCGGTCAGCCGCTCGAGAATCGCGCCATTATTACGGTTCGGCGTGAACAGTAGGCTGTAAGCCTTCGTGTATTCGGCGATGAACTTGTCCAGCGGAATTTCTGCAAAGCTCCCGGCTTGCTCAGCGTCTTGGTAAGCTGCGCGGACATCCTTGTCGTCAAGGTTCCGGTTCCACGCGACCTTGTTGATCCGCGACCAGGCCAACTGTAACAGTGCTTCGGCCTTGGCGGTCTTCCGCTCTGCCGGCACATCTTTGACCAGCTGCTCGTGCACTTCGATCGAGAGATCCTGGTCGAGGTTCCACCGAAGCGCGACTCCCCACCTGAAGCGATTGTCGAGCTGTTCGGGGCGGACCTGGGCGAGCGTGCGCAGGGCGGGAAGGAGGCGATAGAGGTAATCAGCCGTCGTCGGCTGTTCCAACCCTCCCATTTCCATATCCAACGAGAGGTCCAGCCGCTCGCCCTGCGCATAGACATTCCAATACTGCTCATTGACCGCCATCGCCAGGGCCGGGTCTTTGACGCTCAGCTTATGGGCCTGTACCGCCTCTCGCAGGATCGCGGCGTAGAGGTCTTTTGTCAGGACCGTTAAGGCCTCCGCCTGGTTCGGATCAATGATCAAGACGCGATTCAGCATGGCGATGCGATCGCGCAAACTCGGAAAGGCGGCGGCACGGGCGGCTGACGCGACCAGCAAGCCTGGTGAATCTTCCGGACCCCACCACACGATCGAGGCCGGAATCGCCTTGCTGAAATCCGTCACAAAGGGAACGATCTCCTGTGGTACACCGTCGACCGGAGCCCCGTCGTTCACGAGCAGATTCACGACTGCCGAATCGACGGCGAACCCGTGCTTCTTGAGACCGGACAGCACGACCCATTGTGTGTTGAGGTTCTTCACAGCCCGGCGCGCCGGCTTCACCGTGTTCGTCCACTTATAGCTGCCGGGCGCTTTCGTGATGGGCGCGGTCAGCGGGTCCTGATAGGCCACGTTGAGCGTGACCAGCGTCGCCTGTACGGAGACCAGCGGTGCCTGCGGACGGATTGGAAAGGATGCATTCGGCAATGGCGTCGCCGAGACTGCAGTAAGGTTCAGGCCGGTGCCCGGAGGCGACAAGCCAATGGCATCCATCACAAAGGCTGACGCAGGGTAGTGATCGAGATCATCGCGGAAAAATGGCAGGGCGCCATTGGTGGGCCAGAGGACATCCATCCCGCCGTCCACTCGAACGAGGGCCGGTTCATGAGTCGCCTTGATGCCTTGCCAACAGGTATCAGATGACGCACCAGCCGGTGCCGGTGCGGCCGATCCGGTCTGTTTCGCTGTGACATGTCGGTACTGGCACGCGAAGTCGAGATTAGTTGTCTTGACGGTGTCGCCCTTCGAGATCGCTTCAGCGTACTGCAGGGCCACCGACGTCGCCGGCGATGAGACTTTGGACTTTTTCTTGGAGGACGCTGCCTCTGCAGGCACAACCGCAAACAGAAGATAGGCGACAGCAAGGACCGCGAGTACCGAATAGGATCGTGTGAGACCAGTGAAACTCGTCATGACCACATCACTCCTTGAAGCAAGAAAAGGGATAAAGCTCGGTACTGTACCATGCGGATTTTGGAGAGCGAAAGGGCTGCCGGCCGCTTACGGCTGCGGGGGAGGCGGCGTTTTCGAACGGGTAAATTTCACGAGCGAGCGGATATAGGCCAGGACAGCGGCCTGGTCTTCGGGAGAGAGCCGGTCCTCCCAGCCGACCATGGCGGTGCGAGGCCGTCCATTCGCGATAGTCTTGAGCAGTTCCTGATCGGATTTTGCCGAAGTCTGAGCGGAGATCAGGTTCCCGGGTCGCGGTGACAATGAGGTGGCCTGTTGACCATCACCTCGACCCTCCGGCCCATGACAGTCGGCGCAATGCCGTTGATAGATCACGCGTCCCTGCTCAAGGTCCATCGGAGGTACCGGCGTGGCCGGCGCGGACCTGATGATACACAGCAGCGATCCCAGCACGCCGAGCGCCGCGCCAATCGCGAGATGGAGCCTCACGAGCGTGCTCCAGGCTTCCAAGTTCGGAGAATTTCCTGCCGGAGCTGTGCACGGTCATATGCCGACAGCGCAGGCGGCTGATGTTGTTGGCAGAGCTTCACCGTATCGCGAAGCGAGGCGATGAAGACTTCGCAGTTCGGACAGGCGCCGAGATGCCGGCGAAGCTCGGCGCAGATATCTTCGGGCAACTCGTCGTCGATGTAGGCGGACAATCGACGAAGGATGTCGAGACACCGCCGGTCACCGTGGGCGTGCGCTTTTTTTCTGGTCATGGACCGGTCTCCTTGGGCCGCCAGTCCTCGTGCGAATGCCGATCGTCCTCCGCCATCCCCCGTGCGCTCAGCTCTCGTCTCACGAACAGTCGAGCCCGATGAAGCCGCGATTTTACCGCGCGTTCGCTCAATCCCATGATCGCGCCTGTTTCACCGGCGGACAGTCCTTCCATGTCCCTGAGCACGAGCGCCATGCGATATTTCTTGGGCAGTTTGTTGATGGCCTGTTCGAGCGCCTCGCGTAGTTCCTTGTTCTCGAGCGCCTGCTCTGGTGTCATCCCTTCGATCGGAAGCTGTAGCCGAAACTCGCCTTCCGACGTCGGGACAAATTCTTCGAGAGAAAGCTCCCGCTCAGGAGCGCCCTTGCGTTTGCGGCGCATGCGCAAGCATGCGCGCGAGGCGATGGTGTAGAGCCATGTGGAAACCTTGGCATCGCCGCGAAACTGTTCGAGTCCACGATAGGCATTTAAGAACGTTTCCTGCACCAAGTCCTTTGCCGACTCCGTCTCGCCGCACAGGCGATAGGCATAGCGATAGAGCAACTCGATGTGTTCTCGATACAGCTTATCAAACGCCTCGGTGGATTGAGGAGGACGGAAAGGGGAGCGGCTCATCGTCACGCGAGTCTAGGGAGGAAGAGGCAGGACTGTCAAACACACCTTAGAAAGGCTGGCGCGAACGTCCACGGGAGACCTGTCATGTGGCCGGCTTCGTGGCCTTCAGCACCTCGACCGTGACGCGGCCGGCGTCGATATGCAACGTCAGGAGTTGTCCGACCTTGACCGGAGGGATACCGATTTTGGCATTCACCATGACGACGCCGACGGGGGTCTTGAAAAACACGAAGTTGGATTTCATTTTGGACACTGAACCGGACAGCAGCACGTGAGCCGGCGATCCAGCAGGAGGCGCTTGGCTGATTTGCAAGTCAAATTGAAGGTCATGAACGCCGATGATCGTTTGGGATTCGTCGACTTCGACGGTGACCTGATCGCCTTCGTGATAGGCGGCGAGTTTGGCTTCTTGAGTGCCGTAATGCACCGTTTGTTCCCCGTCGGCGCTCCAATAGCGCAGCGTTTTCGACGAATCCGGACCGGGCGTCATCGGTCCACCGAGATAGCGGTGGACAAGCGAGCCGTCGCTTCGGCGGCGAATTTCGACGACGACATGGCGTTCATGCGCCCAGAACGAGACTTCGTGGGACGCTTTCAAATCCTTCAACGTCGTTTTCGAACTGAGCGTCAACAGGCCGACCGGTGTTTTCAGAAAGACAATGCCGGTCTTGGTCCGCCAGACGGCGCCTTTGAGTGTAATGGAAGGATCGACTTCTGCCGACGCGGGAGCAGATGCTTGAGGCTCTGTGGCGGGCGTTTGTGCAGGCGCTTCAGTCTCACCGGCCGGAGGCGATTCCGCCTTCACGAGAGTGCCGTGAAGCGCTCCGAACATGAGCGCCCCTGCCAGGAATGACAGGCCAAGCAAAGAACGCCAGCGAATATTCTCAGTGCGGTATTTCATGAGAGTGGATGAAAAAAAGTTGTCGGCGTGGCGGCCGCCGGCAGTCCAGGGAATTAACCACGACGGTGCTGCCGAGTCAAGCTGAAAGCCCGTGACAGGGATGGCTATTTTTTCCTGACGAGAAGGCGAATGGGCGTGCCTGAAAACCCGTACGTTTCACGGATTTGGTTCTCGAGAAAGCGGAGATACGCCGCGGTCATGTTTTCCGGATGGCCGACAAAGAGCGCAAACACCGGCGGCTGGACGGCGACCTGGGTCATGAACGCTGAGGCCGTGATTTTCGCGGGCTTCCCTTTTCTCACGGGCAAGGGATGGACAGCCAAAATATTCTGGAGGAATTGATTGAGCTGCCCGGTCGGTATGCGGGTGGAGAATGATGCAAAGACTTCGTCGATCAATGGAAAGAGCCGGCTGAGTGAATCGGGCTTTATCGCAGCGCCGAAGAGGACCGGGGCCCAGGCCAGGAACGGGAAACGCCGCTTGAGATCTTTTTCGAATTGCTGTCGGGCCTGTGCATCGCCCTGACGCAGGTCCCATTTGTTCACCAACAGGACACAGGCGCGGCCCTGGCGAATGACGATGCCGGCGATCTTCGTGTCTTGTTCCGTGATCCCTTCCTGAGCGTCGAGGAGGAGCACGGCCACGTCCGATCGCCCAATCGCCCGGAGTGAACGCGCCACGCTATAGCCTTCGATCCCACGATCGATTTTCCCTCTCCGCCTGATACCGGCGGTGTCCGTGAAGAGGTAGCGGCGGTCTTCGTAGACGACCAGCGAATCGATGGCATCCCTGGTCGTGCCTGGCACATCGCTCACGACCGCTCGTTCTTCCCCCAACACCGCATTCAGGAGCGTTGACTTGCCCACGTTCGGCCGGCCGACAATCGCGATTTTGGGCATGGCGTCCGGCGCCGATGGTTCATCCGAGGACGGAAGCATCACATAGATCGCATCGAGCAGTTCCGAGATGCCAAGGCCATGCTCGGCCGAAATGGGATATAAGGGTTCCACACCGAGTTGATAGAAATCCGCGACCAGCGGTTCTACCTTCGGCGTATCGATCTTGTTGACCGCCACGAACATCGGCTTCGTCGATCCACGCAATAGCCGGACGACTTCCAGATCCTGCGGCATCACGCCGGTCCGTCCGTCCATCAACAGCACCAGGACATCGGCTTCGGCAATGGCCACTTCCGATTGGCGTTTGATCAGAGCCATCATGCCCTCCGACGCCGAGGGCTCCAGTCCACCGGTATCGACGAGCCTGAACGGTCGGTTTCGGTAATTGGCGTCCGCGTAGTTCCGGTCCCGCGTCACGCCGGGAACGTCGTCAACGATTGCCGTTTTCTTCCCCAGGATGCGATTGAAGAGGGTCGATTTTCCGACGTTCGGCCGGCCGATGATGGCGACGGTGGGCAGCGGGGCTGCGGACTGGAAAGGAAGTGCCGAAGATGAAGACATAGGATCTTGCTCGAAAAAGCCGCTCGGGACCGTAGCACAAGATTTTTCTCAAAGACAACCTGTCTCGTGTTCCGCTCGCCGCTCCGATATACTCTGGCTGATGAATCAACACTCGGCATCAGGTGCTTCGTCTCTCGTCAATTGGGACCTGATCGATGACGTCCTGGTCGACATGGACGGGACGTTGCTCGACCGTCACTTCGACAATTTTTTCTTCGAAGAAGAGCTGCCGCGGCGCTACGCAACAATTCACGGCCTGTCCTTTGAAACCTCGCGTGAACGGTTGATGGCGATGTACCGGTCGGTTGAAGGGGAGCTGGCCTGGACCGACCTCCACTACTGGACCGACAGGGTCGGCATCGATGTTGTCGCGATGCACCAGGAATTGCGGCACCTGATCGGCTTTCTGCCCGGGGCCGAAGACTTCTTAAGAGCCATGCGCACCAGAGGCAAACGCATCATCGTGCTGACGAACGCCCATCAGGCCGGCGTGGCCGTCAAGTCAGCCAAAACGGGGCTCGACCGCTATGTGGATCGGATCGTTGATGCGTTCGAAGTGGGATATCTGAAGATGCGGGCCGAATATTGGCCGGCATGCCGCAAGTTGGTTGGATTTGATCCTGGTCGCTCCCTCTATGTCGATGACGACGAGACCTGTCTGGCCGCGGCTAAGCAGTATGGCGTGGCCGAAATTATTCATAGCGCAAAGTCCAGCAGCCAATTACCTCCTGTGCCCTCTGCCCGTTTCACATCGGTCGATCATCTGCCTGTGCTTTTGAACGGCAAACGCTGAGCGGATCCTCAAGGCTTCGTATTCGGCTTCGGTTATCATCTCTCGCCGAAAGCCTCTCTAAGTGATCGACTGGCCAACGGTTTTTCAGTTGGCCGGTCTGGTTTTCTGCTTCCCTTATCCTTGTTGCGACTTTCCTCGCTGTGGTAGATTCGCTGTCTACGAGCCGCGATGAGCAAGACCTACGATCATCACGCCATTGAAGCGAAGTGGCAAGCCTATTGGGAGGAGCACCGCCCGTTCCGGGCCGTCGAGGATGCCACGAAGACCAAGTTCTACTGTCTGGACATGTTCCCGTATCCCTCCGGCTCCGGCCTACATGTCGGCCATCTGGAGGGCTATACGGCGACCGACATCGTATCTCGCTATAAACGGATGAAGGGTTTCAATGTGCTTCATCCCATGGGATGGGACGCCTTTGGGTTGCCGGCTGAACAGTACGCGGTGAAGACCGGCATCCACCCCGCCACCACGACCACGCAGAACATCGCGACCTTTAAACGGCAAATGAAGCGGGTCGGGCTGTCCTATGACTGGGACCGCGAACTCAGTACGACCGATCCCGACTATTACCGCTGGACGCAATGGATTTTCTTGCAACTCTTCAAGCGGGGCCTGGCGTATGTGGCAGAGGTTCCGGTGAACTGGTGCCCGGCACTGGGGACCGTCCTGGCCAACGAAGAAATTGTCGACGGGAAGAGCGAGGTAGGGGGCTTCGAGGTCATCCGCAAGCCCATGCGCCAATGGGTGCTGAAGATCACCGCCTATGCGGACCGGTTGTTGGACGACCTCTCGCTGGTTCAGTGGCCGACCAGCACGTTGGAGATGCAGAAAAATTGGATCGGCCGGTCAATCGGTGCCGAAGTCGAATTTAGCTTGGCGGGAATCCACGGGACGATTCGAATCTTCACCACCCGACCGGATACGCTCTTTGGCGCGACTTATATGGTGCTGGCCCCGGAGCACCCCCTTGTCGACGTGGTGACGACGACCGACCGGCGGCAGGCCGTGGAGGCGTACCGACAGGCCACCGCCCGTAAAAGCGATCTTCAGCGGCAGGAACTGGAGAAAGACAAAACCGGTGTCTTTACCGGAGGGTATGCCATCAATCCCGTCAATGATGAACGACTGCCGATCTGGATCGCGGACTACGTCTTGATGGGCTACGGCACCGGCGCAATCATGGCCGTGCCTGCGCACGATGCGCGAGACTGGGCGTTTGCAAAAACCTATTCCCTGCCGATTCGCGAAGTCATCGCTGGCGGAGACGTCGAGAAAGAAGCCTTCGTCGAGACCGAACAAGGCACGGTGATCAACTCCACGACCCCAAACGGGCGCTTCTCCATTGACGGACTCGCGCCCGTCGATGCGATCCCAAAAATCACCGCATGGCTCGAATCCATCTGCAAAGGGCGGAAATCCGTCAATTACAAACTTCGCGACTGGCTTTTTGCCCGGCAGCGCTATTGGGGCGAACCGTTTCCGATCATCTGGGTCGGCGGCGAGGCCAAGTCGTTGCCGGAAGAACAATTGCCTCTCGCACTGCCTGAAACCACGAACTTCACTCCATCGGGCAACGGAGAAAGTCCGCTGGCCAACCTCGAGGACTGGCTCACAACGACCGACCCAGCCAGCGACAAGCCGGCGCGGCGAGAAACGAATACCATGCCCCAGTGGGCTGGATCCTGCTGGTACTACCTGCGGTTTATCGACCCGAAAAACGCTCGACAGTTGGTCGATCCGTCAAAGGAACAGTACTGGATGCCGGTTGATCTGTATATCGGCGGAAGCGAGCATGCCGTCCTCCACCTCCTGTATTCCCGGTTCTGGCACAAGGTGCTTTACGACATCGGTGTGGTGACGACTCCAGAACCGTTCAAGAAGCTCGTGCATCAGGGCATCGTGCTGGGCGAAGACAATCAAAAGATGTCCAAATCACGGGGCAATGTCGTCAACCCGGACGAAATGATCGACCGGTTCGGCGCCGACGCCGTTCGGCTCTATGAAATGTTCATGGGGCCGTTGGAGGCGATGAAGCCCTGGAGTACGCGCGGCGTCGAGGGAGTCACCCGCTTCCTCGAACGAGTGTGGCGGCTGATAGTAAATGAAGAAGGCGGGCTGTCCGCCGCGATCGTATTGTCCGATCCTACCTTGGACCAACAACGGCTTCTTCATCAGACCATCAAGAAGGTGACGGAGGACATCGAACACCTTCGGTTCAATACGGCAATTTCTCAGATGATGGTCTTCACTAATGAGATGACAAAACTCGAGCAACGGCCACGGAGCCTGATCGAACCCTTTGTGCTGCTATTATCGCCTTTCGCGCCGCATCTTTCGGAGGAATTGTGGGGGCTGCTAGGGCATCGACCGAGCGTTTCTCAGCAACCCTGGCCGGAGTTTGATCCGGCGTTGACGGTCAGTGATCGCTTGACGATCCCCGTCCAGGTCAACGGCAAACTGCGTGGCAGGATTGAGGTGGGCGCCGATGTCGGACGTGAAGAGGTAGAAGCACTCGCCCGGAAGCAAGCCGCTGAATGGCTTCAAGGAAAAGAACCGAAAAAGACCGTCTATGTGGAAAAGAAGCTCATTAATTTTGTGGTGTGAAGACGACAAAGGACGAGCTTGCGGCCGGCCAACCATGACATGAAGAGCCTAATGAGACAGTGGGTCTGCTCGTTCCTCTGTGTGATAGTGCCGGTGCTGGCCGGCTGCGGATACCAGTTTCGCGTCGAGGGTGCTGGTCCTACAATCGGCGGCACCGCCGCGGAAGCCTCATCGGTTCCTCCGCCGCGTATCGCGATTCGTACGTTGCGAAACGCGACGTTTGAGCCGAATCTGGAAACACGTTACACGAATTATCTCCGACACGAGTTTTCGTCTGGGAGCGGCGCACAGGTCGTGTCCGAAGGGGAACCTGCGGATCTTGTCTTGTCGGGTGAGATCCTCTCGGTGGTTGTGCCGACGCTCAGTTTTACCCAAACCACGACATTGGAAAGCCGGACGGAAGTGGTCATGATGGTGAGGGTAGAAGAAACCAGGACCAAGCGCCTGGTGTGGTCGCATTTGGCGAAGGGGTCTTCGGAGTTTTTTATAACGACGGATCTGCAATTTAACCGCGTGCTGCAGAATCGTTCTCTGGAGCAGGCCGGACGGTACATTGCCGAGGATCTCGCGTCGCGGTTTCTCATGCAGCTGGAATCCGGCCGCTTATCGAAGCCAGTGGCCAATGCTCCCGCGGAATCTGGGCATAAGCCCTAACCATGGCTCAGTCAATCACCATTGCGCAACTTGCGGCGCAGCTGAAAAAGGATCCCGTTGCGCCACTCTATGCGTTGATCGGCGAGGAGGATTTGCTGAGAGACGCCGGGTTGATGCTCATCAAGCAGGCGGTGCTTGGCGGAGACGGTAACGAGTTCAACAGCGATCTTTTTTATGGTGACGAAGCGGAAGGGGCTGCGATCGTGGCCTGCGCATCAGAGGTCGCCGTGTTTGCACCGCGTCGCCTGGTGATTGTGAAGGCAGCCGACAGGATTCCCGCCAAGCACGTCGAACCCTTGCTTCCTTATCTCAAGGCTCCCAACGAATCCACGACAATGGTGTTCGCTGCCGCGAAGCTCGATGGACGGCTGAAATTCACCCAGACGGTTACGCAGGCGGCCATAGTCGTTGATTGTGCCCCGCTCAAGGACTCGCAGGTGATGCCTTGGCTCAAGCAGGAGGTGGATCGCCTCGGTATCCGGCTCGATGAGGATGCGCTGCATATGCTCAGGGAAGTCTGCGGTGGGTCGCTCTATGCGGTCAGGCATGAAATAGAGAAGTTGGCCTCCTACGTCCCCGCCGACCGCACCGTGTCGGGGGCCGATGTGGCCGCGTTGCGCGGCACTCAACCCGGTGCATCGGTCTTTGATTTGGCCTCAGCGATCGGTGGCCGGCGGCGCGGCGCGGCGCTCGCCATACTCGCACGCAATCTCGAGGCGGGAGAAGCGCCGTTGCGAATCCTCGGATCCCTTGCGTGGCAATATCGCCGTCTCTGGAAAGTCAAAGACCTGCTGAGACAGGCCGGACGTGATGGCGAGGCGGCCAGACTGTTGCGCATGGACCCTTCCCAGGTCCGGCCCTTTCTTGGACAGTTCGCAGAGTCGCACCTGCGGGAGGCCCTGGGACGGTGCCTCGTCACCGACGGAAAGCTCAAAGGCGGAAGCGGCGGAAGGCCGGAGATGCTGCTTGATCGGCTCGTGCTTGAACTGTGCGACCGGCCTCAGGAGAAAGAACGAAAACCGGCCGAGACGTCAGGTGCGATGGCATCCCGGACGAGATCCCTGTCGAATGTGCGGACGATCAGCGGGAGGCCGCCAAAGAGTTGACGTGCTGGGTGAGCCTGGAAATGCGGCGGGACGCCGTGTTGGGTTTCAACACACCCTTGGTCACTGCCTTGCTCAGCGCCGACGTCGCGATTCGCAAGGAGGTCCTGGCTTCTTCGACCTTCTTGTCGGCGACGGCGGTTTGAACTTTTTTCACCAAACTTTTGACGGCGCTGAGCGCAGCGCGGTTGCGGGTCTGGCGTTTTTCTGCCTGACGGGCTCGACGAATCGTGGACTTATGGATGACTGGCATAGCAAACTCCTGTACAAAGAGAGCGCACTTTGTAGCATAGGGTTCTGCGGATCGTCAAGGCGAACCCTTTGCCGAACATTTTATCGGGAGGCGGGAGGAATGCTGTCGTGAGGGTGATTGCGCGCGACCGGTTGATTTTGGCCCTCGATGTTCCGTCGGCCAATGAAGCCGAACGACTGATGGATCAAGTGCAGGACCAGATCACATTCGTCAAGGTAGGGCTTGAGTTGTACACGGCGGCCGGGCCCGAGATGGTACAGCGTCTCCTCAAGCGCGGGAAACGTGTCTTCCTCGACCTCAAATTTCTCGATATTGAAGAAACCGTCCGCCGAGCGACGGAACGCGTGGCTTCGATGGGGGTGGAGTTCCTGACGATTCATGCGAATCGGAAAGCGCTCACAGCTGCGGTCAAGGGACGTGGCGACTCGGCGTTGAAACTGCTCGCTGTGACCGTGCTGACCAATTTCGACAGTCATGATTTGCGCGAGATGGGCATTCAACATACGGTCCAAGAATTGGTGACGGCGCGCGCCCTGCTTGCGGCCGAGGTCGGATGCGATGGCGTCGTGGCTTCAGGGGAGGAACCGGGGGTGCTCAGGCCGAAAGTCGGACCGCGCTTTGTGATTGTGACTCCGGGCGTCCGGCCGGCCGGCAAGGATGTGGATGATCACGCGAGATCCACGACGCCGACACAGACGATCGCAGCTGGTGCTGACTATCTTGTGATCGGCCGTCCGATTCGGGCGGCCGCTGATCCTGCCGCTGCCGCTGCTGCTGTTTTGAGCGAGATGCAAGCCGCCTTCGATGCCCGTGGATGAGAAGGGGGACGAGTTGCGGCACTTCTTTTTACTTTGCTAAGATCACCCTTCCGCCAGGATGGCCTGGTTCTTCGTTCCCTCCATGGTGGGTGTAGCTCAGCTGGTTAGAGCGCCGGATTGTGGATCCGGAGGTCGCGGGTTCGAAACCCGTCATCCACCCCATATAACTACTTAGGCCAGCAATTCCTGCGAGATAGCCTCGCACCTTCCAGAGATCGTAGCTCGACAACACCCTGCAACGGGCTCAATATCCGGCGCGTTTTCAATCCTGGTGCGGGTTTGTGCCGGTGTTGCGACAGAACTTGAGGCGGATAGGGTCGGAAGCCGGTGTTCGACGCCATGGCTGCGCCTTTTTCTTTCGCGCCATGGAAATTGCCATTATTCACTCTACAGACTTACGCTTTAACGCCGGTCACCCACCTGCTATTTTCTTCAGACGCATGGCGCTGCAATGAATCCGAGGCGGTATGGTGGGGGGGAATCGGTTCGCGGCCCCTCGCGATAGGCGCTCAGCTTTTTGGGCAATTTTTGCGGGAAACCACGCGCAGCCACGAGCGCGTATCCCCCAGACACAGAAAGGCGCACAGGCTCGGAGTTGTGGATCTTTTCTGATTTCAATTCACGACGAGCGGTAAGTGAGCTATCGTCGGGACATGGCAATCAAGAACCTCGACAGAGTCTTCCGAGACCTCCACGACAACGTCACAGAATGGACCTGCGGCTATTGCCAACAAGTCGCTATCACCATCCGCCACGGTGTTGCAGTATGTCCGCAGCATAAGGACCTGTGGACGGTGGGACTCCAGCCGCCGGTAAAAGTGGAAGCCTCAGCCAACCACTGAACCGCCCAGCAACGAGCTAACAAACTGCCGGGCAAGGAGCCCTCGGGGCTTCACCTTGATCTTTTACGCGCCGAAGGAGCATAATCCGCCCCCCTGCTTCGCGCTGCTTTCTCAGAGAGCTTTACTAGGTGAAAGGCGGATGGTAGATGACCCCTTCAGCAACCCCTGCTGTAGCCTCTCGTCAGACGACGGTTCTGTACATTGATGACAATGCAGCGGACCTAGCCCTTTGGTCACAGCGTCTGAGGGATTGCTCCCCCGCCTATTTGGTATTCACGGCTAAGGACGTTAAATCAGGATTGAACCTCTATCAAACGCGATCAATGGACTGTGTGGTCGTAGACTTAGACCTGTGCGATGCGTCAGGCTTTGAAGTCTTATTAGACTTAGTACCTGATCGTCGCTGTCCTTCGATCGCTGTCATTGTTCTCACGAAGCTGACCTATCGAAGCCTGCACGAGATGGTGGTTTACAATGGCGCCAACGTCTGTCTCGTCAAGGAGCATACCACCGCCCAAGAGCTACATACGGCCATCCAAAAGGCGATCGCCGCTATTCCTCCAGTCGCTCGATGACAGACTGGTCACACGCTGTCCATAATCCAAGGAGTCCATCCCGTATGCTAACCGTCCTCACCACTACGCTCAGTGAACTCAATCGCCTCTATGGCGTGTACTATGACGCCACCTCCCGCTTGAAGTCCGAAGCGCAGGAAGCCTGGACCATCTATGTCCAATACGTAAAGCGGTATAAGGAGGAGCGCGGGATCATCTAGTGACGCAACTAAGCAACTTCTAATACCAGCCTAATGCTCGCCTAACCTTTGTTCGTTACGCTAATCCCTCCAGTAGGCACACATGAAAGCAACAAAACCCAAATTAGTACTAGGAGGGGTCAGCCTCGGGCTTTTGATCCTTGGAGGGATATGGTTGTGCATCCCTTCCCCGGCGGTGGCCGCGCCCTTGGGCATTGCGATCGACAGCGGCTCTCCGTATTTTATGCCCAAGGCGGCTACCATCGCGCCCCATGCCCCAATTCGCTGGGAAAATACGACCGGGAGTCATCACACGATTACACACGAAGGCTGTGAACGCGACGGCGTATGTGTGTTCGATTCAGGGGTGCTAGCGCCTGACGGGAGTTATGAGCTGTCCGGCTTGCCTCCGGGAACCTATCCCTATGTCTGCCGTCTCCACCCGATCATGCGCGGGGTACTTCTCGTGCAGGAATCGGGGGCTTCTTTCTCACGATAGTTCGCGCCCCCACTTGACACCGTCTCCTAATGGGTTCAACCTACTGCTCCTCTCCAATACACAGCTGCCGACGGCCTCCTGGAAGGCCCGACCGCCGTCACTTGTGGAAAGGCGGTCGCCGGTGCTGCATCCATTCAGTCCTCGTCAATCCCTTCTTATTGAATCTGCCCCCCTGCATGCGAAATTGTGCACCGACACTTTCCCGAAGCCGTTGAATCGCTCGTTCAAACTTTCGGAGACAGGCGGCGCTTAGTTAGGCAGGAGATAACCTGCATGAATCGTTTCCGCTGGGACCACATAGCCGTCTATGCCGGCACAGGGGTCGTTTTTCTCTTGGACTGGATCACGCCATTAGGGGTGGCGATCTGGCTCCTTTATCTTCCTCTCGTCTCTGCCAGCTATTGGATCAGCGGCAAGAGAACGCTATGGTTTGCAACCAGCGTGGGTAGCGTGCTTCTTGTGGTCGGGGGCATGCTCAGTCCGCCCGGGATTGATCCGTCAACAGCCTGGGTGAATCGGTTCGTCGGTCTCTTGTTACTGTGGAGCATGGCCGGTGTCCTGAGCTTGCTGAAGGACCGCGATCGGAGCCAAGATGCGCTCCGCGAGAGCGAGGCCCAGTTCACTGGCGACCTGGAGCGACGCGTGCGTGAGCACGCAGCCGAGCTGCTCCAATCCCAAGAACGGCTCAAGGTGTTGACGACGGAACTCAGCTTGGCTGAGCAGCACGAGCGTCAACATCTGGCCACCGAACTCCACGATCATCTGCAACAGATGCTGGTTCTCGCGAAGTTGAAGCTGGGCCTGGTAAAGCGGTTGAAGGGATTGGTTCCGGGCGCTCACACGCTAATTAAGAACGCAGACGATGTCTTATCGGATGCCCTCGTGTACACGCGTACCCTTACGGTCGAACTTAGCCCGCCGATATTGCGTGATCGCGGGTTGCCGGACGCGTTGAGATGGTTAGGCAAATACATGAAGAAGCACGATCTCGATGTCACGGTGACGGTGCCTGAACAAGGAGGAATGATCCTTCCTGAGGCTCAGGCTGTGCTGCTCTTTCAATCAGTCCGTGAACTGCTAATGAATTCCTGGAAACACGCGGGAACTGGAAGAGCGAGCGTTTCGATGTACATTCACGATAGTGAACTGCAAATCCAGGTGAGCGACAAAGGCAAGGGATTCGATCTTGTTGCTCAGGCGACTACTGGAGGAATCTCGTCCAAATTCGGCCTCTTCAGCATTCGGGAACGTCTGAAGGCGTTGGGCGGTTCATTCGACATTCGATCGGCCCCCGGCCAAGGGACGACGGCGACATTGACACTGTCATCGGCACCGAATGGTGAGGGTCGGGTGGTCGGGACGGAGCAAACTATGAATGAAGCCTATGCTCTTCGAGCCGCTCAGTCCTCTCGGCACGACCGCGTTCAGACAAAATCAACCGAACCCGAAGATCAGGAATCGCTGCCTCTCTAAACAGTCGCCCTGAAACGTATTGTCCAAGCGGAAAGGATAAATGGTGCAAAGGCCATAAATCCCGTTGGGGACGTCCCTTTGGTTAGTTTGTTGTTGGTTGATGGTACGGCTACCGAAGGAGGGATTGTCAAAAGGGCAGGGGAAGTGCTACGACTTTAGGCATCAACCGAGCTACGAAATACCGGAAGTTGGCACTAGTGGCCGGTTCTCATATGGGCGGTGGGCTACATACACGTCATCCACCCCAGTTCCTCTTCCCATAACCGCACGATAGTTCAGCGAGTTGCTCGAAGCATGGCTATCCGTAACCCAATAATTTACCAAACTGATGCAGGTAAATGTCCTGATGCAGGTAAATGTCGAAGTCCCAGTCACCCTTTGATTCATCCGCCCATGCAATATGTGCCATACCGTTAAGGAGTTTCCCTAGTTTGTGGCACAAGGCCCATTGGTTATGCTGGTCACAGAAGGTGCATTTATGCGACAGCTAATAATGAGCCTCGGCTTATTCGTGTTCGTGACGGGTTGTAATGTGCACCTACATCCCTACAAGGACTATTTAAATCAGTCAGTAGGGCATACAAAACATAATGCCATCGCTGAGAAGATGGGTGCTCCGAATCGTGTTGTCTCCTTGGATAAAGGCGGCGATGTGTGGACATACGAATACTGTGCGGTAGGCGGCGGTGTCACGGGGGCAATGGGGTCAGTTCCACAATCGTCTAACTGTCAAAACGTTATTCTGGTCTTTGATAAATCTGGCAAGCTCATCCGCTGGCATGACCAAGATCTCACTGCTTCCCCGTTGGGAGTGGACGAAGAAGACCTCCCTGCACAGAGAACGAGAGAAAAAGCCCTTCGTCAATAGAGAACACTTGGTTAGGGCTAGTCGCAGCCCTCAGCAGAGCGAGGCCGTAGATGAGTTACGATTCCCTGCCTCACGTTACGTCGGTGCACCACAAGACCTGGCGCGGTAAGTAGCCACCGGAAGATGGATGCACGACCAAGGCCGACAATTAATTATCCCAAGAACTGCGGACACCAAGCCTGCCACTGTCAGGCCCGAGAGCATAGCTCCTTTTGCAGTGATGAATGCGAACAGGCATTAGCACCTCCGCCAGGGGCCACCTGCCCGTGCCCACATTCAGAATGCAGAGCCGGATAAGTGACGGCTCAAGCTCACAAACACGAACATGAGTACGAGCGTGCCCATGCCCATGCCCATGAGCATGGTGCTGACACCCGCGAGCCATGACGATCAGCACGCTGGCGAGCACGGCGAACATCAGCACTAGCACTCGTAGCCTCTTGGCTAGAGAAGTTGAACGAAGGAGGGGATTGTCAAAAAGGGCAGGGAAGTGCTCGACTTTGAGGCATCAACTGAGCTAGGAAATCGCTTGAAGTCAGTAGTAGTGGCCGGCTTGGGCGTGGCTACATACCCGTCATCCACCCCAACATCCTCTGTCCTTCAACCATTTCGCAAGCTCATTCTGACGTTCCACTCGCGCGCCAATTTTTGCGCCTCGGCAATCTGACTCGCGCTCATGTCATCAGCCAGTCGGTCACGCCACCGTTTACTTTCCTCAAAACCGTGTGCCGTCGCCAGGTTGTACCACATGTGCGCTCGAACAAAATCCTGGGGTACACCATGCGCTGTGTGATACAGACGGCCGAGCAGGAACATCGCACGGCCGTTGCCCTGATCGGCGGCGAGACCACACCAACGTATCGCCTCTTGATAGTCCTGAGGTAATCCGCGGCCTTGCTCCGACATCTCGCAGAGCTTGTATTGGGCATCCGGATACCCCGTCATGGCTGCCAGTCGATACCAGCGGGCGGCTTCTAGGTGGTTTTGCGTCACTGCGGTTCCTTTTTCGTATCGCAAGCCGAGATTGTATTGGTCCTCGGCAGTCCCACTCTCGGCGTTTGCGAGAAGTCTCTCGGTCTCTAGAGCTTGATCGACAAGTGCATTTTCCGGTCGAGGCCGATGCTCCGTGCAACCCACCAAGAGACCAGGTATCATCGTCATGACGAGAAGTGAAAAGTACCGTTTCATTGCCTCACTAAGCTCCTTTTACATGGATGTGTTTTGTCATAAGTCGTTTCAAATGTAGTGCACCTGATAATCTTCCGCTTCTGGGGATTCCCCTAGTACCCATTTCCACGGGGTTCTGAAAGTGCCATTTTTTAGCACCCGTCATAGGACTGGTAAGTATCCGAGTATGCTTTCGTTGCACATTGGCCTGTGCCTTCCGGGAATGACCCGTACCTGCTCAGTTCGGTAACATCATAATAGTAACGAAAGGACGCACCATGAACTCTCGACATTTGGACAAATACATGTCCGACGCCCTCACAGGTCACATTCGCGAAGCAGGCTCTCCAGTGGCCGCAGCTCGCCTCGATCGGAGAGATGCTGAGCGGGTTCCCCTCCGGACACATGTGTCCTATGTAACGGATGAGCGAATGGGGCTATTGCGTGGACAGGGCCGACTCGTTGATTTATCGAAAACGGGATGCAAAATCAATGGGTCAGCCTTGATGGTGGGAACCAGGCTCACACTCATCTTCGATTTTCAGGATGAAAAGGACCCGCTCTGCATCTCCGGTGCAATTGTGACATGGAGCAACGAAGTGGCATTTGGTGTGCGGTTTCCAACACTGAAAGCAGAAGATCGTCACCGATTACAAGAACTGGTATTGAGGTTTGCCACTTTTAAAGGCAGCAGCCCGGAGCATACCGCCTTTCGACTGGCATGAGCGGCACCAGCGGGTGCGCTGTCCCTCACATTCCCGCCTAGATCGTCTGCGAAGAGTTCCCTGCATCGATGAGCGCAGCGGTGCGCGTTCTACTGAAGTGCTTCTCTTGAGTGGTGTTGAGCCTCCACGGCTGTAATGAGAAGTTCTACACTACCCTCCGGCTGCTCCAGGGACAGAGCGACTTCCATGCCGTGGTTTGCACAAGCCGTCACCATGGCGGTCGGATCGACTGCAAGGCGCGATGGCAGAGGTGGGAGCGAATAGGGAAGGATACCAAGCGGACGTGTATAGCCTTTACCAGGGACCGAGTCTGTGAACCGATTGAGGGCATGAAGGTCAGAAACAATCGCCTCCGGTTCCTTGCTCGAGAGACAGTGTACATACGCATTCCATGCGTCCATGAAAGAGGCGTTGTGATCCAGTCCATCGCCGGCATGCTGCCGCGACATGAGGCAGCCGGAGAATACGATGATCGAGAGAGAGGCCAGGCCGAGGACGACTGTCTGCCGAATCGTCATGATGAAACATTCTCGAGGGAAGAATCGCAAGCTTACATGAGCAAGTTCGCAACGTCCATGCCCCAGCATCACACTCTGTAAAAAGAAGGACTTTACACAAGGGGCTTTGGCGCTAGCAAATTTTACACTGTGCGCAAAGAGCGAAATCGCTCAGGTCATGTTTGTTTCTGACACGAGAGGAAGGCCTGTAGGACGACTGATGGCGAATCCGACTAATCCGATTTAGGGGCGGGCATCGGCGAAGGGACAGGGGATTCGATATCCGTCGGTTCGGCGGGTGGGAGTATCGGAGCGCGTCGTTGGAGTTTTTCCAACGTTTCCTGCTTCAACTTCGTGGGTTCTTCGATGCGGTTCTCGCGCTGAAGCGCATTGAGTTCGGCAGCCTTGCGCGCATTGAGATCCACCATGTCCACTTCATCTCTCACAAGCGATGGGGTCAAGAACACGAGGAGGTTCAGCTTCTCTTGCTGCCGGCTCTGGAACCGGAACAGCCATCCCAGCAATGGAATATCGCCCAAGAACGGAATCTTACTTTCCTGGAAGCTCAAGTTATCGCGCACGAGCCCGCCCACCACGAGAGTCTGGCCATCCCTGGCGATCGTGGTCGTTTCCATGGATCGTTTGGTCGTCGTCGGGCCGACAGGGACACTGGCTGTACCAGTGCCGATTGTCTGGGCCACAGCCTCCGCAATCGCCGTAATCTCTTGCTTGATCTCAAGCCGAATCAAATCGTTTTCGAGGACTTGCGGGGTCAACTCCAGGGTAACGCCAACGTCTTTTCGTTCGATCGTCACGAGTGTGCCGCCCGTGATGCCTTGGGCTTGACCAGTCGGGAAGGGCCGGTTTTCACCAACCACAATCTTGGCCTTCTGATTGTCTGCCGCCAGGACGTGTGGAGTGGACAGCACATTAGTGTCGGTCAAGTTCAGAAGGAGATGTAAAAACGCACGGATGTTGACGGTGTTGAGCAACGGAATCGTTCCGCCGCTCGATGCACCGGCAGCGATGCCGAGAATGGTTTGGGCGACGGTGGAAATGTCTTCGGGGGTCCGATTGAAGCCGCCGATGCCTTGGATGTTGCCACTCTTCCCCGCGCCCAACACTTGAAGCGGATCCGTGCCGATTTGTCTCAGTCTGTCGACCTGGACTTCCAGAATCACGGCCTCGACGAAGACTTGTTTACGCCGGCTATCAAGATCCCGGATGACCGAGGCCAGTCTGCTATAGGCCAGTTTAGTGGAGCTGATGATAATCGAATTGGTTGCCTTGTCGGCGAACACTTGAACCGGTGCTTCGAATTCCGTAAGCGGTCTGATTGGCGGTCTGACGCCTGGCGTGACTTGGGACACCGTCTGAGAGCGGGCCACCAAATTTGTCAAAACCGCCGCCAGATCGGTCGCGTTGGCATGCTTCAGTTTATAGACGAACACGCCGCGCTCGGGCGGAAGCTCTCCCATAGGGACGATCTGATGGACTGCACCTCTCGGGACGACCGCTAGCCGACTGACTTCCAAAGCCGAAACAAAAAGGTTGTAGGCCTGATCCGGCGTGACCTTGGTTGGAGAGAACACCGAGATCTTCCCGCCCGCTTTTTTGACGGTATCGTCCAATACAAAGTTTTTCCCAGTCAGCTCGCTGATGAAACGGACGAAAACCGAAAGGTCGACCTCGTTGAAGTCCAAGGCCACGCGACCGCTGCCGTTTGGTTGGGAGAGCGCAGGGAAAGGGAACAGCATTCCTACAATCGTCACGACCAGGCTGACCCGCAGAAACCAGCATAGGCAGATTGAATGAATCTGGGAAAACCCTAGTTTAGGGCCGGCCAAGCGGCCTTCAGACGGACAAATCATGAGGGGACCGTAACACAAGCCTGCGCAACGACTCAACCGACTAGGGCTTCTACCCAAAGAATTTACGAACTCTTGCCCTTTCTTGCCCATTATCGGTACTGCTGTGCAATTTTGAAGTTTCGCTACTGCTGACCGCCTTAGCAGCTCCACCTAACTGGTGAGAAACTAAGAGAAAGAGTTGAAACACGATGGGTCATGATGGCATCAGGATTGCACATCTCGTCGCAGTTTCCCCCACTTTACATATTGGTATCGGTCGCCGCGGGGCTGAATCCGTCTGAAAGCAGCCTGTAAGCCAGTTTGTGCCAGGTGATCTGCTAAGGTTAAAACGTGCGAACGGACAAGCGCATCTCTCAAAAACCCGATAAAAAAGGCGCCTCGCGTGTGCATAAGCGAGGCATCGTCGGGTACAGCAAAAAGAGCGCGCTGCTCGAAGAAGCCATCACCCACATGAACACCGGCAAGTATGGCCGGTCGTCTGCTGCACTCAAGGAACTGCTCACCCTCGATCCACAGAACATCGAAGCCCGCCGTTTGTTCGCGACGCTCCACCTCCGGCTCGGTAGCTTGGTCACGGCGAGACAAGCGTTTGAATCGCTCGCGAATGAAGCGATCGGCCGACAAGATTACTGGCTCGCGGAATCTCTCCTGGGAGAATACCTAGCCGCCGGACCGCGTTGCGTTCCCTTTCTCGAACAACTGGCTTACGTGTATCAAGAAAAGGGCGACGAAATGGCGGCCGTTGCCGAACTGGGCAAAGCCATCGAGATTCTGCGGGACGACCCGGACCCAGACAACCCTCAGAAGGCTGCGCAACTGTATGCGAAAATTCGGGAGCTGGCTCCGGCAAGCTCAGTGGCGCTTCAGTTGGCTATATTATTTGACGTCCAGACCGGCGAGTTTCTCGCCTCAGTTCCTTCCAGTACCGCTTCGGATGAGACCGGTTCCCATGAGTCCGTTCCATTAGCAGAAACGGATCCGGCGCCGGCATTCGTCGAACACCCGCTACCGGATGTCATGCCCTGGGAGATGACTGAGGAGCCTGAATCTCAGGCTGAGTCATCCACACCTGCCGATTGTGTCGAGGTTGCCGAACCTCCTGTGCCGCCGGCGCATGAAGATTTCGAACCAGAGAAAGAGATCCTTCAGGAAGAGCCGATCGTGCCAGTGTCGTCCCAGGAGGAAACACCTGTATCCTTCGAAGTCACCGACACAGTAGCCGATCAGTCTTCCCCTGATTCGTACTCGGAAAGCACGCTCTCTGAGATCGCGGAGAGCGAAAGCATTTCACCGGCGCCTTCCGGCATTCCCTCTCCCATGCCTTGGGAACAGATGGCCGATGCGTCGGTTCAGATTGTGGAGCCGGAACCCCCTCCCACGGTGGATGCTTTTTCTGCGCTCGAATCTATACTGACCACGTTCAGAACTCAGGAGCAGGCCGTTGCGCCACCGGAGCAGGCCCCATCTATGACCGAGGAGCTGGTGCCGGCGACCGCAACTGACAGTGCGCAGCCAGCAGAGAGCACGCCTTTCGACGTGGACGAACCGATGGGATCCGGTGCACTTTCGGCGCCCATGCCTTGGGAGCAGATCTCGGATCCGGCGGTTCAAATACCGATCGCCGACCCTCCGGCTTCACTTCCGTCTGAAGATATGTTGCCCGCAGTGCCTGTCGTCCCAGTTGAATCCACCGAGTTCTCGTCCATCTCCGTGGCCGAGGTTGCTCCGCAACTGTCTGTAGCCGAGTCCGAGACTTCTCCGACGGAGGTCTCTCTTCTATCGGAGTCCTCGACGACTAGCGCACCTGAACTTCCGCCGTCTTCGTCGTTCTCGTGGAATTCCGTGTTTGACAAGGCTTGGAAGTTCACGGCCGGCACCATGGCCCCGAGTCCGACTGTTCCATCGGAAGCCCTCGAGTTGTCCGAGGAGCCGCAAGCGGCTGAAATCGAGGCGGTGGAGAGCTCTGTCGTGGAACCAGTCACGATCGTACCCCCAACGGCTCAGGAAGAACCCCCGCCAGTGTCGTATCCGACGATTGCGGAAGAACCGGTCACACTGGAAGCTGGGTCCACTCCGACCGTTGAATCTCCGCCAGCGCCGGTCACGACATCTCCCACATCGGAAACCTCCTCACATTGGAACACCGGCGAAGTGGCAGTCCAGGTTCACCGGCCCTCCAAGAAGAAGAAACGGTGGGAAAAAGAAAAAGAGGGTGAACAGGCTCAACAAGCGACTGGTGCTCCATCAGCCATCGAACCACCGTTGGTGACAACCGAGCCGTCGTCGGCGTCCAGCCAGGAAGCGACACGGGAGTGGAAAACGACCACCGAAGAGCCGGTACTTTCCCTGCAACAGGGAATCAACACGCCGGTGGATACTCGGCCTGATTGGATGCAGGCTACAGAAACGATTACCTTCACCCGTCCGGAACCGCCGCCGAGTCAGCCGAGATGGAGCGATGCGGATACAGCGGTTCCATCTGTCGGCGAAACGGCAAGTGCTGTGGCGGTCTCAGCGGTCGACACGTTATTTTCCCCGAGCGCGACCGTTGATGATCTCCATCCTCACCTGTCCTGGTCGATGCCGCGTCCTCGTTTCATGGCGCGTGTCCACCGCGTCCGGATCGGCATCTCTTCCTTTATCGGGTCCTGCTTTTCGACCACCCGTTCGCTCACCTTTCTCGCCCTCATGATCACCATTGCCATCGCGGTGGTGAGTGCAGGCGGCGTCGCCGCGGTGGCTGTCATGTGGATGGCATTGGAGGACGCCCCGAGTCCGCTCTATCAAACCTTGACCATCTCGCCTCCGCGAATCATCACGGATGCGAGAAAAAACGGCTATCTCTTGCTCCTGGGATTCGAGGCGCCCGCCGGCCATGATTCGGTTCAGGCCGGCTATGAACGGCGCCCTGAACAGCGCGGTGATCGCGCGGCGGCTCAGGTCTGCATGGGCGGGGATGAGGCCAAAGGGTCTACCGCCAGCACCGGCGGGGCTTACGATCACGTCGTCAGGGGATGGGTGCGCAGCGCAGATCCGCTGGCGCATAGTAAAGGACAAGGCGCGACGCTCAAATCACTCACATCACGTGAGTCAACTGCGCTCACCCGGTACCAGCAGTGGCTCACGATGCCCTTCGATGATTGGGGTTTCGGCCAATCATTCAGCCCGAACTGCCCGCACGTGTTGCTCACACACCGGCTATTCATACTCGAAGGCTTCAATCAGGATCTCTCCACGGGTCTCGATCGACTGGAAACCGACGTTCAGGCTTGGCGCACTGCTCTCGGACAATCGAAGACCCTGGCGATCAAGATGCTTGCCGTGACCGCAGTCCAAGATGACGCCTCCGTCGTCTCCGGGCTGCTCAGCCGGGTGGATCTGGACGGGACAGCGCTCGCCAGGCTGAGCAAGATGGTCCGACCATTGGACCAGGTAGAACTCTCAGTGCGCTGGCCAATGCAAAGTCAGTTTGTGTGGGCGACCAAAACGGTGCAATCTCAGCTCAAGGAAGAGGAAGCGCAAGATCGTCCTTGGCATGCGTCCATGGCGGCCGCTATGCGCCTTCCTGTTCAACGCCGTGCCAATGCCTACGCCGATTATTACGATGCGGCCAACAAGGCGGTGGCAGGAGGCCGATACATGAGCTTGCCGAAGGTCTCGACCTTCGTTCGAACGCCGCCGACCGGGGTGATGGATTATTTGACCAACCCGCTCGAACACATCGTGGGCATCGATCCGCTGCCTTCCTGGGATCCCTATGTCATGCAGATGATCGAAGCAGATGCGCAGCTTCGCTTGGCAGGGCTGCAGGCTTGGCTCAGGCGAGGATCACAGGACGGCGAGGTCCTGATGCGGTTGGCGAAAGCCGGCCAAGCCTACTATGATCCCTTTACCGGCCTCCCGATGCTGGTCAATCAGCGCAAAGGTGTTATCTATAGCGTCGGGCGTGATGGGAAGGATCAGGAAGGTGATGCCAGCCGCGATGTGATCGCCACGATCCCTTTCTCCGCCATCGAATCCCGACGTGCTGCCGTTTCCGCCTCCCGCTAGGCCTTACCCCGGCTGCTCTTCCCTCCATATCGTGAACCGGGCCCTCAACCGGCTCAGACGGGCTGCCGGTCGCTTGACAGTGCTGGTACTATTCCAGACAATCGCGGTAGTGTTGCGGGCACCAGGGAGGGGCGGCCATGAATCGTGATTGGTCATCGCGGTTTCGTCGTGGAGTCCATTCAACGGGGCCAATTCCCACCCAAATTGTGTCAAACGAGGAATTCACCCCCTGGCCGCGAAGCCGAGAGCAGGCGCTGGTTGAGGAAGCGCTTTCCCAGGCAAGCCGGAAGGCGGCGATACGGCTTGGGATAAGCCGTCGGCAGTTTCTCAAGACATCCGGAGGCATGGCTGCGGCGCTCATGGCGATGAATTCGGTGTTCGGCAGCTTGTTTGACGTCCTGCAGACAGAGCTGTTTGAACCAGCCGCGTTTGCGGAGCGACAAGGGGACCCCTTTTTCATTTTCGATGTGCAAACCCATTATGTCAGCGCCGGCTATGATCCGGCGGATGCCGAGGGTCGCCGTCGAGGTGCTGTGACGAGGGAGGCGTTGTTGGGGTTACGTCGCCGCGCGCGAGAAACAGGTCTCAACCCCCGGCTCACGGCCGATCGCGGCACGCTGGATGATCTCTCTTGGCAGAACTTCGTCAAGGAAGTGTTTCTTGACAGTGAAACTTCTATTGGTCTTATCAGTACGCCGCCCGGGCCCTATCCTCAGGAAGCGGTGGTGCCACCAAAGGAGATGGCACACATCAGAGACGAGGTGAACCGCCTGGCGGGTTCACAGCGCATGCTCGCTCACGGGCTGGCGACGCCGCAATTGGGGCCCGCTGATCTGGATTTCATGGCCATGCAGGCGGAGCGGCTAAAAATCGACGCCTGGAAATGTTACACGGGATCGTGCCCAAAAGGTCTTGACCATGGTTGGTGGATGGACGATGAGAAGATTGCCTATCCCATGCTGGAACAAGCCAGGAAGCTGAATGTGAAGCGGGTGTGCGTGCACAAGGGCCTACCGCTGGGACCGGTGCTGGAGTACAACCATCCAAAGGATCTGATCAAGGCGGCTAAAGATTTCCCGGACATCGATTTCCTGGTCTACCACTCGGGTATGAGAAGCGCCGCATCGATCGATGAAGCATTCGAGAAAACCGGTGAGATTCCTTGGACCACGGAATTCTGCCGCATGAAGCACGCCAATCCCGATGTAAAGAACATCTATATGGAGATCGGGTCGACCTTTGCACAGCTGGTGACTACTCATCCGGTCGTGTGCGCACATTTCTTTGGACAGATTCTGGCCGCGTTCGATGTGGATCATGTGCTCTGGGGCACGGATTCGATCTGGTATGGGACCCCACAGTGGCAAATTGAAGCGTTTCGTCGGTTCCAGATTCCTGAACCGCTGATTGAGAAGCACAAATACCATCCACTCACACGGGACGTGAAAGCCAAGATCTTCGGCCTGAACGCTGCGCGGCTGTTTCACGTTGATGTGGCGGCGGTCAGAAATGCTCTGCCGAAGGACGCCGTGGGCCGCCTTCGCATGAGTTATCAAGAGGAAGGGCCGGAGCCGAGTCACAGGCTGTACGGTTGGGTGGCAAGATAGGCGCCTTGTGCTTGATAGAGGAGAGGAAGAATGAAAAGTGAAGTGCTGTATCCCGGTGCGTTTCCCATGGTCCGTGTGGAATTGGCGGCGGGGGAAACCATCAAGGCCGAATCCGGTGCCATGGTCGCCTCGTCCCCCACGATTGATGTGGAAAGCAAGATGGAGGGCGGGTTTCTCGGCGCACTCTCACGGAAATTCTTGACCGGCGAGAAATTCTTTTTTCAGACGCTTCGCGCGAGCCGCGGGCCGGGCGAGGTGCTCTTGGCCCCGACGGTTCCAGGGGAAATCGTGATGATGGAACTCGATGGGGTCAACGAGTACATGGTGCAAAAGGACGGGTTCCTCGCCGGCGCCGAGACGATCAAACTGGACAGCCAGATGCAGAGCCTGAGCCGTGGCCTGCTCGGCGGCGAAGGGTTTTTTATTCTCAAGGTGAGCGGGATAGGAACGCTCGTGTTGAACAGCTTCGGGGCCATCCATAAGATCGAACTCAAACCCGATCAAGAGTATATCGTGGACAACAGTCATCTAGTCGCCTGGTCAGGCACCACCTCCTACAACATTGAGCGTGCCGCCTCAGGATGGGTCGCCAGTTTCACGTCCGGGGAAGGATTCGTGTGCCGGTTTCGCGGTCCCGGGGTCGTCTACATCCAAAGCCGGAATCCCGGAGGTTTCGGAGCGTGGGTGCGCCAATTCATCCCCGTCTCCGAATGAGGTGAAAGGGCGACGTTTCCCTCATGATCAGCCCTAACGCTCTTTGCTTCGGCGAGGAGTTTCCTGCCACAGGCGTGCCATGTCATGTGGAAGTGTCCTCGGCCGGCCTGATGGTTCGCTTCAAAGAAGATCCTCCGGTGCTCGGCGAGTTCAACCTGCCATTTTCTACCGTTTCAGTATCAGCCGGTGGTCTGAACCACGATCAATTAGTCGTGCGCTGGGGACTCACACCTCATGTCCAAACGCTCTACCTCAAGGATCCGGCACTGATTCGTGCGTTTCGCTTGTCGGCACCGCCCGAATTGACGAAGCATCTGGACGAGACGGCCGCCACGGTTCGGCGGATGCGAAGCCAGAACCGGTCGCTCTGGGCTCTTGTTCTGGGCCTCATCGCAGGACTCGTGCTCATTGTCTGGCTCAGCACCGATCTCCTAGTGAGATGGGCGGTCGACCGCATTCCTCCGGAGTGGGAACAACGACTGGGCCAGTCCGCCTATCAGGACTTTCTGCGTCAACAGACGGTCCTCAAGGAAGGCCCGCCGGTCGCGGCGGTACAGGAGATCACCCAGCGCCTCATTGAACACATCCCCCATCATCCCTATACCTTCGAGATCTCGGTTGTGAAGAATGACGTCGTCAATGCGTTTGCA